>Ga0196981_1000087_pt1 | contig 101067 bp, 79 predicted proteins | sample S3_2013CmetaG_FD_155462 | JGI IMG/M metagenome (GOLD analysis project Ga0196981, IMG submission 155462) | Soil microbial communities from Anza Borrego desert, Southern California, United States - S3_20-13C | ecosystem: Environmental > Terrestrial > Soil > Desert | place: USA: California...
CTTAAGCTTCCTTCAGATTCGCAGTTCTTCCGCGACACCCTTGCTCTTAGCTAATGATACGCATTACAACGCTCATTCAGGACTTGCACCTTATAGCCAGTAAACATGCCTGACGCACCAAAAAAAAGAGACGCCAATGCATCTCTTTTTTTTACACTTTTAAAAGAATTCCGATCTATTTAATAATTAATCGATATAAGCCATAAACGTAAAACGTTGCACCGGATTGCGCGGATCATTTGAATAAATTGTAACCGCTTTCTGGTGACTGCCCTTGCGGTCCTGCGGATCAAACGTCACGGTGATATTCGCCTTTTCGCCGGGTTTAATGCTTTTTTTGTCGACCGAGGCAGATACGCACGAGCAGTTACCCTGGAGTGACCGGATCTCGAGCGGCTTTTTGCCGGTATTTGTAAATTCGACTTCCCGGACGATGCGATTGTTTGTGCTCAGCTTGCCAAAGTCAAGAGAGGTGGCGCTCAGTGATAATTGCGGAGCCTTTGCCAACTCGTCTGCGGACACAGCCGGAAAAAAATCCTCGATCGTCGCCAGCACCGAAAAAGATTTGAGCGGATCAACTTCGTCATTGGTTACGATCTCAATGTTGTCGGACTGAAAACCATATTGATTTTTGAGCTTTCCGTTATAGCTGATCCTGATGAGACCTTTAGCGCCGGCATTGAGCGTTTGCGGCTCTATGGCTACCCGGATATGTTTGGGAGATGTAACCTTCGACTCAAAAGTGATAGGCTTGCTTCCTTTATTGATGACAGGGTATTCTCTGACAACATATTCGTCCTTCAGAAACGCTTTACCCATATTGAAAGAACGCGTCTTCAGCTTGAGGTTCCCATATAAGAATGTAAAGCCGGTTTCATCGGCGATAACTGTTTCTTCCCCCGTAACCTGCCCCTTGATTTGCAATATGACCTGCCCGTTTTCAAGGTCGCTGGTCACCTGTAACGTTTTTGCAAATGACCCAGGCCTTCCTTTGGGGTCAAAGCTGGCTGAAATATAACCAGATTGGCCGGGGGGCACCGGATCCTTGGACCAGCCTGGAGTTGTGCACCCGCAGGACGGCTGAACGGAAAGGATCGTCACTGGCCTGGAAGTGTTGTTGGTAAATACAAACTCGTGAGTCACCGGACCCTTGTTTTCCGCAATGATTCCAAAATCATAGGTTTCTTCCCGAAACTGCAGCTGGTTAACTTGTTGAGCCACAACTGGGACCACGAGCAATGCCGCTAAAAAAATTATAACTGATCTTTTCATCATATCCCGATTTGAAAGGCACAAATTTAACGAATGAGCGCTGCAAATAATTTCAATATGCCGCTAATTCCTTTTTGTTTATGACATTTTATTTTTCTTTGCAACAATATGGCTAGAATTCTAACCGGCATCCAAAGCAGCGGGCGCCCTCACCTGGGCAATTTACTGGGCGCGATCATACCGGCCATAAAGCTTTCGGAGCTACCGGGCAATGATTCGCTTTTTTTTATTGCCGACCTGCATTCGCTGACAACCATTAAAGACGCTAAAACCAGGGTGGAAAATACCCGTGCCATAGCAGCCGCGTGGCTTGCCTTCGGTTTTGATATAGAAAAGAATTACCTCTACCGGCAATCGAGAATACCGGAAGTCTGTGAACTCACATGGTATCTGAACTGTTTTACGCCGTTCCCGATGCTGGCAAATGCTCACTCATTCAAGGATAAATCGGAAAAATTGGCTGATGTCAACGCCGGACTTTTCACATACCCGGTATTGATGACCGCCGATATTATTCTGTACGATGCGAATTTTGTTCCGGTGGGAAAAGATCAAAAACAGCATCTTGAAATGGCGCGCGATATTGCGACCACCTTCAATAACCAGTATGGAGACACGTTCGTCGTGCCGGAGGCAAAAATAGAGGAACAGGTCATGACCGTTCCGGGGATTGACGGGCAGAAAATGAGCAAATCGTATGGCAACATCATCGACATTTTTGTTCCTGACAAGGAGCTAAAAAAACAGATCATGGCGATTGTAACTGATAGTACCCCATTGGAAGCACCCAAGGATCCCGATAAAGATAATGTTTTCGCGATCTACAGTCTGTTGGCATCCGAAGATCAGTTGCGAGCGCTTCGCAACAAGTACCTGGGGGGAAATTTTGGTTACGGACACGCAAAGCAGGAACTATACGAACTGATTCTGACAAAATATTCCAAACAGCGGGAGGCTTTTAACTTTTACATGGGCAATCCGCAGGAACTCGACCGAAAGCTGGAACAAGGCGAAGCCAAAGCACGCGTCATAGCGCGTTCAGTTTTGGAGCGTGTGAGAAAAAAATTGGGAACAGCTTAAAATTCAAAACCATCAAACGCTAAGCTGATTTCGCACTCCAGAGAACCTCCTGCTTGTCTTTTCCCACCAAAAGGATGACACGAGTCGGGTTCGGGGCAAGGACGAGTTTGGTGTCTTTCCCGGGGTATTTGTCAACCTCAACCGGAACACCCTTTCCGAGGTAGGCTATGGGCATCAACACATCATTATCAGGACAAACCTTGTCGTGAACTTCCTGAAGGGCTTCTTCGAGATACTCACCATATGCATCCTGAAAATCATCCTCCAGATCATGAAGTTCTTCCTCCAGGTCATCGTATTTTGGGTTGTTGTAATCTATTTTGCCCAGCTCTTCACGTCTCTTCACAATTTCCTGAATCGCTTTGTCCAATGCTTTAACGTCCATATAAGAATTTTTTGTAAAGATTAAAGAATTACCTGAATAACAAAAACCCATGAAAACTTAACCGCAAAATCCCCATTTGGCAAACCAACAGTGATATAAAATTTTGTTCCGATACTCAAAAATCGGACTTCAAACGAATAAAAGTTCACATAACCCCTTTCCACAGAAGTTCCTATTTATTACTTCTTTCATTCGTTTGCAACACCTAATTTTACTCCTTAACAGCAACAAAGATGAGCGAAGATTTTTTACCCATAAACGGCACCGACCACATTGAATTTTATGTTGGCAACGCGAAGCAGGCTGCGCTGTTTTACCAGCACTGCATGGGCTTCGAAGTGGTGGCTTATTCAGGACCAGAGACCGGCATCCGCGACCGTGCATCGTATGTGCTTCAGCAGGAAAAGATCCGATTCGTTCTCACCACAGCACTGACAGATTCCCCAATCGCTCACCATGTACGCAATCATGGTGATGGTGTAAAAGTGCTTGCCCTTTGGGTCGATGACGCCCGGAAATCCTTCTACGAAACCACCAGCCGCGGGGCCGAGCCTGCACACGAACCCAAAGTGCTCAGGGATGACAACGGCGAAGCCGTGATCGCCTCCATTAAAACCTACGGCGATACAATTCATTCTTTTGTTGAAAGAAAAAATTATAAAGGACCTTTCCTTCCGGGATTCCGGGCGCGCAAAACTTCGGCAGATGTCAAGCCGATCGGACTAAAATACGTTGACCATTGTGTCGGCAATGTCGAGTTAGGCAAAATGAATGAGTGGGTTTCATTTTATGAAAAAGTGATGGGGTTCAAGCTGCTCGTCACCTTCGACGACAAGGATATTTCCACCGAGTACAGCGCGTTGATGTCAAAAGTTGTCTCCAATGGGAACGGCTACATTAAGTTTCCGATCAATGAACCCGCGCACGGAAAAAAGAAATCCCAGATCGAAGAATATCTCGATTTTTATAAGGGGCCGGGAGTTCAACACATTGCCATTGCAACTGACGACATCATATTTACTGTAGCCGAGCTGCGTAAACGCGGCATGGAATTTTTATATGTTCCGGATACTTATTATGAAGATGTTCTGGATCGGGTAGGATCGATTCAGGAGGACCTTAAGGAACTCAAAAAATTAAATATCCTGATTGACCGGGATGAAGAGGGATACCTGCTTCAGATTTTCACCAAGCCCGTCCAGGACAGGCCGACATTATTTTTCGAGATCATCGAACGGAATGGAGCAAAATCTTTTGGAAAAGGAAATTTTAAAGCTTTATTTGAATCCATTGAGCGTGAGCAGGCCTTGCGCGGAAACCTGTAAAAACCTATTCGTGTTCCGGCGGAAAAACGGACCGGTTGGTGTTTAAAAAAGCGTGGATGAAACACCGGCTTCTTTTATTTTCGTTATCGATAATTTTTAACTCATGTCAGCACTTCTTGAACAAGTCCAAAGCAAAGCACAATCGTGGCTCAGCAGCTCGGTCATTGACCAGACAACAAAAGACCTCGTCAAATCCCTGCTATCGAAGCACGATTCTAAAGAACTGATTGACAACTTCTATAAGGACCTCGAGTTCGGAACTGGCGGATTGCGCGGCGTGATGGGAGCTGGTTCGAACTGCATGAACCAGTACACTGTCGGTGTTGCAACGCAGGGACTTGCCAACTACCTCAATAAAACCTACTCTGGCAAAAGCATCAAGGTGGCCATTGCCCATGACAGCCGGAACAACAGCCGGTTTTTTGCTGAAATTACCGGCAATGTCCTTTCTGCAAATGGTATCGAAGTCTATCTCTTTCCCGAACTCCGGCCTACCCCGCTGTTGTCGTTTGCCATCAGGTATTTGAGATGTCAATCAGGGATCGTGATCACGGCCTCGCATAATCCGAAAGAATATAACGGTTACAAAGCTTACTGGGCCGACGGGGCCCAGGTCGTCCCGCCCCATGACAAGAATATTACGGAAGAGGTGAAAAGGATTGCTTCTTTCGACCAGGTTAGATTCAATGCCGATCGGTCAAAAATCCATTCCATCGGCCCTGAGGTGGAAGGCGCATACTACGATGAAGTAAAAAAGTTAATTCCCAACAAAGAGGTTATCGCAAAACACCACAATATTCCGCTTGTTTATTCCAGCATCCACGGCGCCGGCATAACGATGGTACCTGAATGTCTGAAACAGATCGGCTTTACCAATATCCAGGTCGTTGAAGAGCAGAAACAACCGGATGGTAACTTCCCCACAGTCCAATCTCCGAACCCGGAAGAACATTCGGCCATGGAACTCGTGATCAAAAAAGGAAAAAAAGTCGGCGCCACCATGGTGATGGCAACCGATCCGGATACCGATCGCGTCGGCATCGGCGTTCGGAAGTCAGACAGCGAATTCATACTGCTCAACGGGAATCAGGCCTTCAGTCTGATGATGTATTTTATCATGAAGAATCTGAAGGGCACGAAAAATGCGTACATCGCAAAAACGATCGTTACGACCGAACTCGTGGATGAAATGGCCAAACAGCTCGGGATTGAGTGTTATAATACGCTGACCGGGTTTAAATATATCGCGGAGCTCATGGGGAAATTTGAAGGCAAAAAAACATTCATCGCCGCCGGAGAAGAAAGTTATGGCTACATGGCAGGTGATTTTGTACGCGACAAGGACGCTGTGTCTGCGTGTGCATTTTTCGCCGCGATGGCTGCCAGCGCCACAGAAGAAAAAAAGTCCATGTATGACTGGCTGATCGACATGTATGTACAGTTCGGTTTCTACAAAGAGCACCTGGTAAATCTTACAAAGAAAGGTCAGCAAGGCGAACAGGAAATCAAGGCCATGATGGAAAAGTTCCGGAACAACCCGCCTGCGTCCATCATCGGCAGCCGCGTAGCTCGCCTCCTTGATTATAAAACGCTAAAGGAAAAAGATCTCGTTTCCGGCAAAGAATCTCCGTTGGACTTCCCAAAATCCGACGTCCTTCAGTTCTATCTCGAAGACGGCTCCAAAGTCTCCGTTCGCCCGTCAGGCACGGAGCCCAAGATCAAATTTTACATCAGCGTAAACGCCATCCTTCAGTCGCGGCAGGATTTCGAAAAAGTGAACCAGCAACTTGATAACAAGATCAGGGGAATTGAATCCTACCTGATGTCGGTGTAACATGGAAAAAGAATTTATCGAGTCGCTTGCCAGGCTCTTTGAACGTGATCTAGTCAAACTCGAACACGAGATCTCGCAATATGTGTCGGATTCTTCATTGTGGAAAATCAGCGGTCAGATCCGGAACAGCGGTGGGAACCTTGCTCTTCATTTATGCGGAAACCTTCGTCAGTACATCGGAAAGGTGCTCGGGAAAGCGGACTATGAGCGGAATCGCGATCTTGAATTCTCCGCTAAAAATATTCCCGCGACTGAAATAATCTCAGAAATAAAAAATACGCGTGAAATTGTCGTCCGTGTCCTGAAAGCCTTCGACGTGGCACAACTCGACAGTCAATACCCCGAAAAGGTTTTTGATTACGAAATGACAACCCGATATTTTCTGATCCACCTGTACGGCCACCTCAATTACCATCTCGGCCAGGTCAATTACCACCGCCGATTGGTCGGAAAATAAGTCTGTTGATGGATAAGCTTTTTTAGTACTTTAGCCGGGATATAATCCCTCATGAGCGAATTCATCAGCACACTAGCCACTCAAATCTGGACACCCATACTTTTCCTCTTGATCTTCGGTGGATTATTCTTTCTGCTTTATTCAGGATTCATTCACTATAAGTATTTCGGACATGCCATCGGTGTGCTACGCGGAAAATACGATAATCCCAACGACCCGGGTCAGATCAATGCTTACGAGGCATTATCAACTGCGCTCGCGTCTACGGTAGGCATGGGGAACATTGCCGGAGTCGCGGCCGCCATTTCCATCGGTGGACCAGGCGCGTTATTCTGGATGTGGGTAACTGCCTTTGTCGGAATGTCAACAAATTTTTTCACAAGTACCTTGTCTGTCATGTATCGCGGAAGAGATTCCGAAGGGAATATTCAGGGTGGACCCATGTATGTGATCCGCGAGGGGTTGAGCAAATGGTGGTACCCCCTTGCAATCATTTTTTGTATCTGCACCCTGGTGGGCTGCCTTCCGATATTTCAGGCAAACCAGCTAACGCAGGCGATACTCGACATTGGATTTTCTTCCACGGCGTTCAAAGACGCAGCCTTTACGGTTGGCGGAATGGAGATCAGCACCCCGAAGTTCATCATTGGCATTGTCCTGACGATCATATCTGCCGTTGTCATCATCGGGGGAATCCAACGCATCGGCAAATGGGCGGGAAAGATGGTACCGTTGATGATCATCCTGTACTTTTTTTCGGTACTTGCCATCCTTGTCATCCATATTGACAAGGTTCCTGAATATTTCATGATGATTATCACAGATGCTTTTGCCGCGGAACACTATCGCGGAGAGCCGGCATTGGGCGGACTCGTCGGTGGGTTGATCGTCGCCGGCGTCAGAAGAGCATCCTTTTCAAATGAAGCAGGCATTGGAACCGCACCCATGGCGCTGGGGGCATCAAGAAGCAAAGAGCCGATCCGCGAAGGGCTGGTTTCAATGGCAAGTCCTGTGATCGATACGCTCCTTGTTTGCACTTTAACGGCGCTCGCTATCCTGGTAACTGATGTCTGGAAAACATCCGGGACAAACGGGGTTACCCTGACGGCAACAGCATTCGAAAGCAGCCTCGGCATCACAGGTAAAATTCTGCTACTGATCAGCGCATTTTTCTTTGCAATCACTTCCCTGTTTTCCTACAGCTATTATGGCAACAAAGCAATGTCGTTTATGGTGGGCGTTAAAGCGGGGAAATATTACGACTACTTCTACCTCTCGACGATCGTGCTGGGCGCCGTACTTTCCATGAGGGACGTGATGAACATCATTGACATTGCATATGCCATCATGGCGGTACCTACCATGGTATCCGGGATTATTCTTGCGCCAAAAGTCATGAAAGAGGCAAAAAGGTATTTTCAGAAACTGGAGCAGAAATAAGCCGCCGTCTTCTATGATTATTTTTTCCTTTCCTTCGGGAATTCGAAAAATAAATGATGAAATTGGTTTTCGCGTATTGGAAATTGTTCCACAACAAGTGTTTAATCTAAAAACATGAATCAAAGGAAGTTTTTCATTGCCGTTTCTCTCCTGCTGCTTGGAGGGTCCGCCCTCGCACAGAATGGCTATATCAAGTTCAAAAATAACCAGATAGCAACGGGGTTTATCAAGGTGCATTATGCCGCAACCGCGCATGAACATCAGGTCGAGCTATCCCTGAGCAGTAACGATCCAAATCCCAAACGATATCACAAGAAAGACATTCTCGAATATGCAATCCACAAGGATACCTTCCGGATACTTAAAGAATTTTACCCTTACGAGGTAGAGCAGATCTATTATGAAGTGATCGATGCCAAGGTCATTCATTCCGGAAAAATAAGTCTCCTCGAGATCCACAACTCGTTCACCACACTCGACAAGGGCCTCTTTGAGGCACTTCACGATCAAAACCCTTCGCAGGTCCCCTACTTTTACGTTTTGCAGGATATTGAATCCGGTTACGTCCGTGGCGTTCCATCGAAAAAAGGAAAGTTCAGAGAGGTGTTAAAAGAATTTTATTCCGATGAGATCCTGGCCGCGTATGAAAAGGAACACGGCGCGATTCATTTCAAGGACCTGGAAAAATTTGTTGTGTTTGGCAATCAGCGGGTCAACTAATCCCATTTCCCGCGTCCCCGGCTCAGACTGTATTTACCGGAGCCACCAAGGACTACGGCAAGGGCCGTCATGAAATAAAATACGTTCAGTTCGATCATCCATCCTCCGAAATCATTCCGTTGGAAAGCGATGTCACGGTGGGCGAGAAGAACCGACATTACCATATTGAATGCGATGATCAGCGCTGCAATTCTCGCCTTATATCCGGCGACAAGAAACATAGGGGCGACAAATTCTGCGATTAAATTACCGTAGGAAATAAATTCCGGCAATCCGGCATTAGCCACGGAGGATTTTATGTGGTCGATCCCATGGAACGCGCTGTGCGAACCATGAAGAAAAAGCAATCCGCCACATGTCAGGCGGACTACAAGCTTCATCAGGTTGTCATTGGCAAAAAACATACGGTATCATCGGAGTAAAATTGTTTCAATCAGGTCAGACCGCCCGTCTAAGCTAGTGTATTAATAGAGCAAAAAAAAGCGACCTTTGTTGCGCTTCATTGTGGACCCGGTAGCACTAACTTTTAGTTCGTAACCATTTGATGAATGTTGATTGATCCACCGCATATTGCACCAGTGATTTCCTCCCCGTCACTGTGCTGGAGTTAACGCGGGGGTGATATTAAATTCGGTGGCAACCGGGATTGGCGGAATGGATTGATACCTGCAATAAGAACACGGAAATCCTTTGCGCGGCAAATGCCGGCGATGCCTAAAAATAGTCACCCCTTTTCGGAATCAATAATCTAGCTCGCAATTGAAACCTGTTGCTGGGCATCACGGGAAAGCGGATAATCGAACAAGCCATACATTTTAATCGCCTCCTCCACTTTGTGTGGAACGAATTTTTCCCACCCGGCCTCGCCTTTCTTGATCATGGCCAGCACATGGTCCGAAATGATGTGCAGGTTTTTCGCATTGGCGTCATTGATGTCTTCCAGCTTGTTATTGTCCGTGAGGTAGCGAAACAGGTTTTTCAGATTCTCCGGCAGATTCTTCTCGAAATCTTTCAGAGAATACAGCTCAGCGCTGTCTTTCCGCAAGGCGGGATAAATATATAATTTGACATTTGTGCCAAACAGCGATGCGAAACATTCGAGGATACCGCCCCGGATATTTTCATACGTCTTTTCCTCAAACACCTTATGCAATGCATGGATGCCCATGATGATGCCGATCTTCTTGCCCTTCGTAATCCTGGACAAATAGTCGACGAGACGGTAGTATTCAAAGTAGTTGGATATCAAAACACTTTGGCCAAGAGAGCAAATGATATCGGCCCGATGCAGGAAGTCACGTTCGTCGATCTTGCCATCCGGACTCAGGTCATTCAGCGTAAGCTCCGTCAACAAAACGATCTTCGATCGCTCGACATCCGGTTCTTTCCTGAAATGCCTGCGCGACGTCAGAAGCATGTCTACATTCACGTGGGTAGGCGGCCGGAATCTGCCACGCAATACAAGCACGTTCTTTTTATACAATTCGTCCGAGGGCTGCATCACATTGCCATCGGGACCGAACATGGCAGCTTTGGTCAATCCGTTTTTAACCATTTTTAGCGCCATAAGGCGGTTATCAACGTGTTTGAAATCGGCACCCGTCAGCCGGAACATATCTATTTCGATACGGCGGGCAGTCAATCCATCGACCAGCGACATGAGTATTTCTTCCGGATCACTCATGAACATACAACCATAAAGCATATTAACACCGACGATTCCCAGGGCCAGCTGTTGCTGCAACGGGTCGGTATCATGCATTTTTACATGGATCACACACTCATTGGCTTCACTCTGGGGGCGAAGTTGAAATCGCAGACCCATCCAGCCGTGGCCTTGATTCGTCCTTTCGTAATTGAGGATCTCGACGGTATCTGAAAAAGCGAAAAAACGGGTGCTCTCAATGCGATGGGGTAAACGTTCGGGCAATAGAACATACTCGTGATCGAGCATTTGCGTGAGGCGGTCTTCGCACACATATCGATCACATACACCATAAATGGCGTCGCTGAACTTCATGTCATATGCAGAGATGGTTTTTGCAATCGTACCCGATGCGCCTCCGACCTTAAAAAAATTGGCGGCAACTTCCTGCCCTGCACCGATCTCGGCAAATGAACCGTAAATCGCCTTGCTCAGATTTATGCGTAGGGCCTTCTCCTGCGTCGTTAATTTCCTGAAATCCTCCATAAAGCCTTGCTGTAGATACTGTCAATTTAGCCAAAAGTTTTATACGAAGCCGAACGTGTAATAAAATATACGCTCGTGGTCAAAATCAACAGGATTTCTATAACGTTAACGGATTTTTGTTATTTATAGTTTATCCGATACTTTGTGCCGATTATGAAGAAAGATAACCGGTAATACATGAGTTCTCGGGGGAGTTTTTCCGGTCAGGCCGGGTTCGTTGTGGCGGCAGCCGGATCGGCGATTGGATTAAGTAATATCTGGCGATTTCCTTACCTGGCGGGCCAGCACGGCGGGGCTGTATTTCTGATCATTTACATGATCTGCATTTTTTTATTCTGCTTTCCCGTGATGGTGGGCGAGATAGCGATGGGACGGGCGGCCAGGCTAAATGCCTATGGATGCTACACGAAGCTGGGAAACAAACATTGGGGGCTCGTTGGACTTGCAGGGGTGATCATCGGCATCATCATTTTATCGTATTACAACGTTGTTGCCGGATGGGCATTGGGTTATTTCGTGGAGATCACTTTTGGGTCCCTCCTGCAAAAAGACGATTACGAAGGCTTCTTCGGATCGTTCGTTAACAACGTCGCGGCAAATTCAATTTATAGTTTCATTTTCCTGGCCGTCACCGCTTTTTCAGTCGCAGGTGGAATTCAGAAAGGTATCGAACGGGCCAACGCGGTGCTGATGCCGGCACTCCTGATAATTCTGTTGATCCTGATCGGCTACAGCCTCACACTGCCTTCTGCGATGGCCGGCGTTCGTTTTTATCTCGTGCCGGATTTCAGCGAGATAACCGCCCAAACAGTTTTCGAAGCACTGAAACTGTCTTTTTTTACGCTTTCGCTCGGCGTCGGAGGACTGATGACATACGGTTCGTACTTGAGAAAGGAGGACAATATCATCCAGTCCTCTGCTGTTGTCACCTGGGCAGACACGGTGATCGCGTTCCTTGCCGGCCTGATGATTTTTCCCCTTGTTTTCTCAGCGGGAAAGTCCCCTGCCGAAGGGCCCGCGCTCGTGTTTATTGTCATGCCGGAGATCTTCAAGGAAATGCCGGAGGTTGCGGCGCATCTGATAGGCGGCGCTTTTTTTCTGTTACTTTGTTCAGCCGCGCTTCCTTCATGTATATCGTTGCTGGAACTGCCAGTCGCCTATTTTGTCGATGAGAAAAAAATGGCGAGAAAAAAAGTTGTCTGGATCCTGGCATTGGTGATTTTCATTCTCGGTATCCCCAGCATGCTGAGTTTCGGTGTCATCCCATCGCTCAACAAGCTCTGGTTTTACAATGACAAAGAATTTCTGACGCTGGTAGCAGATGTCACCGATATTTCCCTGACTGCAGGAGGATGCCTGATGTGTATTTTTATCCGTAATAAGTGGAAAATGTCCAACTTCAACGCTGAGCTGGCATTCGGCAATTCAAATTTCACGCGATCCTTCGCCAGGAAATACATCAACTTCACCATTTCATATGTTTGTCCAATCCTGCTCGCGCTGCTTACCGCGCTGGTAATCTTCGATAAGGTGTATAACGTGTTTTGACTATTTCGAAATTTTCTTACTCACGCGATTAAGCGTGTAGCTGAGGGATTCATCTCCCACCAGAAGATTTTTTTTCCCGTCGAGAAAAAACAGAACGTTTTCGTCACCTTTCTGAAGCAATATGACACCCTGCGAGTTCTCCAATGCAAGGCGAAAAATCTGTGCTTTCGGATTTGCCGCCGTGCCTGTCAAAATACTCCAGGTCCCAGAATTTTGATAAACCAAATCACCCTTTCCGACATAGATCGACGAAATCTGAAACGTTCCCGGTGATTCAGTGTTCGGGCCTTGCATGAGCACAAGTCGGAACTTGACCCTGAAACATCCGCCAGTATCGATGCCGTTGATCGCTGCCAGATCCGGATGACATGGTGTTCTGCCTTCAAATATTCCGACAGTATCAATACCGAAGCCGGAATTTCGCTGGCCAGGAATTGTACGCGATTCGCTGTGAATGAGTGCCGCGCAAATGATCAGCAATAGGGACATATTTTTAGTGGTTGCCGATTCTGTAAAGTGTGTAGCTCTGAGCGCCGTTTCCCACCATTAGCGTGCTATCAATATCAAGGAGGTGAAGCAGATTTTCATCGAGCTTCAGAAAAGACAACGAACGCCCTGGTTTATCTGAATGCAGTTCATACACGACCGATTCGGGGTCGGCTTTCGCACCTCTTCGAATGATCCACTGTCCTTCGATCACGATCGTCCCCGACGATTTCAACGTGCGGTTATCGACATGGTATCCGAATTCCCTGGTCAGTTTATAAACACGTCGTTTATCTCCATCGTGGTAGAGTGCGAGTTCCCAAACAACACGATCACAATTTGCCTCGGGAGAAATTTTCAGCAATGGTTTCGAGACTTCACCACATAAAGTCGTACCTCCAAAAACACCCAATAGCTTAAGATCGTCCTGCTTTGCAGTTCCAGGCCCGGACCATAATGGATCTGCAAACCAAATCATTGCAGCCAATATCATCGCTCTGACGATTCGCATCATGTTGTGTTATCAGGACGAAAAGCAGCTGATTCGCTTCTGATCCAAAACGAGACATGTGACTAACAGAAATACTGATGAAGGAGTCCTTCTTCCTATCAGTGATTTATTGCAAAAGGAATTTTTCCGCTGCCTCTTTTTTTATTTCTTCCCATTCGTCAATCCGCGGGGGCGCGCCCTTTTGAAAAGCTGCAAGAAGCCATTGCACGAGCTCTTTTCTCATGCCTAGCTGGATCACTGCATCTTCGCAGAACTGAATCTCATTCTTATCAACCACGTCATCTGCATGGACCATCAATAAAAGATCATAAAGCAGATTCATCTTATCGTTGTGATTGTCGGGGACATTGATAACATGCTTTTCCTTGCTTTCAACGATCTCTTTGATCTGCCTGTCCTTCAATCCATACTTCCTGCCGATCTTGTAAAGTAATCTCTCTTCCTTCACATGCATATGACCATCAATATGGGCGAGGGCAAGAAGACTCTTGATGTGATTTTTCTTGTAGGATAAATATTGATGTTCGAAGAATCCGATCATAAGCGACGCTTTGGATAATGCTTGTGTAATTTAATAAAATGAAACGCCATCGGCAAGCTATCAAACGCGGTCGGCAGATCGTGCCTCGTTCTTAAGATAAGCTAATCATTTTTTCGGGATTTACTGAAAGAACAGTGCTCCTCCGAACGGTTGTGCCCGGCGCCATCTTCGATGACATCCGCATTCCGATGATTCATCGAGACAGCAATAATTGGCCTTCCATAATGGTATATATTGGCAGATTCGATACTCAAAATAAAACACTGTGACGCCGGCATCCAGTAACCGGCAACCGGCAACAAAGAGAATCGCTATTCCACCCAGTCCGCGACAAACAGGTTGGTATTCCTGGTGCCGCCGTTATTGCGATTGGAAGAAAAGATAATTTGTTTTCCGTCATGAGAGAACATCGGAAACGAATCAAAAACCAAATCATAAGTAACCTGTTCGAGTCCGCTTCCATCCTCATTGATCATGAAAATATTAAACTGAAAACCACGGGGTGCTTTATGGTTTGACGAGAACAGGATCTTTTTACCCGATGGATGATAAAATGGCGCCCAATTCGCTTTGCCGAGGTTTGTGATCTGCTTCAGGTCGCTGCCGTCTGCGTTACAGGTAAAGATTTCCATTTCAGTGGGCGCGACAAAACCTTCCAGTAAAAAATCACGATACTCGGTGATCTGCGTTTCGGTTTTCGGCCGCGACGCCCGGAACACGATCTTTGATCCATCGGGAGAAAAAAATGCCCCGCCATCATAACCGAGCCGGTTGGTGATCTGCTTCACGTCCGAACCGTCGGTATTCATTGTGTAAAGATCAAGATCGCCGTTTCGCATCGAAGTAAAAACGATTTTATCACCAGCAGGAGAAACGGTTGCCTCGGCGTCATATCCTTTCGTGCTGGTAAGTCGTTTAAGAATGTTTCCCTCCAGATCGGCGATGAAGATATCGTATGTATCGTAGATCGCCCAAAGATATTTCCCGCCTGGCTTGCGCTCAACCTCCTTCGGACATGCATCTCCTCCCAGGTGTGTTGAAGCATACAGGATTGTCTTGTTACCCGGAAGAAAGTATGGACAGGTGGTCCTTCCCTTTCCGGTGCTGAGCATTTGTGGTCTTTGATTCCGCATATCACTGGGATCGACCGGAGCAACGAAGATCTGATCACATTGAAGATCCCATGCGGGGTTGTTTGACTGAAACACGATCTTTTTATTGTCAAAACTCCAATACGCTTCTGCATTATCGCCCCCGAAAGTAAGTTGACGCATATCCTTTAAATGCTTCTCATCAGGATAACGCAGGGAATCCGAAGTCTGAAAGGACGTGATCACCGCCGGCGGGCTCGCGCCGCCCAACAAACACACTGCAACAACGAGGCAAAAGAATCTGAGCAACATCGGCTTCTGGAATTTACGCAGCAACTGCAGCCTCCTGTTCTTTTAACGCCCTTCTCAGGATCTTGCCAACATTGGTCTTCGGCAGCTCGGGCCTGAATTCGATCCGTTTCGGAATTTTATAGTTGGTTAGGTTTTCCTGGCAATATTTCAAGAGCTCATCCTCGGAAAGGGACTGATCGCGTCTCACAACAAAAATTTTGATGACCTCGCCCGACTTTGAATCCGGGATCCCGATGGCCGCAACTTCCAGCACTTTGGGGTGAGCTGCAACAACATTTTCAATCTCGTTGGGATACACATTGAATCCGGAGACCTTGATCATATCTTTTTTTCGGTCGACGATCTTGAAAAAACCATCTTTGTCCATGACACCGATATCGCCGGTTCTGAACCAGTTGCCTTCAAAAAACACATTTGCGTTGTCACTGTTCCAGTAGCCGCGCATCACTTGCGGACCACGCGCGCAAATTTCGCCGGCTTCTCCCTGCGGAAGTCTGTTGCCGTTTTCATCAAAGATCGCAACTTCCGTGCTGGGCATCGGAATTCCGATCGTACCTTGCTTGTGCGTACCATCAAGCGGGTTGCAGCACAATACGGGCGAGGTTTCACTCAGTCCATAGCCTTCAACGAGTGGGGTACCCGTAATTTCCTTCCACCGTTTGGCAACGACATCCTGAACCGCCATTGCACCAGCCACCCCGCCTTTCAATTTGGAAAAATCCAGCGTCTGAAAAGCGGGATTGTTCATCAGGCCATTGAAGAGCGTATTCACACCGGTGATGATGGTAAACTTGTGTTTTCTCAATTCTTTGCAAAACGCGGGCATGTCACGCGGGTTGGTGATCATGACGTTTTTCACACCTGTGCTAAACATCAACAAGCCGTTCACAGTAAGCGCAAAGATATGGTACATCGGGATTGCCGTGATGATCAGGTCTTTTTGATCGGCGCTCATGTATGGCTGAAACCAGTATTTGATCATCGAGTTATGCGCAATGATGTTGGCGTTCGACAATTGGGCGCCCTTGGATACACCGGTTGTACCTCCCGTATATTGAAGCACAGCGAGGTCGTTTAGTTCGATCTTTGGTTTTTCAAGCGGAAGGGTCGAACCTGTTTTCAAAGCTTTTTTAAAAGAAGTCGCGGAAGGCAGATCGTACGCGGGGACCATTTTTTTTATTCTCTTAACCACGAAGTTCACCAGGGGTGCCTTCAAACCGCCGAGTAGATCGCCCAGTTCCGTTATGATGATGTGCTTAATTTTTGTGTTAGCGACGATCTTTTGCAGATTGCTGGCAAAATTCGCCACAATAACGATGGCTACGGCTCCGGAATCCTTGAACTGATGTTCCATTTCGCGCGGCGTGTATAAGGGGTTCGTATTGACGACGATGAGTCCGGCCCTGAGCGCACCGATGAAAGCGATTGGAAATTGCAAAAGGTTGGGCATTTGTATTGCAATGCGGTCTCCCTTTTTTAGTCCCAGGCTTTGAAGGTAAGCCCCAAAGTCGCGTGCAAGTTTGTCTACCTGGCCGAAAGTGAGTTGGGCACCCATATTTTCAAACGCAACGCGATCGCGGTATTTAACGCAACTCTCATCAAAGATCTCCACTACCGAATTGTATTCGTACAATGGCACCTGTTTCGGAATTCCTGCGGGGTAACTTTTAAACCATGGAAATTCGGTCATAAGGGAATAAAAAGTTTAGTGACAATGCAATTTAAAGCAAACGATTGTTTGCCAGCAAATCAATTGCGGCTTAATCTTTGAAGTGAGGGCTTGCGACTGATTCCGCAATCAGCGCCAATCGTTATTCGATGTTTGCTGTTCAATAGCGAGGCGCTCTCCAGGCAACTTGGAAATTCCCCACCCAACCTTTTTACAGGCTCCGTAGACCCCATAAAAAAGAAACCCACCGTTCCCGAACGTTATCGGGAAGGGGTGGGTCAGCTCTGAATAACTCATTAACCTAAACTGAGCTAGCTGTAGGAGAAGGATTCGAACCTTCATGGAGCGGTTAGATATGCGACCCGATCCTGGTTGTTTAGACTGGGATCGGATAAGATACTTTTTCCCGAGACCTCCGCCCCCTCCCGATTGGTATCGGGACGGAGGGCATGTCTGCCAAGTTTCATCATCCTACAATTTTAATCCTGACCGACTGTCAGTTTCCCGTTAACCGGGCTTGCTGTAGAGGGAGGGCTCGAACCTCCACGGAGCGGTTAGGTCGCCAAAGGCTGGACTTTATCCCGAACTCTCCACCCCCGAGACCGGAGGGCTTGTCTGCCAATTCCAACACCCTACAATGTTGCTTTACTTTTCAGCGTTTTTTAGCGCCTGATTGTAAATTATGTAACAAAGTAACGCAAACACTGCTATCCCAAACAATAAATACTTTAATAATTATACAATTTTTAAAATAATATCATATTTTTGAATAGACACTAAAAACCAGATAGAGCCATGGCCGAAAATTTTAAAGTTGACAATGTCGACCTGAAAATCTTGGAGATTTTAATGCAGGATGCCAAAAAGCCGTATACCGAAGTCGCTAAAAAGGCCTTTGTATCCGGAGGAACCGTCCACGTAAGAATGAACAAGATGGAAGAAGCTGGCATTGTCGAAAAAACCACCCTTAAAGTGAACTATGCAAAGCTCGGTTACGACATAACCGCCTTCATCGGCATCTTTTTGCAAAAGAGTGCCCTTTATGATCAGGTTATGTCAGCCCTGAAAAATATACCCGAGATCACAAACATCCACTATACAACCGGCAACTACAGCATGTTCGTCAAAATGCATTGCAAAGACACCAACCACCTTAAACTGGTGCTTCACGATAAGATTCAACAAGTGGAGGGCATTGAAAGAACTGAAACCATGATCTCGCTGGAAGAAAGTCTGGACAGAAGTCTAAACCTGACCCAATAGACGTTTTCTATAACGTTTTCGAAAACTTCTATGGTCAAATACTGCCGTAAAAGAACCTTAAAATTCTCTTTTTGTTATAGATTTGTAGGTTAGTTTAAATTTAGTCTAAATAGGCTGTTGATGAGCAAAGATAATCAGGTACTAGAGGAATTTACTTCGAAGGAATATGAACACGGTTGGACGACCAACATTGAGGCGGATTCAGCTCCAAAAGGCCTTAATGAGGACATAATCAGGTTCATTTCTGCCAAAAAGAACGAGCCTGAATGGTTGCTTGAATGGCGGCTGAAAGCATATCGTCACTGGACCAAGATGATTGAGCCAAAGTGGCCAAATGTGAGCTATCCTCCGATTAACTATCAGGACTGCATTTATTATTCCGCGCCAAAACAAAAGATCGCACCAAAAAACCTGGAAGACGTTGATCCCGAACTGATCAAGACCTTCGAAAAGCTGGGCATCTCGCTGACCGAGCAGAAAAGATTGACCGGTGTCGCCGTGGATGCTGTAATTGACAGTGTTTCAGTAGCCACCACTTATAAGGAGACTCTTGCCGAGCTGGGAATCATATTCTGTTCCTTTGGCGAAGCTGTTCAAAAGCATCCTGACCTGATCAGGAAATACATGGGCTCCGTTGTCCCCTATACAGATAATTACTTCGCGGCCCTGAATGCTGCGGTGTTTACCGACGGATCGTTTTGTTACATTCCGAAAGGGGTCAGGTGCCCAATGGAGCTGTCAACCTATTTCCGTATTAACGCCGCGAACACCGGCCAGTTCGAAAGAACGCTGATCGTAGCCGATGAAGGATCTTATGTCAGTTATCTGGAGGGTTGCACAGCGCCGATGCGTGATGAAAATCAGCTTCATGCCGCTGTGGTGGAAATTTATGCGATGAAAGATTCGCAGGTAAAATATTCTACTGTTCAGAACTGGTATCCGGGCGATAAAGAAGGCAAGGGTGGAATTTACAATTTTGTAACAAAACGAGGTATCTGCGCCGGCGACGGCTCCAAGATCTCATGGACACAGGTTGAAACCGGATCAGCAATTACCTGGAAGTACCCGTCATGCATATTGAAAGGCGACAACTCTGTCGGAGAATTCTATTCGGTTGCCGTAACCAATAATTATCAGCAAGCTGATACCGGTACGAAGATGATCCATATCGGCAAGAACACGAAATCACGAATTGTTTCGAAAGGAATTTCCGCCGGACGATCGCAAAACAGCTATCGCGGCCAGGTTCATATCATGAAACGGGCGGCGAACGCGCGTAATTTCTCTCAATGCGATTCCCTGCTGATGGGCGACAAATGTGGCGCACACACTTTTCCATATATCGATGTGGAGAACAATACGGCACGGATCGAGCACGAAGCAACGACCTCGAAGATCGGTGAAGACCAGATCTTTTACTGCCTGCAACGAGGGATCGACGAGGAGTCGGCGGTCGCCTTGATCGTAAACGGATATGCGAAGGAGGTACTAAAGCAATTGCCGATGGAATTTGCTGTAGAGGCTCAGAAGCTGCTCGCCCTTACCCTCGAAGGTAGTGTAGGCTAGCACAATCCAAAAACCAGGTTCATCCCTTTTATCGCAAAACTGAAACCAACACACATGTTAAGTATAAAGAATTTACAGGCGAAAATCGACAATAAACAAATCCTGAACGGCATCAACCTCCAGGTAAAGGCCGGAGAAGTGCATGCGATCATGGGGCCCAACGGTTCGGGTAAGAGCACATTGGCTTCCGTCCTTGCCGGACGTGAAGAATTTGAGGTGCTTGAAGGAGAAGTCAGTTTTCTTGGAAAGGACCTGCTTGCCATGGACCCCGAGGAACGTGCACGTGAAGGCGTTTTCCTTGCATTTCAATACCCGGTGGAAATTCCCGGTGTCAGCACCGTTAACTTTATGAAGACTGCCATGAATCAGATCCGGCAGCACCGCGGGCAACCCGCATTGGATGCGGTCTCCTTCCTCCAGGTCATGAAGGAGAAAATGAAACTGGTTGATATCGACCAGTCCTTGTTGAACAGGGCATTGAATGAAGGATTTTCCGGAGGCGAAAAGAAACGGAACGAGATCTTTCAAATGGCCATGCTCGAACCGAAGCTGGCAATCCTGGACGAAACAGATTCGGGCCTTGATATCGATGCCCTGAAGATCGTCGCAAATGGCGTCAATAAGTTAAGATCGAAAAATAATGCGGTGATACTGGTCACCCACTACCAGCGTCTGTTGAATTACATCATTCCTGATCATGTGCATGTTCTTTACAAAGGTAAAATTGTCAAATCAGGCGGTAAGGAACTCGCACTGGAACTTGAAGCAAAAGGATATGATTGGGTGAAAGATGAAGTTTCAGTTTCCTAACCGAAGAAAATGAGTCTGACTGCTACCGATAAAAATATTAACGCCCACGTGATAAAACTGCTTCGTGAAAAATCACAGGCACATCCCAGCGCCATCCGCCAGGAAGCTTTTGAATTTTTTGAAAAAGCAGGTTTGCCTGCAACAAAACACGAAGAGTACAAGCATACGCCAATCACGCGCGAGCTGGAGAACAATTTCAGTTTCGCCGACCCCATCGTTCTGAAGAAGGACACCGACATTTCGGAATTCCTGATTCCGGGGCTTGATGCGAACCTGATCGTTTTCGTCAATGGGATATTTTCAAAATCAAGTTCAAAAATCTCTTCTCCGGATTCCGAGATCAGAATAACGGACCTTCACAGCGCCGTCGCATCCGATACGGTAGCGCGTGAGCATTTTGCAAAATATAACCCGGGAAAATCCGACGCATTTGCGGCGTGGAATGCAGCTGGATGGAATGACGGTGTTTTCATACACGTACCCGATAACACAGCATTATCCAAACCATTGCTACTGCAATACATCAATGATGCCACGGCAGGGGAAATAATAGCCGTCAACCGAAACCTGATCGTAGTCGGAAAAAGCAGCGAGCTGACCTTCATCGAAAAGTACGACTCAACCGGAGATGCCAATCATTTTTTGAATGCTGTTACCGAAGTCGTCGTCGGGGAAAACGCGGGTATGAATATTTATTCGATCCAAAACGATACAGGCAACCGGTACCTGTTCGCCCACACGGAAATTTACCAGCGGAATTCGAGCCGCGTCAATACGTATACATTTACACTCAGCGGCAAGGTCATTCGCAATAACCTGCACCTGGTCCTGGACGGTGAAGGAATCGAGTCGCATATGTATGGATTGTACTTGCTGGGCGGAACGACCCTGGCCGACAATCACACGGTAGTTGACCACCGGAAGCCAAACTCCTTTAGCAATGAAATGTACAAAGGGGTCATGGATGGTAGTTCCAGGGGTGTCTTTAACGGGAAGATTTACGTTCGGCCCAACGCACAAAAAACAAATGCATTCCAGGCCAACAGGAATATTCTTTTAACTGACAAGGCGGCAGTCAATACGAAGCCGCAACTTGAGATCTGGGCCGACGATGTAAAGTGCTCCCACGGCTGCACGAGTGGTCAGCTCGACGAGGAGGCCGTCTTTTACCTTAGATCGCGCGGCATTCAAAGTGAAACGGCCCGGGCCATGATGCTTTATGCCTTCGCCGGCGAAGTTGTCGAACAGGTCAGGCACCCCGCATTGCGTTCATACCTGGACGATATTATCAGCGAACGGTTACACAAAAACTTTTAATCATGGGATCAGCGGCTTTCATTCGTACGGCCATCGATACAGACAAGATCAGAAAGGAATTCCCGATCCTGCATCAGCAGGTGAATGGAAAGGATCTTGTTTATTTTGACAATGCCGCTACGAATCAAAAGCCAAAACGGGTGATCGATTCGCTGGTGGAATATTATGCGGGCTACAATGCCAATATACATCGGGGCATTCATACCCTTGCTGAAAAGGCTACAAAGGCATTTGAAGAAACCCGTAACACCGCCCGCGACTTTATCAATGCAAAGTCATCCGAAGAGATCATTTTTACCCGCGGCGTAACCGAAGGGATTAACCTGGTCGCTTCTTCTTTTGGAAGAGCTTTTATCGAGGAAGGGGATGAAATCATCATATCGAACCTCGAGCATCATTCCAATATCGTTCCCTGGCAATTCATTTGCGAGTCAAAAAAGGCGCGGCTTAAGGTCATCCCGGTAAGTCTGGAAGGCGACCTTAATATAGACGCTTTCAAAAATCTTTTGTCGCCAAGAACAAAAATTGTTGCGATCAATCATGCCTCCAACAGCCTGGGTACCATTAACCCGGTGAAAGAGATCATCCGGTTATCACATCAGGCCGGAGCGGCGGTTCTCATCGACGGGGCGCAGGCGGGCGCACACCTGGAAATTGATGTACAGGACCTCGACTGCGACTTCTACTGTTTGTCTTCACACAAGATGTATGGACCCACGGGAGTAGGCATCCTGTACGGCAAAAAAGAGCTGCTTGAAAAAATGCCGCCTTATCAGGGCGGTGGTGAAATGATCAGGGAGGTGACGTTCGAAAAAACGACTTATAATGACCTCCCTTATAAATTCGAAGCGGGCACGCCCAATATTGCCGACGTAGTCGCTTATCGCCATGCGATGGAGTTTATACTTGATATTGGACGGGAAAATATTGCAGCGCACGAACATGATCTTCTCGAATACGCAACCCAAAAAATATCGGGTCTGAAAACCGTCAGGATGATCGGCACATCAAAATCAAAAGTGGCGGTCGTCGCCTTTACCATTGAAGGGATCCATCACTTTGACATAGGGCAAATGCTTGATGCCAGGGGCATTGCAGTGCGGACGGGGCATCATTGTACCCAGCCCTTGATGGAATGCTTTGGCATAGAAGGAACTGTCCGTGCCTCTTTTTCCGTTTATAATACCAGAAAGGAAATTGATCAGCTCGTAGAGGGTCTTGAGCGAATCATCAATTTCATGAAATAAGATGACCATCAACGGGATCCAGGACGAAATTATCAGCGAGTTTTCATTACTGGAAGGGGATATGGAAATGACCGTTTTTTATATCATGGAACTTGGTCAAAAGCTGCAGGAGATGCCGGAGCAGCAAAAAACGGAAGAAAATATTGTGAAGGGTTGCCAGTCAAAGGTATGGCTGACCGCCAAAATGGAAAACGAAAAAGTTTACTTTACGGCCGATAGCAATACGGCAATAACGAAGGGGCTTGTCAGCTTGCTGATCCGGATCTTTAACGGACAATCGCCGGAAACGATCCTGAATTCGGACCTGTATTTCATGAGGAAGATCGGCATGGAACGATTTATCGGCACACAAAGATCCAACGGCTTCGCCGCCATGATCAAGCAAATGAAATTGTATGCGCTGGCATTTAAGACCAAACTGGGTGTGATATGAGCGAGACCACTGAAAATAAGGAGCAGCTTGCAACCGAAGCAGCGCCGGACCTCCGGGACAAGGTGATCCAGGCGCTGAAAAGCGTCTACGACCCGGAAATCCCGGTCGATGTCTATGAACTGGGCCTGATCTATGAGATCAATGTATACCCGGTCAACAACATTTATGTTCTAATGACGCTGACGTCACCCTCCTGCCCTTCTGCCGAAGTGATCCCCGGTGAAGTGGAACAGAAGTTGAAGGCGATTGAAGGAGTCAATGACGTCAAGGTGGAATTGACGTTTGACCCGCCGTATTCACAGGATATGATGAGTGAGGCGGCCAAACTTGAACTCGGATTTTTGTAATTATTGTTATATACCAGCTAATCTGTTAAAATCATATGTATCCTGAACAACTCGTTGCCCCGATGCGAACCGATCTCACCTCGGCGGGGTTCACTGAACTGAAAACTTCTGAAGAAGTCGACAAACACCTGAAAGACCACAAGGGAACTACTCTGCTCGTGATCAATTCCGTTTGTGGATGTGCTGCAGGCGCCGCCCGTCCGGGGATCAAGTGGGCGCTGCAGAATTCCGACAAAAGACCCAATCAGCTTGCGACAGTTTTTGCCGGGGTTGATAAGGAAGCCGTTGCCAAAGCACGTGAGTATACACTGCCCTACCCGCCGTCATCCCCGTCGATTGCATTGTTCAAAGACGGAGAACTCGTTCATTTTGTTGAGCGTCATCACATTGAAGGAAGAAATGCAATGATGATCGGGCAACACCTGGTGGAGGTTTTCGAGGAGTATTGTTAACCTTGGATATAGAAATTTGAAAGGCTGGCGGATCGTCAGCCTTTTATATTTGATTGATCCCGGACCTCGCTTCCCTTCTTAATACCCCTTTGACGAAAAGAGGCTGCCCCCTGTGGAGACGGCCTCTTTTTTTCAGCGAACTCAGCCTCCTATTCTACCCAGCGTGTTCTCGTATTTACGGCTGGAATTGAATTTACTCGTGATGGTCAATCATGATTTGGAACTATTAGCGCGGTAGTTCTTGAAAACCGAGACGGCCCGAGTGACCTGTTGAGTCATAATTCCTGCCTTTTCCGGATTTGCAGAAAAAGATATATGACGTATTCATCGCACAGGTGCCAGGTAAGTCATGTCGACCTGAGGTATGGGATTTCTTCAAATAGCCTTGTCGAGTATAAGGCGGGTTTCTTCCAAATCAAGCTCATATTCTATCCTGCGCAACACCTCATCGCTGATTTTGCCCTCCTTTCGCAAACTTACCAGGATCTTCCGCTCAACATCAAGCAGCTCCTGCTGGATCTTCTGAAACTGGGTGACCAACTGATCATCGAATCGTTCATTGGATTTATCTTTCCGAAGCCGTTGTATCCTGATCTCGTATTTTGTCTTGACCTGATTTAACACCTCCTCGGTGAGCGCCAGCGAATAGTTCTCTTCGATGTGTTCGATTATAGAGGTTGCGATCCTGAGACGTGCATCCTGCTCCTGGGCAACTTCACTCCCATCTGATTTTATGCCGAGCCATTTGATCAAAGGTCTCAAGGTCAATCCCTGAAAGACCAGTGTGGAGAAGATCACGGAAAACGTAAGAAAAATGATCAGGTTTCTATGGGGAAATGGCTTGGATCCTTCCAGTACAAGGGGCAAAGCCATCGCGGCAGCCAATGACACAACCCCGCGCATGCCTGACCATGCGACGATCGCAACGAGCCGTTTCGAAGGTGTCGGCTCAGTGGTCCTGATGTTCTTGCTAAACCATCTTGGAAGGTATGTTCCAGGAATTACCCAAATGATCCTACCTGCGATCACGGTCAAACTGATAATGGAGGCGTATAGCAGCAAGGTAGACGCCGAATGCTCGCGAAGAATGCTCTTGGCAATATGAGGCAACTGCAGACCAATAATGATAAAAATGATCCCGTTCAGGATAAAGATGACGGTTTTCCACGCGCCTACTGCTTGGAGCCGCGTTTGCTGTGAAAAGATCTCGGAAGAATTTCTATTCAGATACAACCCGGCTGCGACAACCGCCAGAACACCCGACACATGAATGCTTTCCGCAAACAGGTAGGCAACATACGGCGTGATAAAAGTAAAACTCGTGTCGGTAGTGGGATTGTCCGGCGTAATACGAAATAGTTCTTTAAACATCCTTCCCAGTACAAGGCCGAGCAGAATCCCGCCTCCGGCGACAAATACAAATTGATAACTGGCTTCCCATAAACTGAAAGCGCCTGTGACCACCGCTGCAACGGCATACCTGTACGCGATCAAACCTGTTGCATCATTGACCAGGCTCTCTCCTTCGAGGATCGTAATTACCCTTTTTGGAACGCTGAGCCCTTTGGTGGCGGCGGCGGCAGCGATCGCATCGGGAGGCGAAATGATAGCACCGAGCACGAATGACTCAGCCCAGCCCAGACCTGGGATGAAACTGTGGGCCATGTAGGCAACGGCACAGGTGGTGAACAGTACACACCCAATGGCCAACAAAGTAATCGGTCTCTTTGCTGCTTTGAAGTCAGGCCACGATGTAGACCACGCGGCATCATATAAGATCGGCGGAAGAAAAATCAGAAAAATTACATCTGGATGAAGGGTGACCGGCGGAATCCAGGTGATAAAACCGATACCTATCCCCGCGATGACTAACAGGATCGGGTAGGGAATCTTTATCAGGTCGGTGAGCTGCGCAAGCGCAATGACTACACCCAGCAATATGATCACGGTAGCGATATGATGCATGCGTGCGCGTTAAGTTTTAGAATGCTCAGAAACTGAACTTCGCGAGAAACTCGCTGAGCTCTTCCTTGAGCGGTCTATTGTTCCGGATCCCCAATGTATCGGTTATTAGCGGATTGACTTTGACATTCAGCTCATGCAAACGCAAGTGCTGGTTAATGAAAATGAACTCCAGTTCAGGTATCAATTCCTTTAATACATCCAGGATGTCGAGCACCGTCAGGTTTTTATCAACGATATTATAAACATCACTGGGCAGGTCGGCTGTCAGCAGGTTGGATAATGCTTTGGCGACCATCTCGATGTGAATAAAAGTTCGCGATTGTTTGCCATCGCCCTGAATGGTGATCAGCTTTGAGAAATTCGCATCGAAAATGAATTTGTTGATAACAGCGTCGAAGCGCATGCTTTTATTGTAGCCATATACATTGCCACAGCGCATGATAAAAGTATCGAGCTTACCGATCAGCCTTCTGACATGCTCCTCGCCGCGCAGCTTGGAAACCGCATAGAACGTCTTGGGATCGGGTGGCTTATCTTCGTGAGCCGGAATATTCGACGATCCGTAAACTCCCGTGCTGCTTGTATAGATAAATCTTTTGACATTACTATCCTCCACTGCATACACGAGTTCTGCGGTGCCCCAATGGTTCACCTGCTCGTAGATATGTGCCTCGGCGTTTGCGAAAGGAGTCGTTACTTTGGCTGCAAGGTGGTATACCACATCCACCTCTTTTAATACTTTTTTCAAGGCCCTTGAGTCCAGGAGCTCGCCTTTGATAAAGGAGATCTTGTGATGGTTCTTGAGGCGGAGACCGAGAAAAAAATTATGGTTGGGCCTGCTGAGGTTATCGTAAACAATGACTTTTTCGACATCGGGGCGGGCAATCAGCAAAGTGGTGAGCTCTGTGCCGATGTATCCGGCACCACCAGTGACCAGGACTTTCATGTAAGTTGTTTTCTGTTAGGACGGTTCATAGTACACCTTCGCCGGCGCCTGCAAGACGCTTACGCAGCTGCTGAGGTTCGGCAAATTTCTTATTTATTGATTAAATCAGTATGGAGACCACATTCAATTTTATTGAGCCCAAACCACCTCGCCTCCCGCTCCTGCATTTCGGGGTCCAATTTACGCGTACATGGCTCACAACCGATACTGAGGAAGCCTTTTTCTTCCAAAGGATGCCGGGGAAGGTTATGTTCCTTTTGATATTCCCAGATCATTTTCGAATTCCAGTCCAACATCGGATGGAACCTGGTACACCCGTGCTTGGCAGGCTGCTCCACTTTCATCGAAGCTCTGACGGCGCTTTGATCGGCTCTCACGCCATTGATCCAGACATCGTGTGACATGAGAATGGCGTCCATTGGCTGGGTTTTATTGAGATAGCAGCAATGGTCGGGGTCGGATGTAAAGAGCAATCTTCCGTCCGCATCCCGTTGCATGAACTTTGGAATATCCGATTTAAGGTCGACGGTATGCAGACCGAATTGCTGCGAAACCTCGTCCCTGAACTTGACTGTCTCCGGAAAATGAAAACCCGTGTTAATAAAATAAACAGGGATAGTTTTATCTATTCTGCTCAATATATGCAACAACACCAGGCTATGGGATTGGAAGGAGGATGTTGTAAAAAGTGTCTTTCCCTGATCCCGATATTGCGTCAGCTTCGATTTTATACTTTCAAAGTCCATTCGATTGGCCGTTATTAATTGTATACTAAACGCCTAATTTCCAATTATTAAAGATTAAAAGCTTGACAAAGGCCGCTTAAAGTTATACTTTAGGTTGTCAATCCTAACCTGGCCTCCATGTTGAACCTCAAGTACCGCCTCCTGCTTGCGTTGCTGCTGACACTGTTGATCTTTGGGACAACAGTTTTCGGTCAGTCCGCACACTCCAAAACAACTTCAACCGATCATTCCACTGTGAAAAATAAGACCTTTTTTGACAATTAAGTTCAAAATCCAAAGGTCTGCCGCCTAATTTTCGGCAATACAGCCGAATAAACGCACTTCAATCGATTGAGGTTCCAAAAATATTTCACGGATCTTTCCGGCCGCCGCGGGCACCCTGGCTGTGTCGAATCCCACGCCGGTTTTGACCTTTGTGGGCGGGGCCATATAACGCTTAGCCCATAGCCATATCGTTAAAATTTCATTTGAAAATGACGACCCTTACTGCCGGGCTCAACACGCTCTGGTGTTCCGTGATAACAACCATCACCATAAAACGGCGATACAGGGGGCTAAGCAGGGTGCGCAGCATTTAAAGCGGCGATTCTCCGGCTTTTGCTGAACCTTTTACCGAATATCCTGTTTACTTTTACTGAATGAAGGTAAAAGTCTCCAGAAAAGAACATTTTAATGCTGCCCATCGGCTTTTCAATCCCGACTGGGCTGACGAACGGAACGAAAAGACCTTTGGAAAATGCAGTAACCCAAATTACCACGGCCATAATTATGAGGTTATTGTCAGCCTGACCGGTGAACCGGACACCGAAACAGGATATGTTTTCGATATGAAAGTGCTCAGTGACCTGATAAAAGAAAACGTTTTACGTAAATTCGATCATAAGAATCTGAATCTCGACACCGAATACTTTAAAGACCTTAATCCCACAGCGGAAAACATCGCCGTGATCATCTGGAGGATCCTCCGCCAAAGAATTGACAATAAATACGAATTGAAAATCACCTTGTATGAGACAGAAAGAAATTTCGTTGAATATCCGGCCTCTTAAACCAATCGATCCTGACGATGGAGGAGATGACCACGTTGCTTCATCGACCGAAACGCCACTGCGCAAGGACGCGTTTGATCTGGACGATGACGAGAAGATCGAGCGGATCGAAAAACACTTCCGTGAGATCATGCATATTCTCGGGCTGGACCTGACGGATGACAGTCTCAATGGGACACCGCGCCGGGTGGCAAAAATGTACGTCAAGGAAGTTTTCAGCGGACTGAACCCAAAGAACAGGCCCCACGCCAGGCTCTTTGAGAACAAATATAATTATGATCAGATGCTGGTTGAAAAAGATATTACTTTTTACTCGCACTGTGAACACCACTTTGTTCCCATCTACGGAAAAGTCCACGTTGCTTACTTTTCCTCAGGAAAGGTGATCGGGCTTTCAAAGATCAACCGGATTGTACAATACTTTGCAAAAAGACCCCAGGTGCAGGAACGGCTCACGGTCCAGATCGGCAGAGAGATCGAAAGGGTCCTTCATACAGGTCATGTGGCCGTTGTGATCGATGCCAACCATATGTGCGTAGCGTCCCGCGGGGTTGGAGACACCAACAGCAAGACCGGCACCGCATTCTTTTCGGGAAAATTCAACGACGAGAACATCCGGCGCGAATTCCTGAATTATATCAATAGCAAGTAAAATAATTCGTTGTAGATCAATCAGATACAGTCTTACTCATCGCTTTCATTTGCCCGGGAATCCACGATAATCCTTATGGAAAGATTGTCTGGCATTGCCGCAACCGCCCCCTCCACGGCAAAGCGTTTTCTTTACCGGATTTGAATTATAAAATACTCGTAAAAAAGGTATATTGGCCATCGGATTTTCGTTGTCTAAAAGGCCTTTTTCTTAGTGATTTTAACGGCTTCGGGAGTAAATTTCTGGAGCCCACCGGAGACTAAACCTAACCCATAACCCATATGTCTTTATCACGAGATATCCAACAAAAGGAATACAGGAGTGAGTATCACAAGGCCATTCTGAACATCCTTTTCACCCACAACCACCTTGTCACCCACATGGGCGAGGTCTTCAAAGAATACGACATCACCCGGCAGCAATACAATGTGCTGCGCATTCTTCGCGGGCAGTACCCCGGGCACGCGTCGGTTAATCTGATCAAGGACAGGATGCTGGACAAGATGTCGGACACTTCCCGCATCGTGGAGCGCTTGCGCCTGAAAGGATTGATCACACGGACCGATTGTCAGAAAGACAAACGATCCGTGGAGATCCGCATCACCAACGCTGGACTGGAACTGCTCGACCGAATGGAAGACCGCGTCAACGATTTTGAGAAATTGCTTAGCAATCTAACCGTCGGCGAGACGCGTGACCTCAACGTTTTGCTCGACAAACTAAGAGGCAGCGACAATGAATTCCGGGAGGAAGAACGCGAAGCTTTTGAAGTCCTGAACCAAGCTGAAAAATTTTAGTACTTTAGCGCACTTTAAAAAATTCTAATATGGTATTCGACTTAGACATGATCAAGGCGGTATACAAACAATTACCGGACCGCATAGCAAAAACGCGCAAAGTTGTAAACAGGCCGCTCACCCTTTCCGAAAAAATTCTGTATAGTCATTTACACGGAGAACAATCGATTGAGAATTTCACCCGTGGCAAATCATATGTCAATTTTTCGCCGGACCGGGTTGCCATGCAGGATGCAACGGCACAGATGGCGCTTTTACAATTCATGTCTGGCGGCATACCCCGCGTCCTTGTTCCTTCGTCTGTACACTGCGATCACCTGATCCTTGCCAAAGACGGCGCGAAAAAGGATCTCGCTGAATCGCTGACGGCAAGCGGCGAAGTTTTTAATTTTCTTGAATCCGTGTCCAACAAGTTCGGAATTGATTTCTGGAAGCCCGGCGCTGGCATCATACATCAGGTCGTGCTTGAAAACTACGCCTTCCCCGGTGGAATGATGATCGGAACAGACTCACATACTGTCAATGCCGGTGGCCTCGCGATGGTTGCAATCGGTGTTGGCGGCGCGGACGCGGTCGATGTGATGTCGGGAATGCCCTGGGAACTGAAGTGGCCTAAACTGATCGGTGTAAAACTCACCGGAAAGATCAATGGCTGGACGGCAGCAAAGGATGTCATACTGAAAGTTGCCGGCATACTCACGGTGAAGGGCGGTACTGGTGCCATTGTTGAATATTTCGGACCTGGCGCAGAAACACTTTCCTGTACAGGCAAAGCGACGATCTGCAACATGGGAGCCGAGATTGGCGCCACTACTTCCACCTTCGGGTACGATGAGAAAATGGCAAGCTATCTTCGTGGCACTGGCAGAAAAGATATTGCTGCTCTTGCAGACAAAGTGAAGGCACATCTCACGGCGGATCCGGAGGTCTATGTCACCCCGGAAAAGTATTTCGACCAGGTTATAGAAATCGATCTGTCGGAACTTGAGCCGCATATCAATGGTCCCTTTACACCAGACCGCGCTATCCCCTTATCGGAATTTGCCACCGAGGTCAGGAAAAATGGTTGGCCGGAAAAACTTGAAGTCGGACTGATCGGTTCATGTACGAACTCCTCATATGAAGATATCACAAGATCTGCATCCCTGGCCAAACAAGCCGTTGATAAAAAAATAAAAGCCCGTGCGGAATTTACGATCACACCTGGTTCTGAGCAGGTGCGTTATACCGTGGAGCGTGATGGCTATCTCGGCATCTTCGAAAAAATGGGAGGAGTTGTCCTGGCAAATGCGTGCGGGCCATGCATCGGGCAATGGGCACGCCATACCACCGATCCGAACCGCAAGAATTCCATCATTACTTCCTTTAACCGGAACTTTGCAAAGCGCAATGACGGGAATCCCAACACACATGCGTTCGTTGCTTCACCTGAAATCACGACCGCTTTTGCGATTGCAGGAGACCTTACATTCAATCCCGTGAAAGATACCATCACCAATGACGAAGGGAAAGCCGTGCGGCTGGATGAGCCGTCGGGTGCCGAGTTTCCTCCGCGTGGCTTTGCGGTCAAAGACCCGGGCTATATCGCTCCGGCAAAAGATGGAAGCAAAGTGAGGGTCAAGATCGATCCCAAGTCCAACCGCCTGCAGGCACTCGAGCCGTTTACCGCGTGGAATGGAAAAAATCTGACTGGCATGAAGCTTCTGCTTAAAGCAAAAGGCAAATGTACAACCGACCATATTTCGATGGCCGGACCCTGGCTGCGCTTCCGTGGCCACCTCGACAATATTTCCAACAATACATTGACAGGTGCAGTGAATGCCTTCAATGATAAAACAGACTCGGTTAAGAGTCAGCTGACTGGAGAATTTGGACCGGTCCCTGCCACACAACGCGCATATAAGCACGCGGGTATTCCTACGATCGTGGTGGGAGACCATAACTATGGCGAAGGATCATCCCGCGAACACGCGGCGATGCAGCCCCGGCACCTCGGCATCCGCGCAATCCTGGTAAAATCTTTTGCACGCATCCACGAAACGAATCTGAAAAAACAGGGAATGCTTGCTCTGACATTCGCAGATGAAGCGGACTACGACAAAATACAGGAGGACGATACGATCGACATCGTCGACCTGACCGAATTTTCTCCTGACAAGCAGCTGACGCTGGTGTTGAATCATAAGGACGGGTCGCGTGATACGATCAAGGTAAACCACACATACAATGCAGGCCAGATTGAATGGTTCAAGGCCGGATCGGCTCTTAATGTGATGGCGAAACAGATCGCGGCCGCGTCTACGTTCCAGCAGCCTGTTTCACGTCCGATCATTACGAAAGCTTCGGGTAAAAAGGTTGTCAAGTCAGTAAAAGCCACACGGAAAGCAGAGAAAAAAGCTTCCGCGAAAAAAACCCGCAAGGAGCTGGCCGCTAAAAAATCGGCGGTAAAAAAGAGCGCTGTTAAGCCGGCAAAAAAGATTACAGCAAAGCCTAAAAACGGCAAAACCAAAAATGGTATTGCGCGAAAAGTGGTGAGCAAAGTTGTAAAGGTCGTCGCCAGGGCGCTTTCAAAACGCAAACCCGCCAAACCGGCGAAGAAGAAAAGATAAACCGGTCAACCGGAAATAAGAAAAGCTGTCCGAAAAGGCAGCTTTTTTTATTTGATATCGCGCACGATGTGACAAAGCTCATTCAGGATCATGGCAGTGGCGCCCCACACTACTTCGCCTTCAATTTCAAAATGCGGAGCCATCATCCGGAATGTTCCGGCAGCAGTGATTTCTTTATTTCGGATGGCATCCTGCTTCGACAGCTCAAACAATCTGGCCGTCAGCACTCTTGAGACTTCCCGCGGGTCAGGATCGAATTCCGGTACCGAATTACATGTGACGACAACCGGCGTCACCATAAAATTGCTGGGGATAACAAAAAAATCCGTTAGCCTTCCAATGACCCGAAGTTCGCCTGGCACAATACCGATCTCTTCTTCCGCCTCCCGCAGAGCCGTGGTGACAGCGTCTTCGTTAGGCTCGGCCTTTCCTCCGGGCAGGCTAACTTGTCCGCTATGCGCGCCGAGGTATTCGGGTCGTTTGATCAGGGGAAATTTCAACTCGCCGTCTTCTTCATAAAGGCATATCAGCACCGCACCTGGCCTGGGAGGCTCCGAATGTTTGAAATTCGGTTTTAATGGACCAACCGGAATCGCCCGCATCAAATCGTGAGCGGTGGCACCGGGCAGCGGCGACTTTAAACGTTCTTCCAGTCTTTTGATAAACGCTTCCATTTGTTTTCAGGTCCCCTCTGCCATGATGAACCCATGACTTGCTTCATGATCGATGATTTGCGCGGCTCAGCTTAAAGATTTTCGAGAATACTCCACTCCTCGTTCAGAACCGGAATGGCGGCGTGGGCGGTCAGATCGAACTGGCAGGGTACCACTGAAACGTAATTATTCGCAATGGCCCACTCGTCGTTATCTTCCCCTTTGTCGAAGTTCACAAAATTGCCAAGCATCCAGAAATAGCGGCGGCCATGGGGATCGAGTCGCATGTCGAAATCTTCAACCCATTTGGCATTTGCCTGTCTGCACACCCTGACACCTTTTAACGGCTCATTTTGCCGCGGTGGAAAATTCACATTCAGGGCAACGCCTTTTGGCAATCCTTTATCGATCACTTGTCGCGTAATTTTTTTTATGTAGGATTCTGTGTGCGAAAAATCGGCCATCATGGAAAAATCGCCAAGCGAAAAACCAATTGCCGGCGTCCCTTCGATCGCACCCTCGATGGCTGCAGACATTGTCCCTGAATAGAGCACACTGATCGACGTATTGCTGCCATGGTTGACACCACTCACTACAATATCCGGTTGGCGCTGGCCTTTCAAAACAAAATGGCGGGCCATCTTCACACAATCGGCCGGAGTTCCGGAACATTCAAATGCCCTGATCCCTTCAAAGATGAAATTTTCCTCGAGCCTGAGTGTCTCTCCTACCGTGATCGCATGACCCATCCCGGATTGCGGGCTGTCGGGGGCGACCACAATCACTTCGCCGATCTCTTTCATTACATTTACCAGGGTCAATATGCCTTTGGATGTGATGCCGTCATCGTTTGTGACGAGGATAAGCGGTTTGGTCATTTTCTTTCCTGATGATTAAGTTCTGGGAATTGCGTGGCAAATCTACAGGAAAATTCGTTTTACAAGCCACCGTCAAAAAGAGAATTGTAGTAGCCGATAATTTGGGCCATATCGTATTTATCTTCGTAATCGAGGTTATTTTTTTTGATATAGCTTGCAACCTTCTTTGCGTTCGGGCCCATCAGATCCAACAAGTCGCTCCGGTTGCCGTCAAATGCTTCGATCTTTCCGTCTTCCTGAAGAAAAAAATATTTATGCACGAGCACTATTCGTGCAATTGTACCGTATCCCTGCCTCGATTTCAACTCCAGCCGTTCGCGGCAAAGCACCGTGATCCTGCCTTCCTCGAGCAATTCGAAAAAAACCGGAACTTTATATCCTTGCGAACCGCTATAGGGCAGTGAAAAAAAACGTCTGTACCTGCGCTCGGTTTCATCAAAGATCTCAAAGAACACCGCTTTTCTCGGCGTGTAGATTTCAGGCTTCTTGTCTTCAGCTGCACACTGTACCCGGTCCTCTGACAGATCGTATTTAATAATACCTTTAAGCGTATCGCCCGTTTCAAGCACCACCTTGCCGTGATGCCATAGCTCAAAAGGCCACTGTTGTGCGCACACCACGAACGGAGATGCAAGAAATGCCGCGGCGAAGATTAGAAACTTAGCACATGCCATTTTACTGCTATTTCGTCCGTAAAATTGTGTGACCTAACTTATCGCGTTTTGTCATCAGATACTTTTCATTGTGCGGGTTGGGGACAACTTCGATCGGCACGTTTTCTACGATCTCAAGTCCATACCCCATCAAACCCACGCGCTTTTTGGGATTGTTGGTCATCAGACGGATCTTCGTTATCCCAAGATCGCGAAGAATCTGCGCGCCGACACCATAATCGCGTTCATCCATGTCAAAACCCAGCTGAACATTTGCTTCCACCGTATCCCATCCCTCCTCCTGCAGCTTGTATGCCCGCAGCTTGTTCAGCAAGCCAATGCCCCGCCCCTCCTGTTTCATATACAACACGAGCCCTTTTCCCTCCCGTTCAACCATTTCCATTGCATGATGAAGCTGTGAGCCGCAGTCGCAACGGCAGGATCCGAATATATCGCCGGTAACACACGACGAATGAACCCGCACAAGAATTGGTTCTTCTTTGGTCCAGGAGCCTTTGATCATTGCCAGATGAACATCCTGTGTATTGGTCTGCTCATAGGCAACAAGTTTGAAATGACCGAAACTCGTGGGCATATCGACTTCCACTTGCCGGCTGATCAGCGATTCTTTTTTTATACGGTACTCGATCAGATCCTTGATCGAAACAAGCTTCAGGTTAAATTTTTCAGCAACCTTTTTCAGATCCGGAAGGCGGGCCATGGATCCATCATCGTTCATGATCTCAACCAGCACGCCACCCGGCTTGAATCCCGCCAGGCGGGCAAAGTCAATGGCGGCTTCGGTATGTCCGGCGCGGCGTAACACGCCTCCTCTTTTCGCCCTCAGTGGAAAAATGTGACCCGGTTTGCCCAACTCCTCCGGTTTAGTTTCCGGATCGACGAGCGCGCGGATCGTTTTGAATCTGTCATGTGCGGAAATTCCCGTCGTACACCCATGGCCAATGAGGTCGACAGAGACTGTAAAAGGCGTTTCGAATGTGGCCGTATTTGTGCCAACCATCAGTTCAAGCCCAAGCTCCTCACACCGGTCCTCGATCAACGGCGCGCAGATCAACCCGCGGCCGTGCATAGCCATAAAGTTGACGATCTCAGGCGTGACGCATTCAGCCGCGCAGATAAAATCGCCTTCATTTTCCCGATCCTCGTCATCGACGACAATGATGATCCTGCCATTTTTAATATCTTCAATGGCCTCTTCTATGGTGTTCAGTATGATTTCGCTCATGGGGTTACTGCAATGTATTGATCTATGGATAACAATTTAAGTTCAGCAACTGTTCAAATCCGTCGCGGTTTATCTCGAGATCACGATCCCCAGGATACCCGCAATGTCTTTTTCGGCATTTTTAAGCTGCTCGTGGATTGTAAAATATTTTTCGAGGTCTACTTCATTTTTTGTGTTTTTCATCTGCATCATGTTATCCTCCATCAGTTTCTGAATGAGCCTGAATTTCAAACGGAGGACATTTGTAAATGCAAGATCATGGACCATCTCACGTTCATGCGGGAAGTAAATATGGTACTTGGGACCCCAATGGCTGCTGGTCTCATATCGCGGCGTGGTGAGATGTGCGACGATATTCTTAACCGCCTCCGAACCATGCTCCATGAAATAGAGGGTATCGATCACTTTATTTTTTCCGGCCTCTTTCCTGAATGTCTGGTAGATTTCATTGAGGACCGGGTCGGTAAATTCCATTTCATCAAGTTCCGTGAGCATGAAGTCGATCAGTCGCTGCTCTTCGTAATTACTTTCCGAATAATTGAGGAGTAAACGGATCGCCTCACGCTCCTGCATCTGGATGAGGCTTAGGGTATCAGTTTTGGGTACAGGTGAAATATCGACCGCTGCTTCAAGTGGTTCTTTGACGTCAGCATTCCTCGCTTTATCCTGTATCTTTTTGTCGCGCTCCCGGATGAGCAATTTGTTCAGTTCCGTGAACAGGACTCCCTCTGGAATCTTCAGCAAATTCGTTGTCTCCTGAATATACACCGAACGTTTGATGGCATCCGGGATGACAGCAATACTTGCAACAATCTCACGGATCGCTTCGGCTTTTTTGATCGGATCATGAGAGGCTTCTTTGGAATAAAGACCAATCTTGAAGGATACAAAATCCTGTGTATGGTCGTGCAGGTATTTTTTCAGATCGGTGCTTCCCATTTTCTTCGAGAAGCTGTCAGGATCTTCGCCATCCGGAAGCAAAACAATTCGCACATTCAGGCCGCCTTTGAGCACGAGGTCGATCCCGCGCAGGGCCGCCTTGATCCCGGCAGCGTCTCCGTCATATAAAACGGTGACATTTTCCGTGAACCTGCGCATCAACTTGATCTGCTCTTCGGTCAATGCCGTTCCCGAAGAAGCAACAACGTTTTCAATATCCGCCTGATGAAGAGAAAGTACGTCCGTGTATCCTTCTACCAGGTAGCAGAATTCTTCTTTACGGATAGCATTCTTAGCCTGGAATAATCCATAGAGAACGCTGCTCTTGTGGTAGATCTCGGTCTCTGGAGAGTTGATGTATTTCGGCTGATCCTTTTCTTTGGTAAGGATGCGGGCACCGAATGCGACAACCTTCCCTGCAAGGTTGTGAACGGGGAAAACCACTCTTCCGCGAAAGCGATCATATTTACGATCTTCTTTTCGGATGATCAGTCCGGCTTTTTCGAGGATCTCTTCACTGAAACCCTTCCTGACAGCAGTTTTGGCAAGATGATCCCATTCATTGAGGCAATATCCCAATTCAAATTTTTCGATCGTCCTGTCGTTGAAACCTCTTTCACGGAAGTAGCTCAGGCCAATGCTTTTGCCCTCGTCATGTTTGATCAGGAGTTCCCTGTAATGTTCCCTGGCGAAATTCATCACGATGTAAAGGCTTTCGCGCTCGGTCTGCGTAACAGCTTCTTCACGTGCGACATCTTCCTTTATTTCGACGCCATATTTTTTTGCAAGGTAGCGGATGGCTTCCGTGTAGCTCATCGCTTCGTGTTCCATCACAAATGTGATAGCATCACCGCCTTTGCCGCTGCTAAAATCTTTGAAAATTCCTTTTGTCGGGACGACGAAAAAAGACGCCGTTTTCTCGTTTGTGAAAGGACTTAAAGCCTTGTAATTCTGGCCCGAGCGTTTCAGGGAGATGAAATCGCCGATCACATCTACAATATCCAGCCGGTTCTTTACTTCGTCTATTGTTTCGGGGGAGATCATTTCTGTAATTTCCGGGGTAAAGATACCAGTATCCTTTTAAGTTCTGAAAGATAAGTGCAGCCGCCAGAGAAGGCAGTTCCGTAAAGAATTTCATTTTTAAAAGTCGGTCAGGGCAAAACTTTGCCGCAAAATGGGTGCATACCGACTTTCGCAGTAAATTGCGCACTCATCAGGACGTTTTCGTTTCGACTTTTGTTAAATGAGCATGAATTTTTCCCAATCTGACATTTTGAAGGCCCTTTCTACCGTAGAAGACCCGGATCTGAAAAGGGATCTTGTTTCACTAAACATGATCAAAGACGTAAAGGTGCTGCCTGAAAAAGTCAGTTTTACCGTGGTTTTGACGACCCCAGCGTGCCCGTTGAAGGAAAAGATCCGGCTGGACTGCGAAAATGCGGTACGTGCCGTGACTGGTCCCGGCGTATCTCTGGATATCCAGATGACATCGTCGGTTACCACGTTGCGGGACAATGCACAGCTACTCCCCGGGGTAAAGAATATCATCGCCATAGCTTCTGGTAAGGGGGGAGTCGGTAAATCAACGGTGACAACCAACCTTGCAGTAGCGCTTGCACAGGCAGGTGCAAAAGTGGGATTGATCGACGCAGATATTTACGGTCCTTCGATCCCGACCATGTTCAACTGTGAGCACGAGCAGCCGCTGGTTAAACAGATCAATGGTAAAAACGTCATCATCCCGATTGAACAGTACGGGGTGAAGTTGATTTCCATCGGATTTTTGACTCCAGGCGACAGCGCCATCGTGTGGCGTGGCCCCATGGCAAGCTCCGCCCTCAAACAATTTTTCGCGGATGCTGAATGGGGGAACCTGGACTATTTACTGATCGACCTGCCCCCAGGTACAAGCGACATACACCTGACATTGGTTCAAACAGTTCCGGTTACCGGAGCAGTGATTGTCACAACCCCGCAAAAAGTCGCCCTCGCTGATGCAAACAAAGGCCTGACAATGTTTAAACAGCCACAGATCAATGTGCCCGTTTTGGGCGTTATAGAAAACATGGCGTATTTCACACCCGAGGAACTCCCGGACCATAAATATTATATCTTTGGGAAGGAAGGCGGTAAGAACTTATCTGAAAAGCATAACGTTCCATTATTGGGACAAATACCTCTGGTTCAGAGTATTCGCGAAAGTGGTGACAGCGGATTGCCCGCCGTTTTGAAGGACGGCCCGACGGCGGATGCCTTTAGGGCGCTCGCAGAGGCACTGGCAAGGCAAGTTGCCATCAGAAATGCTAACTTTACAAGAACACAAAAAGTAGAATTCAAAGTTTAATGAGCGCATCCATTTCAAGTTTAGAAGAGATTGTTCAAAAGATTGAGTCATCCCTTGATTCCATCAGACCATACCTGAAGGCTGACGGAGGCGATGTGAAGGTTATGGAAATTACACCAGAGCATATTGTGCGGCTGGAATTCGTCGGCGCTTGCGGCCAGTGCACCATGTCGAGCATGACTTTCAAAGCCGGAGTCGAAGCAGCCATTAAACGCGATGTACCGGAAATTAAGGGCGTTGAAGTGATCAATCTGACTCCGGTCGGCTGATATCGCCCGGAAACATTCGCAAAAAAGGTTACTCTTGATATCTTTAGCCAATCAATATCCTCTCAATCCTTTTGTGTGTCTGAATTAAATCGCATATCCTGTACCATTCTGCCCATCGTTTTTGCCATGATCTCCGTGGCGGCAAGCGCTCAGGAACGTTGCGGGACTGTTGAGTATTCAAAAAAATTACAGTCGCGGTCGCGGCTGCTCCAGACCGAACAAAGTTTTGAAGACTGGATAATACGGAAAGCCGATATTACCCGGAGATCCCGGAAAAAAGCCGAGCCTTATAAGATCCCTGTTGTGGTTCATGTCATTCACAATGGCGAGTCCGTCGGAACAGGAACGAATATCCCTGCCGAGCAAATCCTATCGCAACTCAGGGTCCTGAATGAAGACTTCCGCAGAGAAAACAGTGATGCTTCCAATACGCCTTCAATTTTTAGTTCCGTCGCGGGATCCATGGATATAGAATTCGCATTGGCCAAGCGAAACCCACAAGGGGGCGCGTCCACCGGAATTGTCAGGGTGAAAGGCCCCAAAACGCAATGGACTTCCAACGATAACACCGAGCTCAAACAGCTGAGCTACTGGCCCGCGGAAGACTACATGAACATCTGGGTCTGCAACATCACGGATTTTCTTGGTTACTCCCAGTTCCCTGTGTCTGATCTCCAGGGCCTGGAAAATTCTCCCAACAACCGGCTGACGGATGGTGTGGTCCTTTGGCACCGCGCCTTTGGATCTGAAGACGATGGTGATTTTAACCTTGACCCCGCATACAATAAAGGACGCACCGCTACCCACGAGATCTCGCATTTTTTTGGACTGCGGCACATCTGGGGAGATGACAACGATCAATGCTCGGGCACCGACTATGTCGACGACACCCCCAATCAGAGCGGATATACGACAGGTTGTCCGACATCCGTCAAAACTTCATGCGGCGTCACCAGCATGGTGCAGAATTTTCAGGATTACACGGACGACGCGTGCATGAACCTCTTCACAGAAGGGCAGATCGCCCGGATGCGGATCGTCATCGAAAACAGCCCGAGACGGAGCACACTTCTCACATCACTCGGATTGTTAGCACCCGACCCTGTTCCCAACGACCTGGGTATCAGTCGGATCACGGAGCCGCAACTTACACAGTGCGACAACACCGTCAATCCTTTGATTCAATTAAAGAATTACGGTACAAACGCCGTCACCTCCACCCGCGTAAGGTTTAAACTGAATGGCACAACCATTCAAACCCGGGACGTTGGCGTCAACCTGCAGCCGGGGGATTCGACAGACATCACCTTCAATTCGCTGAGTGTCACAACAGGGTCTCATATCATTACTTTCGAAATTCTCCTGACAAATGGAGTTACTGACGGTGATTCGTTCAGCAACGATAATTCAGTTTCACAGGATCTGATCATTCCCGCCACGATGAACGTTTCATTTACCGAAAGTTTCAGCATTTTCCCTTCGGACTGGCGCGTCAGTAACCCGGACCAGCAAATCACGTGGGAACCGGCATCGGCCCCCAATCAGAATCCGGACAATACAGCGCTGAGAATCCGGTTCTATGATTATGAACATAGTTTGGCAGAACAGGACATTCTTTTCACGCCGGTGTTTGATCTGACCAACGCTTCATCGGCAGTGCTGTTTTTTGATCTTGCGCATGCGCGTTTTGATCAGAGCCGTGACCGCCTTAAAGTTGTTGTCATTACTGATTGCAGCGCGGTGTCGCTGGGCACTGTAGTTTACGACAGCGCCGGCGCGCAACTGGCGACAGTTCCGTCGACCCGGTCGTTTTTCGTCCCAACACGCGCCGAAGACTGGGAGCGGGAAGTTGTTAATCTTGCAGAATTCATCGGTCAATCAAATGTGCAACTCGCATTCATCGGGCTGAACAACTACGGCAATAATCTATACCTGGATAACATCAGCGTCGTTACTTATCCGATTAACGACATAAGCATTAACAAGCTGATCAGTCCGTCGCTGGTTTCGTGCCAGCGCGAAAACACACCGGTCATACTGGTCCAAAACACCGGAACCGAGCCTATCAACAGCATCGGCATATCTTATGGACTTGATGAAAATTCGCTTCAGACAACATCCTTTGACAATCTTAATCTTCAGCCCGGAAATGAATTACCGTTGACGTTACCTTCCATAAGTTTCAGGGATGGCGAGAATGCGCTTTACGTTATCGCTGAATCGGTAAACAACGGCATCGACGACAACGGTTCGAATAACAGGCTGGTAAAAAAAGTATTTATCAACCAAAGTGTCGACCGGATCCCACTAGAGCAGACGTTTGATGACCCCTTTGAGGATGTGTGGACTAACATCACGCCGGACGCCGGCATGCCATGGCAAACCATTCCTACAAATTTTGGTACGTCATTATACTTTGACGCTTTCAACAATCCGACTACCGGGCAGGAAGCGTGGCTCGTTAGCCCCGTTCTCGATTTCAGCCGTGCGAAGGATGCTTCGATGGTATTCGACATTTCATATGCCCAGGGAAATTCCGCTGTTGAAGATCTCAAAGTCCTGATTTCGCGCAACTGCGGCAACAATTACCAGGAACTGGATTACTCGCTCCCGGAAGTACAGTCCGCTTCCGAAATGTGGTTCCCCGCAAGCAGCGACGATTGGTTCAGCAACACGGTGGATCTGTCGGCGTATGCGGGAGAAAAAGAAATTCGGCTCGCGTTTGTACTGCGCAACGCGAACGGCAATAACCTTTACGTGGACAATATTGAATTTTTTGTCACCGAAGAAGCGCGCAACCTTGATATCGACACCCAGTACTCCATCTTTGGTTATAACCTCTCTGAACTGGAAAAGAGCGAGTTGAAAATCGGATTTAACCTGATCCGGCGCCAGAACGTCCGCTGTCAGATCCTGAATGCGATGGGAAAGACGGTCCGGGACATTACATGGTTCGACGTCCTAAACCAGGTGTTTGAATTGCCATTGGATGCGGATGTCAACTCTGGCATTTACATCGTCCGAGTTGAAATAAACGGTGCTCATTTCGGTACACGGATTCTTGTCAGGAGGTAGAGGGCGAAAATGTTTGACGGAACAGTCACTGTGTATCAACAGGATTTTTGACATGTAATTTATATTCCTGCAATACGGAAGGATTTTAAAAATGAAGTTCGTTTATCTTTGCACGAAACTTTAGAACGAATGTCCAAAAAAAGAAAAGTGGCAATCCTGTACGGCGGTCGTTCCGTGGAACACGGAGTGTCTGTGAATTCAGCGCGCAATATTTTTGAATATATTGACAAGATGCAGTTTGAGCCGCTCACCATTGGTATCAGCAAATCAGGACAATGGTTCCTTACCTCAGGCGTGACAAAGGATATTGAACAAGGGAAAGCACTCGGGTTGATCCTTGATGCACAGAGTCCGGGCTTTATGCTTTTGTCGAGCGGCGATCGCATCAAAACAGATATTATTTTTCCGGTGCTCCATGGAACGGACGGCGAAGATGGCAGCATCCAGGGACTGATCAAAGCGATGGATATCCCGATGGTGGGTACCGGAGTGCTTGGATCATCGATGTCTATGAATAAGATCGTCGCGAAACAGATTCTCAAACAGGCGGGAATTCCGGTCACAAAGTTTATGACCTTTCATCATTCTCAAAAAGACTCTATCACCCTGGCGATGATTTCGAACGTAGTCGGTTTGCCATTCATGGTGAAATCATCCAGCCTGGGATCGTCAGTGGGTGTCTCGAAGGTAAAAGACGAGGAGTCGCTGCGTACAGCCGTTGAAGAAGCTTTTCGTTATGACGACTTCCTCATTGCAGAGGAGTTTATCAAGGGGCGGGAGATCGAGTGTGCAATTCTCGGCAACGACCCGGCAGAATCGTCGTATCCCGGTGAAATTGTGATCAGCAGCAAATACGAATTCTATACTTTTGATGCGAAATACGTCGATCCTGAAGCCGTTAAAATCGACGTACCGGCTAGACTGTCAGAGGCTGAGGCAGAGCGTATCCGGCAGGCATCTGTTCAGGCCTACGAGGCACTCTACTGCGAAGATTTTGCCAGGGTGGATCTTTTCCTCACGGCTGACGGCCGGATCTTTGTGAACGAGATCAATACGATTCCCGGATTTACAAATTCCAGCATGTTCCCGATGATGTGGAAAGAACGCGGCATTGATTTCAGCGACCTCATCACAAGGCTTCTCGACCTTGCCACCGGGCGGTATAACCGCGGTAAACGTATTCAGCGGGATTTCAATTCGGCATTGAAATTCTAAGTGCTTATATTTGCAGTTTTATCATCACCAATACACTGAATTATCGGGTTAACACGGATGAAGTTCCAGTTCAGCAAGAAATACGGTAACAACACGCTCGGCGGTTTGACGTTGCACCTCATCGCCGCCGGTTCATTGATGATCCTGCTCTGTATTCTCTATTTTTATTTCTACCTGCCACGCACGACAAATCACGGTGAGACGATCACAGTACCCAATGTAGAAGGTTTGCCGATATCAAAGGTTGCCGAGTTTCTCGAGCACCATGACTTGCGGCTCGAGATAAATGATTCCTCCTATTCCGAGGACTATCCGCCGCTGACAGTGCTCAAGCAGGTGCCGGCCGCCGGAAGCAAGGTGAAAGAGAACCGGAAAATTTATGTGTCGGTGAACCGCGTTACGCCCCCGACAGTTCCAATGCCCGAGCTTACTGAACGATCGCTGATCAATGCGGAGGCTTTGTTAAAAAGCAATGAATTGAAACGCGGAAGGATCGAACTCGTGCGAGGCCCCTTCCTGAATCTGGTGAAGGAAATGAAAATCAATGGTAAAACCGTTGCGCCGGGTGCCAAAGTTCCAAAGGGAACTGTAGTTGACCTCGTGGTTGAGGATGGAGGCAGCAAAACCCTGCCAGCTCCCGATGTAGTGGGGATGAGTCTTGAGGATGCAAAAATTCCAATTTTCGGATCTAACCTCACGATTGGCCAAATCAGAATCGTGGGCGATACCACAGGAGGAAAAGCGGTCATTCTCAAACAAAAGCCAGTTCCGCAGGAAAATATACAGGCAGGCGATGTCGTTGATCTATGGATCGGGAATCCGGGTTCCGAAATTGAGGATGACGACGGATTTTCTAATGACAACGAAGATGGCATTTAAGGCACGTGTAAACACAGAACCTGAACGCGCAGGAAGATACCGCCACTGTTTCCCGGGCATCGTCCCCTTAAAACCGATTCTCGTTTTAACATTTGCCATTTCAACCATTTGTGCCAGCGCGCAGATTGAAGTAACACCTACGCGCAGGGCCACGGTCAAGCCACGCGCAGGATCACAAACGGCCAATGCACGCGTTAAGCAGACCGGTCCGTTGCTACTGCCGTTCTGGGATGATTTTTCAACGCCCTATGGATCTTATCCCGATTCCACGAAATGGCTCAGCAGCAATTCCGTCTGGGTGAACAATGGCATGGGCGTGAATCAGCCGACGATCAACGTTGCCACATTTGACGGACTTGATTCAACAGGGCTGGCCTATAACCCCAATGAAGTACTCGTCACCGGATACACGGATACGCTGACGTCGCATGAGATTGACCTGAGCGAGGCGCGCGTTGCTGTGGGGGAACGTCCTGGTGTTTACCTGAGTTTCTTTTACCAGTGGCAAGGCAATGGAGAGGCGCCGGATGTCAGTGATTTTCTCGAGCTGCAGTTTAGAAACGATTCATCGAACACTTCGGCGCAATGGGAGACGATTCTTTCGATTTACCCGAAGCCTGAGTTTGAGAGAACCGTGTTTTATGATACCATCCTGCATGTTTCCGGAGATCGATTTTTTCACGACCGTTTCCAGTTCCGTTTCCGGAGTTTTGGCCGTCAGTCCGGCCCGTTCGACACCTGGAATCTGGACTACGTGTACCTGAACAAGGCCAGGTCTTCGACCGACGATTCATTCCCGGAACGCGCCGCCGCATCGGCGATCAGCCCTTTGTTCGGACAATATACCGCCATACCTTATGCACACTTCCGCCAGGCAAATGCGATCTCGCCCGTGTTTTTTGATGTCACGAACCTGAAAAACGACAATACACCCGTTTCAATTAACTACAGGGCTATTGGCACATTTACGAATTATTTCGAAGACGACAGTCTGGTTTACACGACAACGCTGGTCGAATCAGAAGGTGTAAAAGGAACGACCGGTATTATGTTCCCGAGAGAACGCACCCGCGTTCAACTGTCGACGCTGCCAAACATAAATGACCCTTCGCAATTTCATCCGGACGCAGAGGCGGTAAATATCAGGCTTAAAATGAAAGTCATCAGCAGCGATAGCATCGAAACCGACAGGGTGAAATTTGAGCCAGTAAATTTACAGGTTAATGACACGGTATCGGCCACGTACACGCTTGCGGACTATTACGCTTATGATGACGGGATCGCCGAGTACGCCGCAAGCCTGATCGAACCGGGGAGCATGCTCGCCTATCAGTTCGATGTCGCCATTCCGCCTGATACGCTGAGCCTGCGACCCGATACACTGATCGCATTTGACATTCACTTTGTCCCGTATGGAATTACCAGTAACCAGACCGTTACATTTTACATTTTTGGAGACAAAGCCGGGCAACCCGGTGACATTTTGCAAACAATTTCGTCGCAACGGATCGAGAGCAAGGGACTGAATGAATTTCAGCGCATCACCTGGATCCCGGCAATTTTAATCAGGCAACCAAAATTTTATATCGGTTGGAAGCAGCCGGTCGCCGGTAATGCGCTCGTCGGCCTTGACATTGACAACGATTCGGGAGGGAAGATCTTTGTTAACACGAACAGCCAATGGTACCAGAACCAGGCTGTGACCGGAAGCCTCATGCTCCGCCCGGTCTTCGGTTCCGGGGAAGTGGGCCCCACTGTTGGGATTGAGGATCCAGTGAATTTTTCATTATATCCGAATCCGAACTCCGGCAAATTTTATATAGAAGGTCAGTTTGACGAATTCAGGATCATGACGGTAACCGGTGTTGAAATCCCTTTCCGCGCCGAAAAAGCAAATAACCGCACCTATGTCGAGATCAGCAGACCTTCAGGATTGTATATCATCCGCTTTGTGAAGGATCGGGTCGTTCACACAAAAAAGATCGTTGTTCAGCGATGATGCTTTACCGCACTATTTCACTTCTATCGGAATCGGACTGAAACACAAAATAAAAACGATCAGCGATAGCCATCCCAGAATGATCCTGGCCGGATTAAGCGGTGCCTCGATGTCAGAGGGAGGATGGCTCACCCCGACTAATTTCCCGAGCAGAAACGCCAGTATCATCCATGCCGGATATCCACGGATATCAGGATCAAGGAACATGAGTCCAAATTGGCCCGCAATGATCAGCAACACCACCAGAGCCGTTATTTTTCGCGAGAACCGGAGACTCATCAGCGTCACGTAGAGGAATGCAATGTACAGGACGCCATTGAAAACCAGTTCCCGTGGCGGGATCGTAAAATTTACCCATGGATTGTTCAGGCCGGCGTAAAAGACAAGCACCACGAAGGCCACACTGGCAATGACCCGATGCGCCTTGTAGCCAAACAAGCCATAAGTTACATGCCCGCCGTCCAGCTGGCCGATCGGAAATAAATTCAGGCTTGTAAAGAACAATGCAAAGTAGACCCCAAACAATAAGGGATAATGCATCAGTTCGTGGGGGTTTGGAATCCTGGCCGGATCGTCGACGAATTTCTCGGCGATCAAAAACAAAAGGTTTTTTCCAATGATGACATCCAAACCCTTTCCCTCACGAAACTCCGGGTCATACACGTGCCTGGCATAGTCTGCACCAAACTGTCGGTACTCTGGATGAAAGACAAAGATGTGGTCCGCCGGGGGCAATGTGCTAAATCCATAAATAAGAAAAATGATCGCAATGACAAATCCGGCAAGCGGGCCAGCCAACCCGATGTCGAATACCTGGAGATTTTTATACGGTCTGCTCCGCATTCGGATTACGGCTCCAAAAGTACCAAGCGACGGGAGAAAACCCGGGATCGGCGGGACGGGGATGTAATAGGGCAACGAAGCTTTTACCCTGTGATAAAGTGCCGTGAAATAATGTCCGAATTCATGCACTGTCAGTATCAATAAAAGCGGTACGGAAAAAGACATTCCGCTGACGAAATCATTCCAATTGTAATCGCTGCTGTAAAAGACCGAACGGCCAAAAGCCCACTCCGCTCCTGCAAATGTTGTTGTGATAAATGTGATCAGGAACAGCCCGACCTGCAGTATGATCGTTCTGGTTTCCTTATTCATTGAAGAGTTCTAAAATCTCATCTGCGTTTGTAACATGAATTGTCTGGATGCCCAGCGATGAGGCACCCTGAACGTTTAGCAAGTTGTCGTCCAGGAACAATGTTTCCGCCGGCATCAGATCATTTTCTTTCAGCACCTGTTCAAAAATCTCGGCGTCGGGTTTGCGTTTAAGCATGCGGTGGGAATAGTATGCTTTGTGGAAATAGTGATCGAGTTCGTTACCGGCGGTAAGATCTTTCAGGATCACTTCATTGATGTATTGCAGGTGAATACCGTTGGTATTGCTCAATAGGAAGACCTTGTATTTCTCTTTCAGTTTCAGCAGGAGTTCGAGTTTGATGACGGGAATTCCCCTGAGCATGGCATTCCAGCTGTCGTCAATATCACTGTCGGATCTGTTGATATGATACACCTGCCGGATAAATTCACGGAATTGCTGGTCATCCAGCAGGCCTTTTTCATACTTCTCAAATTCGGGGGAACCAATAAAGATACTTTTGACTTCTTCTATTGCGATTCCGGACAGTCGGCTGAAAGATTCCAGGGTATGAGGAACCGAGAGATCCAGGATTACGCCACCGAGGTCAAAAATCAAATTCTTTACGGGAGGAACCGCCACTGTGCAAGCTGATATTGTGTATTCGGCATCAAATATGTAACATTGCACCTCATTTTCAAATCGGGTAATTGGTTAAAAATCGCTTATTTTTGATTTGGAATTGATTGCCGGTACAAAGTTACGATGATATGAAACTTTGATAACAATTAGGGGCCTTTAGCTCAGCTGGTTAGAGCATCAGACTCATAATCTGAGGGTCGCAGGATCGTTCCCTGCAAGGCCCACACCCTTGAAAGGACTTCGCCAGAAGTCCTTTTTGCTTCGAATGCCACATTACTGTTATATTATCTATAGCAAAAAACTCGATCGGTTTTATATTGGAGAAACAGCTGATTTCTCCAATCGAATCCAAATGCACAATGTTGGCTTTTGCCGCTCTACCTCAATGGCAAATGATTGGATACTCTTCTTATTGATCGAGTGTGATAATAAGCCCATCGCTTTAAGAATTGAGAAGCACATTAAAAAAATGAAAAGCAGAGTCTATATCCAAAACCTGCTAAAATATCCGGATATGACCGTACGACTTAAGGAGAGATTTCGCTTGCCATAGCTCAGCTGGTTACCCCGATAGCCATCGGGGCAGACTCATAATCTGAGGGTCGCAGGATCGTTCCCTGCAAGGCCCACACCCTTGAAAGGACTTCGCCAGAAGTCCTTTTTGTTTCGGATGCCACATTATTGTTATATTATCTATAGCAAAAAACTCGATCGGTTTTACATTGGAGAAACAGCTGATTTCTCCAATCGAATCCAAATGCACAATGTTGGCTTTTGCCGCTCTACCTCAATGGCAAATGATTGGATACTCTTCTTATTGATCGAGTGCGATAATAAGCCCATCGCTTTAAGAATTGAGAAGCACATTAAAAAAATGAAAAGCAGAGTCTATATCCAAAACCTGCTAAAATATCCGGATATGACCCTACGACTTAAGGAGAGATTTCGCTTGCCATAGCTCAGCTGGTTACCCCGATAGCTATCGGGGCAGACTCATAATCTGAGGGTCGCAGGATCGTTCCCTGCAAGGCCCACACCCTTGAAAGGACTTCGCCAGAAGTCCTTTTTGCTTTGGATGCCGCATTGGGATATCGAAGTAATATGAAGTAATATTAAGTGTACGGGCTATCGAATTAGACAAGGTCGGATCGTCATCACATTTACTTAATGACGCAATCGAGCGGGTCCCGCCCAGGAACTGTTTGCTTTTCATCGGACGCCGGCAAGCGCGGGATGACGGTTTCAAAATAACGGAATCCATTGGCGACGGAGTATGTTGTATCCATTGGCTGAAAGATTATCGAAGTAGATAAGTACCGATCATACGATTAAGTGTAGCAGCTATCGAAGTAGTCATGCCCGGATCGTTCATCACATTTACTTAATGAGGCAATCGAGGGGGTCCGCCCAGGAAAACTTTGCCTTTCATCGGTTTTGCAAGCGCGGGATGACGGTTTCAAAAAAGCGGACCTGCGCAGCGAGGCTAGCTAGATTGCTGGTCGACTGGATAACTGGTGGCCGTCGCTAATTTGGACACCACGAAGTCGCCAGCCATCCAGCAACCTAGCTAGCCAGCCTTTCCCTCTCCCGTAACTGAGCCTAGAGAGACCGTGGCCGAACGGTTTTCACATCATCACATCACCGCATTACGTGCATCTCAATCCAACCTTGCAGAAATAATTGTAATTCCCTGGACTCAGGTTTTTTCAGAGACTCCATGTATCCGACACATCCATTGTCGACCTCGTGAAATGCATGATTCAATTTCCGTCCGACAAAGCATGTAAAAACCCCTGGAACATCGCCGTGAAAAATTTTTTTGAAATATTGGACATTCTCGTCCGGGGGGACGATCAGATCTTTTTCACCAAACAGCAGCAGGCACGGCATCCGGATATTCAGAAGAGCCTGCTTAGGATCATACTTAACCATACGTGCATATTCGCCAGCGCTTCCCCCGATCAATTTTCCGATCACGCTACCGGCCCACAATTCCATTTTCTTTCGCCGGAATTTACGATTGCTTTTTGAACCCTTCCCGTATTGGCAATCAAACTGATTCTTGTAGTCTGTCAAAGTTTGGTGCTTCACCCCCACCGTAGGACCAGCAAATGAAATCACAAAGGCAACGCGTTCATTTTTCGATGCTGCCAGCATAGCGACCCACCCACCCTGGCTGTGCCCTATCATGCCAATTTTTTCGCGATCGATCCCCGGATGGTTTTGCAGAAACTCAAAGGCGGCGTTTGCATCTGAAGCACGACCTTCCAGGCTTGTTTTACCGTATTTGCCGGTGGATCGGCCAAAGCCACGTTTATTGAGATACAGAAACGCGACCTGGTTCCTGCGGATGTAGCCCTCGAGATAAAAACTTAAAAAGTTGGCATACGAGGTCGATGGGTCTTTCAAATACGAATCAACAATTTCCCATTGTCCTGAACCACCAAGAAAAATCATTGCCGGGACAGCCTGCCTTGCCTTCGCAGGAACGACCAACACGCCGTCAATCAATTCCTTTCCGTTTTTAATAGTCACACGTTCAGCAGTTGTGCCCTGACCGAACGCGATTGATACGGGTAACATCGTAATGATGTATATGTAGCAAATAAATCTTTGCATTTTGATGAGATTAATCTTGAACCCAGGTTTGATTTCCCGGTTCCTTCCTTGTTGGCAAAAGACCATGTGCGATTCCGGAGGTTGCATCTCCCGTAGAAAAAACATCACCGGTCATGTTTTCATTTGAATATGCTATTGTGGCACCAATCATGTTTTTCTAATTTGCCTCTAAGATTTTTAATCAATGAAAAGCAAGTGTCAATGAATCCGAGTTTGAGTCAATTTCGAAGGGTGACACCGTCACTGTCGCCCAGCGCCCAGGCTATCTCGGTTCGCCATGGATCATAGTTTACGTGAGATAATCTTCACTCCTGACCATTAGTATTATGGAAGTCATCAGTAATAAAAAAGTTTTTTCGTTGCTCGAAGTTACAACGAGCATCCAAAAAACCCTTGCCGAACGTTACAAGAGTTCGTTTTGGGTGAAAGCCGAAATGAATAAACTCAATCATTACCCGCAATCAGGTCATTGTTATCCGGAGCTGGTGGAAAAAAAAGACGGAAGGATCATCGCGCAAATACGGTCCAATTTATGGAAGAACGACTTCCAGCGAATCAACAAAAACTTTTTAGAGATACTGAAAGAACCATTAAAAGATGGCATCAATATTCTCTTTTGCGCCAGCATCCATTTCGATCCATCACACGGTTTATTCCTGCGCATCCTTGAAGTCGATCCATCGTATACCCTCGGAGAACTTCAAAGAGAGAAACAGGAAACACTTGAAAGACTTGAAAAGGAAGGGATATATCACAAAAACAAGCAACTTCGCCTCGCACTCGTCCCCCAGCACATTGCGGTTGTCTCTGTGGAGACGAGCAAAGGATATTCCGACTATCTGAAGGTGATCGAACAAAATCCATGGGGATATAAATTTTTCAATATGTTATTTCCGGCAATACTGCAGGGCGACAAATCCGTAACATCCATTATTTATCAGCTGGGCCGAATACGGAAAGTCGCAAGCCATTTCGATGCAGTGGCGATTATCCGGGGTGGAGGTGGCGATGTAGGTTTATCGTCGTACAACAATTACCGACTGGCAAAAGAAATTGCTTTGTTCCCGATACCTGTCATTACCGGAATTGGTCATTCTACCAATGAAACCGTGGCAGAGATGGTCGCGTTCAAAAATGCAATAACGCCGACAGAGCTTGCCGACTTCCTAATTCAAAAATTCCACGACTTTTCACTTCCAGTCAAAAGAGCAAATGACATCATCATCGAAAAATCACAACGGATCTTAAAGGATGAATCGTTGCGGTTGAAAAATATGCTCAGATATTTTCAGTCTGTGACCAATAACCAATTGATCAAAAGCCGGAATAATGTCGCAGGTCTGAGCAATACACTGATACAGCACTCGAAATTCCGGATCAGGGAGCTGTCGGTATCGTGCAACCTCATGATCGATAAAATAAAAAAATATCCTGCGGTCGTTATCGAAAGACATCAAGACGCGATCACTAAAAAAACTCAACACCTTGAACATGTATCGGTCCATCAACTGAATTTATCAAGACAATCCGTTGAAGCGCTCGAAAAGAATATACGCATTCTCGATCCGGTCAATATTTTAAGGCGGGGATTTTCCATCACTTTAAGCAATGGAAAATCAATAAAACATTACTCGGAAATTCAGGTTGGTGACGCGATAACCACGATATTAGCCGAAGGAAAGCTTGAAAGCGACGTGAAGAATGTTCAAAAGCCCGACAGAGAATTATGAATGAGACACCAAACTATGCCCAGGCATTTGAGGAACTGCAAAATATCGTTTCGGAAATCGAAAATGGTGAAATTTCCGTTGACGAATTATCCGATAAAGTCAAACGCGCCACTGAACTGATCCGGATCTGCAAGCTTAAGCTTACCACCACTGAGGCGAACGTCAATAAGATCCTGAAGGAGATCGAATCCGGGGATGACACTTAAGTATGACGTGCTTTCGTTAAACCTGACCAACGGCAACATGTCGTCAACATTTTTGTCGCTAAAAATGTATATACCATTCCAAAAGTAAAAAGGATACTATCCTACGGCTGGCGGTTTTCATAATCTCGTGAAATCAAAATGACTTGCCAGTGAAAACAACAATCCTGAACAGCGCTGATGTTAGGCGGTTGCTCACGCCCGAAGCGTGTATCCATGCGGTAGAAGACGCTTTTAGAATGCTGGGCCTTGGGCAGGCTTCTCCTCCCGAAATTCTTGGAGTTCACGTTAAAAACGGGGGATTTCACATTAAAGCCGGGGTGATGAAATTTGGCAGAAATTACTTCGTCGCCAAGACCAATGCAAATTTCCCTGACAATCCCGCTTTAGGTTTGCCGACGATCCAGGGTGTAATTGTCGTGAACGACGCAGACAACGGACAAGTTCTTGCGCTAATGGATTCTATTGAAATAACAATCCTGCGGACGGGAGCGGCAACTGCCATTGCTGCGAAATACTTATCAAAATCCGATTCGCAAGTGGCGACCATTATCGGATGTGGCAATCAGGGCAGCGTATCGGCACATATGCTGATGAAAGTCCGCAACCTGAATTCACTTCGTTTATTTGATCGCGATCATGAGCGGGCAAAAATGCTCGCAAAAGAGTTGGCTGGCCAGCTGAGCTGCGACGTCTCAGCCGTCAGAGATTTTCATGGCTCGCTCAGGGACAGTGACATTTGTGTTACGTGCACGCCTTCAAAAATGCCTTTTCTCAGCCTGGCGCATGTCGGACCCGGAATGTTTATTGCGGCGGTAGGCTCCGACAATGAGGAAAAAAATGAACTCGATCCGGCACTCGTGGCTGCGTCGAAAGTTGTCACCGACCTTACCGTCCAATGTGCAGGTATCGGTGAGCTTCACCATGCCATCTCCAGACAACTGATGCGGAGTGAAGACGTTTATGGAGAACTCGGTGAAATAATCGCAGGAGTAAAGCCATGTCCAGTCAGACACGACAAAACTATTATCTTCGACAGCACCGGAATTGGTTTGCAAGACGTTGCTGCTGCTGTCACGGTTTATGAAAACGCAATTAAATATGACGCAGGCATCGCGTTTTCTTTAAACGGATAGCGCGTGACCTCGTGTTTAAAAAATGCCCGACAAAGCCGGCATTTTCTCATGCACATCCACTTCAATAAAAACGATCTTAATGCGCGTCATTGGTGTTGAAGGGGCTGCGAACCAACCGGTGCCCTGCAGAATCCCGAAAGAAAAAGGGATTGCGGAAAGCAACCCCTTTTCTCAAAAAATTAGCCCAGTTATTCTTTTACGATCTTGTGCGTGCGTACATATTTTCCAATGGAGGTCCGAAGAATATACATTCCATTTGAATAGGACGAAAGATCAAATTCATTCGTGACATTCGTTTGTGTTGAGCGATGAATGATTGCATCTCCTTTCATCGTAAGAAAATCCAGTTGTAGTTTCTGCGTACGCGGCGTTGAAACGAGGACGTTCAATTTTTCTTTTACGGGATTCGACCAAATGCTGAATTGCGGTTCTCCCGCCCCGTCACCCTCGACTTCTTCCCCGTGACGGTGAATGCTGGTAGATGACCGCGCTCCAGGATCGGTATAGGCGACGTACTCGCTTTGTTTCACGTACACTGCATATCCACGTGAAGGTGCTGAAACAAATACGCGCCCGTCAGCATATACCTGGGCGGTTTCTGACGGGTTGAATGCGTTCACAAGAACCTGGTTGCTCCAGCTTGCCCAACCCGATGGCGAGGCATCAACCCACAGCCCCTTGGTTTGTGAGTCGTGGTTGTTGATTACAACGATCGCTCCGCTTTTGGTGCCATTCCCGGCACGCCTCGCAACGTAAACATTATACGCATCCCCGGAAGGATAGGGATTTCCTACCTGGCTCAATACGGTAAGTGTCCCTCCCAGATAGGTCTTGCGCGCAAAGATGAGTTTCCTGAGGTCAAGGCCCAGACCGGGATCCGGTGTTACAGTGAGCGCCGGATTATGTGAATCCGTCATGATGTCACCAAAGTAGTGATTGTAAAAAACGCATGGTTTTCCCTCGTGTGTGAGAATATAAGCGTAACCCATCTTCCAGTCTTTCGTCACCCATTTATCATGTTCTTTTCCAGTATCATGATTTTCAAGCCACGTAACCACAGAAGTTCCCGGCAGCGCATTCCCTCCGCTGTTCCGTACCATACCCGCATTGTTCAGCCAGCGCATATCCCAGTTACCACCGGACCCGTTACACATTCCGGTAAGCGACGATTTCAACGGAAAATCAAAACCATCGACATCCGCACCGTAGGTTGCCACGGCGTTCACCCAGTTTTTGATCCTGGAATCGGATCCCCAGTATTCTCCGACTATAAACCGCTGGGCACCGTTTTTCAACGGAAGATTGTTCACCCAGTTGGCCACATATTGTTCCTGAAATCCGCGCACGAAATCCAGCCGGAATCCGTCAAAGCCGATCTGGTTGGCTAACCATGCGCCCCATGCCTGGTAACGCGACGCCACGCTGGCGCTGAACGTATTCAGATCATTTCCAAAAAATTTCGTATTCGTGATGATCTCGTCCGATCCGGGATATCCCAGCCAGTCGGCGTTGTCGACCGGATGAAAATCTCCATAACCCCAGGAATGATTCGCCTCACCGGTGCCGGTGTGATTGACATAAGTGATCCTCGTGTTTGTATGCGCCTCAAGCTGCGCTGTCGAAGCGATGTTTGTTCCGTTGAACCAGATGAATTTCGGATAGTATCCGTTGGTCTGATCTGCCCACGCCCACTCCCACGGACTGGAAATTTCTTTTCTTGCAGTAAGCCTGATGATCACATCGCGGGTGGTCGCTACGGTAATTCTGTACTCATCGAAGTCGTTCACCTCGACGTGGCCGCGCATCGTATTACCAGAAGTCGAAAAAACATTGTAGGCTCCTCCCCCATTATTGGGTTCAGATTCCCATGAATAGTTTGAATTAAAGCCGGTGCCCGCAAAATCAACCTGCAGATCGTAACCTCTTTCTGCTTTTAGCGTGCTGGCCAGGTGGTATCCATGGACTTGAATGTAATAATTTCCTGGTGTTGCATTTTTGATCACCCACTTGATCTCGTTGGTTGGATACGGCGAATATTGAGTGTTATTCCGGAACGCCTGATCAAAAACATATTGTTTGACGGCAGGGTTCGATTCGTCCTCTGAATCGCCTGTGTATAAGTGGTTCAATACGATGTCTGCATATACATCGATCTGGTTTGTATGCATGGTGCTGATCATTTGCTCGAGTTCCAGTCTCGATCCGAAGCGGGTCTCCGTAGTTCCCTTTTGATTATAGTTACCCAGGTCGTATGGGTCGAAAATGCCGTAGCCCATATCATAGATACCGAAATTTCCTTTTGCAGGTGATGGCACCCAGATCCCCTTGATGCCTGCATTTTTAAGGATGGTTGATTTATTTTTCAGGTTATCCCACCATGTTCCGTTATAGTTCGCCGCATCTACGGGAACATCCCAATAAAAAGCCTGCATCATTACGTCATTCTGACAGCGTGCAGACGGGATCCAACACACAAGCAGCAATAAAATTGTTAGTAAAGCTTTGGTTGACATAAGTAGTTGTTTTGGGTTAAGAGCCCAAATATGTAAATCAATCGATGGGAAAACGCTCTATATTCTGATTTCAGGACGTCTAAAAACCTGCCAGAAGGTGCAGTTTTGAAATTTAGGACGTTTAATCAACATCGTGAGGGGTCTCAATTCCCCTTTTGAAATATTCACGGGGGCTCTGATTGGTTAGTTTCTTGAATGCAAGGTTAAACGTTGATTTTGAATTAAAACCGACTTCCTGGGCCAGCGCCAGAAAAGTATAATGTTTGAACTCTTTCGAATTTGCCAGGGCAATAAACTCCTCAATTCTGTAAGCGTTGACAAAATCGCGAAAATTCTTTTGATGCACTTCATTGATGATCCGCGAAAGAAAATGTGGCTTTGCTCCAAGCATTTCGGCCAGATCAGATACTGTCAGATCGACATTCTTATACGGCTTGACCTTCACCATGAAGTCATTAAGCTTCGCAATCCATTCATTGACATTATCAGACGGAATTACAGCCGGTTTCTCTTCCCTCAGGATCTCGGGATACCGCCACAAAAAATAGGTTTCAATCGGGATCGACAGAGACAAAACAATCGCCACCATATGGAAATCCTCGAAAAACGCGTGGGTAAAACCAGAGATGAGGAGCATCATATTCAGCGGGATCAGCAATAAACCCGCAACCGATGTAAAGAGAAAAACTGACGCGAACCTGTTGCGCGTATCCAGCCCCGAATAGGCGACAATATGATACATGCGAAAACGTTTCAGAATTTTGACGGTAACGATCACATTAAAAATGAAACCGAAAATAATGATCAGGGAATTCGCCCAGGTCATCGGCGGCAGCATGATTCCGGAAAGGAAAGTCAACGATCCGATGTTGCCGATCCTGATCAAAATAAAAATAAATGCGATCAATGCAGGGACAAAATAAGCGGGAGACAAGCGGCGCATTGCGCCTGCTGAAAATACCTGCAGGAAATGATATACCAGTGGCCCCCAGAAAAAAAGCGCAATGTGAAAAACGAACGTAAAATAAGTTTGCCAGATCTGATTGGCGAATTCGAAGACCACCACAAGCCCCAGCAAACCGGTGAGCACGCCGTTTATGATGACAAAAGCGCGTATTTTGTAAGCATCGCTTTTTTGTATCCGATAAACTAGGAGGCAAAGCGCTATTCCCTGAAATGCGCAGGCAAAAAAGTAAAACACCAGGTAATTCAGATCTTTCGCGCCGCCAAGATCCAACCAATTCTGAATGCTGATAAAAATGCGCCTTTGTTCTCCGTCAGTAAGAATCCGGTTGTCGATGTATTGATTTTCTATATCTGTCTCAACTTTTGTCCAGCTTCCGCGGGTGAATTTATATTCATGTTCACCCTGTCCTGGCTGAAGGGTGATTGCCAGCTGGCCGTTCAATTGGCGTCGCAATGCATAAGCCGGATCATTCGGTACCCAGTTGTTAAAAGTACCGCAAATAAAGATCGTGTCGGAGGCCGGAGTCGCGGCAGGAAGTGATTCAATAACAAAAGTGACCTGTGCTTGTGCACAATAGTTTAAAAAAACAAAAACGAAAATCGCTAATCTCAACATGCAGATCCGTTGGCTCGATCCTTTCAAATATATAAATAAGCTTAAACTTTTGTTCAAACGTTTGAAAAGTAAACCCTTCTACGACAGCGTCGACACAAATTTAATTTTTTGCAGTGGGGCATTTAGGTCATGCGGACGCATTATCCCGCGCCAGGGCAGCCGCCGGGTGATTATTTTTTCCAGCGCGATCCAATAGGATGATCTTGAATTTCGTGCCCTTGTTCACCTCGCTTTCGATTTCGATGCTTCCGCCCAGCGAGTCGATCTGGGTTTTCACCAGGAATAATCCAATGCCTCGCCCTTCGACATGAAAATGAAATCGTTTATAAAGCTGAAATACCATCTCCTGGTGAGAAGTCAGGTCTATGCCGATTCCATTGTCGGTGACTGACAGGCAAACACCGTCGGATAATTTTTCTGTTTTTACCATAATCACCGGATCGCGCTCCGGATGCCGGTATTTAATGGCGTTGCTGATGAGATTAAAGATGATACTATGAATATAGGCCTTGATGGAGGTGATGGATCGGACGGCACGAAAATCCTTCTTTACACGCGCCCTTGTCGTCTCAATTTCGGAAGCGAGGCTTTGCGTGACGCGATCAAATTCTTCATCGAGGTCCACGCGCGTCAGCATCTCCATCGAAAATGTCCGGATGTTCAGAATGGCATTGAGCTCCTTGATCACCTGGTCGAGCTCTTCGGATGAATTCAACAGGCGGCCAATGATTGATCTTGTTTCGACAGCGTCACTGTGGTCCATGTTGATGAGCTGGCAAAGGCCGATTATTCTGGCCACAGGCGCACGCAGGTTGTGGGCGGTCACGAAGGCGTATTGCTCAAGCTGCTTATTATATTGGATGAGATCGGCGGTGCGTCGCTCAACTTCGGCTTCCAGCGTTTCATTCTGGTGCAGAATTTCATCCTTTTGTTTTTCGATAATCTGATTTACCTCCTCCAGCTTTTCCTTTTGATGCGAGATGGCATCGCGTTGCGAACTGATCTCCTCCTGTTTCTGCAGCAGCTCTTCATTGAGTGATACCAGTTGCGCATTCGTACGGTGCAGTTCCTCGTTCTTATTTTCAATGATGCGCTTTTGGTTATTCAGTTGTTTGTTGTCCTTTTGCTTGTGATAGATCGTGAACGCCAGGCCAGCAATGGACAGGATAAAAAAGAAAACGATCACCGAAAATATTTTCCGCTGATTCTCCTTTTGCTCCGTCTCCAGCGCTTTTTCTTTTTGAAGCAATGACAGCTGAATTTTACTGCGCTCCTGTTCAAACACTTCGCTGAGGTTTCTCAAGACTTCTGACAGCGACGCATGCCCGTCCCTAATTACAGTTTCCTTGTAGTTGCTTTTATCAACAACCAACGGGTCGAGTAGGATTGCGTCCACCGTGATCCCCCCGCTGCTCACGCGGGAAGTGCCGATCGGTTTTTTCCCGTTAGCCAGGTCCATCGACAACTGCGCGGCAAGTTGTGCGAGGGGTTTGATTGGCTTATACACCGTCATCGCCTGGGTGCCTGCTATGATATTCCTGATCGCCGTAAGATCTGCATCCTGTCCTGATACGATGATCTTTCCGGCAAGTGCGCCGGGCAAGGCCTGGATGGCGCCGTTCGCAACGGCGTCGTTGGCAGCGAGAATTACGTCCGGCATTTCGCCATCTGCGGCCATCACCTCTTTCATCTTTTCGAACGCTCCTATTTCGCTCCAGTTCTTCATTACGAAGTCTTCAAGGATGCGGATCTTGCCTTTTCGGAGGTGAGGCTCAAGAATTTTCAACTGTCCCTCACGCAGCATCACTGCATTATTATCTGAAACCGGGCCGTTCATTAAAAAATATTTGCCCGCTGGAATTTTGCTGATGACATATTCAGCCTGTAGCTGACCGACCTTAACATTGTTATAGGAGATGTAAACAGAAATGTCCGGACTGAGGATCAGCCGGTCATAAGAAATAACGGGTACGTTGGCTCTCCGCGCCACTTCAACGATCTCTGAAGCTCTTAATGCATCCGTCGGAACCACCGCGAGGACATCGACTCCTTCCGTGATCATTTTTTTTGCGAGCCTGAGCTGTTCATCCGGATCACCGTAAGCAACCGCCACCACGCATTCACCACCGAGCACGGTAATATGGTCCGAGAAGAACTTTTGATCGAGGTTCCACCGGTCGGTGACGTAGCTGTCCAGTAGCAGACCGACCTTCTGTGCTTTCGTTTGGTTACCGAGGGTAAAGAGAACGCCAACGATGCACGTTATGAGCATTCGCAGTTTCATGCTGATGGGGCATAACACCAACTAATCAGGTGCTACTACAATATAAAGAAATTTCCGCAAACGTTTTAATATATAAAAAAAACCAACTTCAGTGGCAAGCGGCTGCTTGACCGGGAACCATCATCATTCAATTATTGTTTTGAATAATCGGCAGAGCCTTTAAGTATGTTGAGTATGAGGGTAGCGAGTGAAATGGGGGAAAACATGAGAGGCCGGTTCTGGGAAAACCTGATCATGTTAATTGTTTTTTTACTGATTTCCCTGCTGACAGTTTTCAGTTCCGCACTGGGCTAGCAATATGAAAACTTGCCTGCGGTTGAATTCCGGACGCCAGACCGGTAACCGAAGCAAAGGTTAAGGGTTAAATGATTACGGAAAATTGATTCTTGTCGCTCCTTTAAATGGTTGGATGGTACCGGTTTTTATTCAGGTTCGAAACGCCCACTAAATGAAAACCGTTTCAAATACGGGATCGCAAAAAATAGAGAAACCCCTGCAAATTGCCAGGGGCTTTTTCCATTCACTAACAGGGTTCAAAGTATTTCTTATAAAATTGACTGACGTTTTTTACTTTCCTTAAAAGTTGTCAGATAATGAATTTCCTCTTCCTTATACGGTGTGCCATCCGGCCGGAATATATCATGGAACCAGAGCGAAGGCTCACCGTCGTAGCTTACAGACCATGAATCCCACGGATAGCTTGTCTGCGTTTTTCCGGCGACCAATCCCCAGCTGTAGCCACTGACATCATATTTTTTGAAAATTGGCAGAATGCTCTCAAATGTATTATTGAAACCCCGGGCCATGTATTCAGTGCATAAGATCGGTCGGTTGTAGCGCTGGAGCTTTTTGATCCGACGCTCCATCTCTTCGGGCGACTCATAATTGTGAAACGTAATGACGTCGGAACTCTCGAGCATAAAACGATCAAGCTCCTTGACCTTCATTTCACACCATTCGCCAATCCAGACCCCTGATGTGAGCGGCTGAGTTGGGTTCATCTCTCTCGCCCATTTGAATGCTTTTTTCAAAAGTTTGAGGGCGCGATCGGCTTTATCTTCCGGCTCGTAAATTCCATAGGATGCCTGATTGCGGTTGCAGGGCTCATTAAAAAGATCCCACACGTGAACACGCTTGTCATTGACAAAGTGGCCTACGACACCTTTGACGTATCCTTCGAGCTCATCATGACGGGATTCGTCTTTCAAAATTTCAACACCGGGGCTTTGTAACCATCCGGAATTGTGCACACCAATTTTATACTCACGCTTGCCGGGCGCCGGAAACGGATTCCAAACACTGTCAAAAAGTACAAACATCACTCCGATGCCGTGGCTGTCGGCGATCGTGAGAAAAGTTTCCATTCTTTCCAATAAGCCTTTTGGATCATTTCTCCAGAGAAGGTCATGCAGAAAAACGCGGATGGAGTTGAACCCCAGATTGGCCGCCCAGCCGAGTTCCCGATCGATCGTAATGGGATCAAATGAATGCGCTTCCCACATTTCCAGCTGGTTGACCGCTGTCGAGGGGGCGTAGTTGCATCCTAAAAATGAACCATTTTCTTCATACCATCTATTTGCTTTCGCCTCAGACCATTGACCTTCCGCGAATGCGTCATTGTGCTTCATAGTAATGTCCTGGAGAATCTTGTGAGATTAAATTGAACCCGATAACACCATCTTTAAAATTCTGGTTGGTTATTCAGCACACCGTCGCGATGGCGAATTTCCCTTCAGAACTACAAAACAAAAGTCCTCAAAATCCGTGCTGACATCAACGCATATTATCACTGAAAATTCTGGTATGTAAGGTTTAAAATAAAACTGGTACAGATTACCAGCCGTATACGCGTCTCCCGGCTGCAAACCGTGAAATAAAAATTAAATGGCCGCCTTCGAAAGAGTTCAAGGCAGTGCTTTTATACTGTATTTGAAGCATCGCGCAGGTAAAACAACTTCCGTGTATTCTATAGGTACACGCGCCTGCACGTTGCAGCAAAATTTCGCTGTGAAAAGTGAAAAGGACGGAAAGGCGAATGATGTTTATCCGTTCACAATTTCTCCACCATTCGGATGCAAAACCTGTCCCGTAATATAAGAGCTGTCACTGCTGGCCAGGAATACATACGATGGTGCGATTTCTGCCGGTTCTGCGGCGCGCTCCATGGGGACATCACTTCCGAATGTAGCCACCTTGTCGGGTTTGAATGTCGATGCAATCAACGGTGTCCATACGGGCCCAGGCGCAACCGCATTCACACGAATCTTTCGTTTTACAAGATTGGCAGCGAGGCTTCGCGTAAAACTGACAATGGCCCCTTTGGTGGCAGCGTAGTCGATCAATCCACCGCTGCCCCGGTACGCAGTGACGGAAGTTGTGTTGATGATGCATCCGCCACCTTTCATGGAAGGCAACGCGGCAATGGTTGTCCAGAAGAACGAAAAAATGTTGGTGGCAAAAGTTTTAAGCAGCTGTTCGGTGGTAATGTCCTCCGGTTTTTTGGCTTCCCAATGAACAGCGGCATTGTTTACGAGAATGTCGATTCGTCCAAAGGTCTTTACCGTTCTGGCTACAGCTTTTTTACATTGATTTTCCTTGCTCAGGTCGCCAGGTATCACAATACATTTACGTCCTTGGCGCCGAACCATAGCCTGGGTTTCTTCGGCGTCGGAGTGTTCACTCAAATAGGCGATGGCAATATCGGCACCCTCGCGGGCGAACAGTATCGCCACGGCCCGACCGATTCCACTATCGCCGCCTGTGATCAGCGCAACTTTGTTTTTGAGTTTCCCCGCAGGCCGTTCAGGCTTTTCTGCAATGGGCTCCGGAACCATTTTCGATTCGAGCCCGGGGCGTTTTTGCGACTGAGCCTTTCGCAGCGGGCGTTTTTTTCCTGCTTTTTGCATATGGCTTTAAATAGTTTTTTCGATCCAGCCTTCCTCGACTTCCGGATGATCGCGCGACGCCAATTCGGCCGGGGAGTTTCTTTCAAACAAGAACCGGCTTTCTTCATGCCACCATCCAATTTCATTCATGGCGGGGTGATGAAAAAAAGGGTCCACGGAAAGTTGCTGAATATAGTCTCCGACAGGGGTTCTCGCCGGCCTACCGGAGCTGATATCAAATGCCCCTGATTCATAATCGCCTTTCGGCTCCGTCAGGAGCGTATTCCAGCCGAACGCTCCAACCAGCGACCACGTGGTGATTGCGCGGATGTCAATGTCTTCGTCGAGAAGCTCAAGACATGCATTGCGCAACTCCCCAAACCACCGTATCTGGTTGTCGTAGTCACAATTGATATGAACCTCGGTAATCGCCATGGGGATGGCATAACGTTCCCACGTCTCTCGAAGCAGCATTTTAATCCCTGAAGAATTTTCATGTCTTACACGGATCGCCTCAACATCAGCATATCGGTGGCGGTGGTTATGGCCATGCTTCTCATGAGGATACTTGCTGAGGTTTTCGTCGAGATAACGTTCGGATGTCGGATAATAGTCAAGCCCGAGCATGTCAGGGACACACGGATTTTCAATAAAAAAATACAGATCTTTCTCCGTGGGCGCATACCGCTTAAAATAATCCCACAACGCATGGCCTGGGCGTAATAAGCCGCCCAATATATCAAAGGTGAGCCACCGGCGGTGGTTCTCAAAAACCGACTGGTACTTCATGAAAGGCGTGCTGTATATTTTTGCAAGGTCTTCGGTCTGAATCAATTTTGCATCGGGATTGATCTTCCGAATCTCACACATCGCGAGGACGGTCCCTTTCAGCTCGTTGAGCAGGATCTGAATAAACGTTTTGTCGTTTCTTTTATGCGGGAACCAGCATCCGTAGAGACCTGAAAAGCGCGCTGTGGTCAGCGGTTCGTTGACTGGCGTATAGTGATCTATCCACGGAAATTTCTCCGCTACCTGTCCGGCATAAGCGCCTAATCCTGTCGCAAATCCCGGGGTTGTGATATCCGCATACTTCGGACCACTGCCATGATGAACGAGCGTGACAATGGGTTTGATACGATATTCCTGCAAAGTATTCAACACAAACTCAGCATGCGTCCAATTGATGGGGCCGTCTTTTCCAGGCTGATGTTTTTCCCAGATGACCGGATACCGGATGGCAGTAATTCCAAGGCCGGCAAATGCCTCCAGATCTTCTTCCACCCGGTTGTAGTGATTTGCGTATTCCAACTGATCAAAATATTTGCTGCGAACCCGGTTATAGGAGCATTCCAGTCCGCCCCAAATCTCAGGTATGCTGGAAAACTTTTTCTCCATTGACATATTTTTCGGATTGCTGCTGCGAAATCTTTTCGAATAGGGTCAGGGATTGGGCAACAACCTGGTCCATATTATAATATTTGTACGTGGCCAGCCGGCCAGTGAAATATGTATTGGTCATGGTGCTGGTAAGCCGCTGGTACTTTTTATAGATCTCCGCATTTTCCGGTCTGGGAATTGGGTAATAGGGATCCCCTTCCGCCTGGGGATACTCATAAACAACAGTAGTCTTGTGATGTGTCTGCCCGGTCAGGTATTTGAACTCAGTGATTCGCGTATAGGGTTGTTCGTTGGGATAATTGATGGTGCCTGTTGCCTGGAACACCGACGTGTCATGCGTCTCAAATCTGAACTCGAGCGATCGGTAGGGCAATCTCCCGTAACAATAGTTGAAGAAGCTGTCGATGGGTCCGGTGTAGATCATGAACTTACAGGGGATCACGTCGACAATCTCCTTATAATCCGTATTGAGCATGAGCTTGATATTCGGATGTGAAAGCATTTTTTGAAACATGCGCGTATAGCCATGAAGTGGCATCGCCTGGTATGTATCTGTAAAATAGCGGTCATCTCTGTTTGTTCGGGTTGGTACCCGCGCCGTTACGGATGCGTCGAGTTCCGAAGGATCGAGATCCCATTGCTTGCGGGTATAATTCCTGAAAAACTTTTCGTACAACTCCCTTCCGACCTTGCTCAGTACAAGATCTTCCGCTGTCTTTACGCGATCAATTTTCTCGGCCCTTGCTTCCAGAAATAATTCCACCTGGCTGCAATCCAGGTTGAGTCCGTAAAGCTTGTTGATCGTGTTGAGATTGATTGGAATAGGAACCAGTTGTCCATCCACGCTGGCCAGCACGCGATGCTCGTATTGTCTCCATGTGGTAAACTGGCTGAGATAGTCAAAAACTTTTTTCGAATTCGTATGAAAAATATGCGGTCCGTATTTATGGATCAGGATTCCGTCCTTGTTGTAATAATCATAGGCATTGCCCCCGATATGATCCCGCTGATCGACGATAAGTACCTTTTGATTACCCACGGTTGCCAAACGCTCGGCCAGTACACTCCCTGCAAAGCCCGCCCCCACAATCAAATAATCAAACATATACCTGCTCTTTAACGTTGCTCATTCTTTGTTTCTCATTCAGCTTTCTGGTAATCAGATACATCATCCGTTGCCATGTCTTGTCCCATGAATTTTGCGAAAGAAACTCATCAACGTTTTCGAGCCAGTCTTCCCGGTCATTATTTTCCAGTTCGATCGCTGTAACACGAATAAATTCCTCGGCTGTCCCGGCAATATTTACCAGGCCGTGTCTGCCGTACTGACGCAGCACGTCGATGATCGGCGTCGACACAACCGGTTTCCCCGCGGCGAGGTATTCTGGTGTTTTGGTGGGACTGATATATCGTGTGGATTCGTTGTGGGCGAATGGCATCATGGCCACATCCCATCCGGATATATAATCAGGAAGTTCATTGTACGATTTCATTCCGAGATAATAGATGTTCGGAAGTTTCGGAAGGGTATGCGGGTCGATCTTTATCACGGGACCCACCATCACAAAACTCCACTCGGGTTTTCTGCGGGCTACTGCCTCAACCAGCCCAAAGTCCATCCGTTCATCGAGAACCCCAAAGTAACCGATCCTTGGATGAGGGACAGGAGCCTGGTCGGACGGGTCTACGGTGTATTTTCTCGCTTTGGAAAAATGTGCTGTGTCGATGCTGCTTGGAAAAGCATGGACATCGGGATGTTTGTGCTTCTTCGCTTCATACAAGCTATAACCACCGGCAAAAACCAGATCGGCTTTTGCAAAGAGTTCATTTTCCCTTTCCTTTAACGCAACCGGCGCAAATTTGAACGCCGACAATTCGTCCATACAATCATAAACGATGATGTTAGGATTAAAGTGACCGCTTATCGGAAGCGCCATCGGTGTATAGTACCAGAAGAAATAATTAACGATCTGCAGATCAATGAATAATTTGCCCAACATCTCCTTTTGAACCGCCAAACTCGCTTCTTCATTTCGCCCGGGTTCGAGATGCGGCACGATCACCCACAAATTCTCTACTGGCTTGTTGATCTCGAGATTGTTTCCCCTGCCCGAATCGTACACTGGCTCTTCGACGAAAAACACGCGGAAATTTTTCGCAAACCTGGTTAACAGGTGTTGCGGCCTCTGGTAAACAAAATTCCAGCGAAGATGTGAAAAGCAAACAAGATCAGTAGAAGTGGTATTTGGCATAGGAACATAGTTTATCAAGGCAGATATCCATATTTCTATGCCAGCGGAACCGGGAATTAATTGTTCCTTAAAACCATGAAGATTTCCCGCCAATGGGTACTAAAATACCCATTAGACAGGATGAGCCGTGTGGAAATTATTCAGTACACCCTTTTTATGAGCCGGATTGTAACGTAAAGTTGCTTCTTTGGAAAACGAAAAACATGAATGGGAAAAATTCGTCCTCGCCAAAAATTGCCAGAGCTAAAAATTAAATGGGTTTACTTCAGCAGCTATGAAAAAAGCCCTCCGGAGAGGGCTTCTACAAATCTCATTAGAATACAGTTATCGTCTGGTCGGATCATTCTTTGCGCTTGCGCTATCATCATCCTTCATGCGGTCCTGACAAGCATCAATTTTTTCCTTGTGCATTCTCAGGTGAGGAAGGGTTTTCGATGCAAACGCCTTGATGTCTGCATCTTCACCCTTTTCAGCCCTTCTTTCGAATTTGTTGATTGACTTTTCATGGCTATCCTCCATTTGCTCAAGCCACTTCTTGTCAAAATCTTCGCCACTTTCGTCCGTCAGATTTTCCATTTTTCTCTTCGCAGCATCCTCTTCTTCAACAGGTACTGTGATTGATTTGGATTGCGCAAGCGTTTTCAATTCACTGAGAACTTTTGTATGGTCTTTCTCGAGCATTCTTGCGATCTCCTTTACTTCAGCATTGGATGAACGTTGTTGCGCCAGCTTTGCCATTTTTATTTCTGCGTAATTAGCTGCGACGGCTTCCGCTACGAAGTCCGCATCCTTCTCCATATCTTTATCTTCAAACTTTTCCTCATTTGCTTCTTCTGCTACTTCATTGCTGTCCTGCTCCTGTTCCCTGCGCGCCTCATTACATGAATAAAAAGCAAACAGCGAAGCGACTGTCAGTATCTTGAAAATGCGTTTCATAGTTTTTTGGTTTTAGTTTACCACCTTGAATAGGAAAAATTGTTCCACCGCGCAGCGTTCCATTGAATGGCTTTTTTGATGTCGGCAAACTGCCCCTACGGCCCTAAAAACACGGATTTCTGGGTAAGGAATTACCCAATGAATTGAAAATCAACGCGTTTGTGGCACCATATTTTTCGGCGCTGATTCGCAGTTTTTTCACGTCCACATACGAAATCATGAGCGTTTCACAAAGCAAAAAAAAATCAGTCAGGGGCAATAAGGTCAATTCAAAATCGCATGTGAAACCATCGCCGAAAAGCAGCGCGCGCACGGCACGAAAAATAAACCGAATCGTCAAATCAGTTCGCACCTCTGGCAAGGACAAGCTCACAAAATTTATCCGCCCGATGCTTGCCAATATTCACGACGAAGCCTTTGACGATGATCAATGGCTTTTCGAAATCAAATGGGACGGATACCGCGCAATCGCCGAGGTGCGCAAAGACGATGTCCTTCTGTACTCCCGCAACGGGTTGTCTTTTCTCAATCTGTATCCGAAAGTTGCAACCGAGCTGACTAAGATCGACGAAGAAGTCGTTCTTGACGGCGAGATCGTCGTACTGAACAGCGAGAACAAACCGGATTTCCAGAAGCTGCAGCAATATTACGAGAACCACTCCCTTCCCATCCTCTATTACGTTTTTGATTGCCTCTATCACCGCGGAAAATCTATCATGCACCTCCCCCTGGCGGAAAGAAAAAAAATTGCACGGTCGGTCCTGCCTGCCAGCAATGCCATTAAATATTCCGATCATGTTGAAAAAGACGGTGTCGACTTTTTTAAACGTGTGATCGAAATGAATGTCGAGGGTATGATTGCCAAAAAGATGACCAGCATGTATGAGACCGGCAAAAGAAGCCGCAATTGGCTGAAGATCAAAAACCATCGGACCCAGGAGGCGATTATCGCGGGTTATACCGCTCCCAGGGGAAGCCGCGTTCACCTGGGTGCCCTGATACTGGCGATTAAACAAAAAGAAAAACTTAAGTACATCGGCCATACCGGGACCGGATTCACGAATAATTTACTCAGAGACCTGTATATCAGGCTTCAGCCGCTGAAACGGTCAACGTCACCCCTATCTGAAAAGATACCTGTAAATTCTCCTGTTACGTGGGTTGAACCGGAACTGGTATGCAACGTCAGGTACACGGAGATCACCGCCGGCGGAATATTGCGACATCCGGTATTTCAGGGTTTACGCATCGATAAAAGCCCGGACGAGACCAATACACTTGATGTAACAGCCTCCCTGCCGCCGTCAGCGAAAGCGAAAAGCGTCTCCGAAAAAGAAAAGGTCAACATTAACGGACGTGAGCTTACCCTGACCAATCAGCACAAGATCTACTGGCCTGGAGAAAATATCACAAAGGGCGATGTTTTGAAATACTATCAGACGATCCATGCCTATCTGCTTCCTTACCTGAAAGACCGGCCGCAATCGCTCAGGAGAAACCCGAATGGAATCAGCGGCGAAGGATTTTTTCAGAAAGATGCCGGAAAAGCGCCCGACTGGATCAAATCGGTACCGCTACGGGCCGAAAGCGCGAACCGAACCATAGATTATATCATTTGCAACGATACGGCTACATTGGCCTATCTCAACAATCTCGGTTGCATCGAACTGAATCCGTGGAACTCGCGGATACGCAAGCTTGATTTCCCGGATTATATGGTTTTCGATCTCGACCCATCAAGCGCGAATTCATTTCAGCAGGTGATCGAGGCCGCACTCGTCATTCGCGATATCCTCCAGCGCAGCGGCGCGCCTTCCTATTGCAAAACGTCCGGGGCCTCTGGATTACACATATACGTACCGTTGCACGCCCAGTATGCCTATGAGGACGTTCGCACCTTCGCCGAAATCATTGCGCGTCTGGCAGAACAGCAGTTGCCAAAAACCACCACAACAGCAAGGGCCCTGACCAAACGGAATGGCCGCATCTATCTCGATTACATGCAGAATTCCAAGGGACAGACCCTGGCTTCCGTTTACAGCATCAGGCCAAAACCGGGTGCCACCGTTTCCGCGCCATTGTTGTGGAGCGAGGTCCGGGCTGGTTTGCATCCCGCGCAATTCAACATCCGCAACATGCCCAAAAGACTTGCAAAAAGCGGTGACCTCTTCACGGGGGTATTAACTGGAAAAACCAATTTGAAGAAATGCCTTAAAAATCTTAAAGAATAAAACTTATGAGCCGACACGTATTCTCCGGTGCTGATCAGCACGAAGGTTTGTTAACATCAGGGTCCAATTTGTCGTATTGGATCGACTCGATGGAGCCATTGATATTTACTCCATTGAAACAAAATATCACCACTGACACACTTGTGATCGGAGGCGGCATTTCCGGATTATCGGTCGCCTATTGCCTGGCGAAGGCCGGCAAAAAAGTTGTCGTAATTGAAGATGGCTTTGTCGGAAGTGGAGAGACAGGCCGGACCACGGCTCACCTCGTAAATGCCCTTGACGACCGATACGCCGAGATCGAGCGCAGACTCGGCAGGGAATCGTCATTCCTTGCTGCCCAAAGCCACACCGCGGCCATCGACTTTATCGAGCGCGTGGTTCGCGAGGAAAATATTGATTGCGATTTTATGCGTGTTGACGGTTTTTTATTTCTCCATCCGACTGACAGCATTCAAACATTAAAGGACGAACTTGACGCCACCCATCGCGCGGGAGTACAAACTGAAATGATGACGGAAGTCCCGGCTATTCCTTATGAAAAGGGACCCTGCCTGAAATTTCCAGCGCAGGCACAATTCCATCCGCTCAAATACCTGAAGGGCCTTGCCGATGCGATCATCCGGTATGGTGGGCAGATCTTTACAGAAACACATGCTACAAGAATCGCCGAAAAGGAAGTACAGGCAAACGAATTCACGATCGGCTGTCATCATGTGGTAGTAGCAACAAACTCACCCGTGAATGACCGCGTCACCATGCACACAAAACAACATCCCTACAGGAGCTACGTGATCGGCTGCCTGATTTCGCGGGGCGCGCTCCCCTACGCGCTCTGGTGGGATACAGGCGACATGAATTCCAGATGGGTCACCGATCCCTATCACTATGTGCGAATGCAACGCTTTAATGATCAGTTCGATTTATTGATCACTGGCGGTGAAGATCATAAAACCGGCCAGGCGGATGAAGAGAATGTGCCGGAACAGGACCGATTTAGAAATTTAATTGAATGGACTGTTCAACGTTTCCCGCAAGTGTCAGATATAATTTACAAATGGTCGGGTCAGGTCCTGGAGCCCGTTGACTCACTCGCATTTATCGGACGAAATCCAGGTGACAAAAATATTTTTATAGCGACGGGTGATTCCGGGAACGGAATGACGCATGGAACCATCGCCGGACTACTGATCAGCGACCTGATTCAGGGCATCGACAATCCATGGGCGAACGTATATGATCCGGCGAGGATCACATGGAAGGCGACCGGCGATTTCCTGAAAGAAGTGGGAAATATGACGGTACAGTATCTCGATTATCTCGCACCCGGCGACCTTAAATCCATCCAGCAACTTCATGCGAATGAAGGTGGAATTATCAACCTCGGCGCCAAGAAGGCCGCTGTTTACAGAGACGACAAAAGTGTACTCCATACATTTTCTGCGATTTGCCCGCATTTGGGTTGTATCATCCAGTGGAACGCAAGCGAGCGCTCATTTGATTGTCCGTGCCACGGCTCTCGTTTTACGTGCGATGGAAAAGTCATCAACGGCCCCGCGCAATCCGATTTAAAAAGAATCGTGGTTGAATGAGCCCGTCCGAGGGACAGTTCGTGATGCGAATAAGCGGCAGTTAACCAAGCGCCGCTTTTTTTCGTATCTTAGAAGCCGCGAAACCGCTGGCGTTTGAGACCAACTATACCACTGCTCTTTTTTCTTGTCGCATTTTCCGTTGCACAAGGCCAATCCAATCTGGCCAACCGTGGGATGTTGGACTTGCGCGAATGGGATTTCCAACAGGGGTACGTGAGCCTCGATGGTGAATGGGAATTGTACATGAGCGAACTGCTCACACCCGAGGACCTTGTGAAACGTCATGACCTGGTCAGGGATTTCGTTAATTTTCCAGGCACCTGGAATGAAACTTCCAACCGCAGCGATGGCTATGCCACGTACCACCTGAAGATCATCCTTAAATCGCCTCAACCGCTCGCCATCGAATTGCCGCATTTCTATTCCAATTATTCTCTGTGGATAAACAATACCCTTGTAGCATCTAATGGGACCGTTGGCAGGTCAAAATCCACTTCACACCCGCAATGGCTTCCCCAGACAGTACTGTACGACGTGGCCAACGACACATTAAATGTAGTCGTGCAGATATCAAACTTTCACCACGCAAAAGGCGGCATACGCGAAAGCATCCGCGTGGGTCTACGGTCAGATCTTCAGTTCAAGAGGAAAATATCAGTTGCGGCCAACACGATTCTTTGCGGAGCACTCATGGTTATCGGCTTCATTTTTGTCGCAACGTTCTTCTTCAAAGGTGAAGTGTCCGCAATCCTCTTTGCGGCCATGTGTTTCACATGGGCTGTACGCCAGGGCTTTTCAAATCTCTATATTTTTACAGCAGCATATCCCGATTTCCCGTGGGAGATCGCCGTCAAGATCGAGTACATCACACTTTATCTGATGATGGTCTGGGCCACGGTGTTTGTATCCTCTGTTTTCCAGGAGGATTCCAGTAACATCTTTAAATACCTTTTTGTGGGTTGTAATTTGATCTTCGTGATTTTCACCGTATTCGTCCAGGCGTCAACCTACACGCAATTTCTGCCTGCATACCTTTCGTTTGCAGTGGTCTTGCTGTTGTATATCGTGTATGTTCTTATCAGGGCGGTGGTCTATGAACGACAGGCTGTCTGGCTGATGGTAGGTTGTCTGATGCTCGGTGTGGTCGTATTTTCATACGATATCATTTCCTATGAAGGCCTGACTTCGTACAATTCAATGATCATTTTTTCCGGGTATTTCGTCATGTTTATTCTGATCGGCGTGGGACTGTCAATCCGGTATGGGTTTATCAAACGAGCCGCGGGCCGGCGGGATGTTCTTACATATGACGATCTCTACGGAAGCCGGAAATAAACTTTAGCGAAGTATATGCAGCCAGTTACGGCATGTCGCGTGGTGCTCGACTTCAATTTCAAAATAATATACACCTGAAGGCAACTCGTTGGCTGACCAGTCATTTTTGTAGTCTGAAGTTTCATACACCACGGTTCCCCAGCGGTTATACACGATCAGCGACGTCTTAAATCCATAATCCTGCGGACCGACGAGCGCATCCCCATATTGAATAAAAAAAACGTCGTTTTTACCCTTGCTTCCATCGGGCGTGATAACATTAGGGACTTTGAGTCTGAATATGGGTACGTCGACGGATTTCTCATACCGGCAGAATTCCCGCTCAGCGAGTAACGTGATTTTGTGAACACCCTGCGACTCAAACTGATGTCTGAAATCCTTTAGATCGTTTGAATTGCCGTCTCCCAGATCAAAATACATCCGATCATCAAGCATCAGACTGTCCGTTTCATTCCTGATCGAAATGTATGGAAGGTCGGAGCAGTCAGATTCGCGGGTGAAAGAAAATTCCGGGACGATCTTCGGAATTACCGTCAATATTACAGTGTCGTGTTTAACGCACCCATTCCCATTCCAAATTCTGACGTAATAAGTCGAGGTATCCGTCGGAGTCACCAGGAATCTTGACGCTCCGGAAAAAAATGATGGATCCTTGTCCTTGGTCCATTCATAGATTGCTCCGCCGCTTGCAACCAATGTATGAGAAGAGCCTTCGCACAACCGACTGTCGGGACCAACAACGATATTCTGCTCAAAAACATTTACAAGAACAAACGTAGAATCAACGACCTTGCAGGTACCAATGTCGATGGCTTTTAGCTTAACGCGAAATTGCCCTGCATTTTGATACGCGTGCAAAACTGACGACGTATCTGTCGTGGTCACCTTTGTCCCATCTCCGAAATCCCACTCGAACGTCTCGCCGCCAATGCTCTTATTCTGAAAACGGATCGGGTCCGGGTAGCAGACAAATTGAAGGCCGGGCATCCGATAGTCCGCAGAATTCGTCTGAATCAGCGCGCGCAGGGATGAAAGGTCGAATTTAAAGGCGGCGTTGTTGCAATTTTGGCTTCTGTTTACCCTTGACCATGCATTTGAAGTTGTCGGGAAATCGGATGAAGGTCCCGTCCCGGTATTGCATCCGGAACACACGGCATGATAAACCACGCCTCCCTTGTCGAACCTGCTCGTGCCCCCATCGACATGGGTCAGCGACCGTTCTCCACCCATGTAGGTTCCATATAAAAACGTCTTGGCGTCATCGGTTAACACAATGAAGTAAAAATCATTTCCGGTTGTGGTCTTTTGAAAAGCGTCGGCGGTGACAGGCATATTTAACGTGTTGGACGCTACGCTCCAGTATCCCGGCCGTTGGTTGATCTCGCCACCCCAACCTGTCATATAGATATTGTTGCAATCGTTAACAAGGAATGCAGTCGGCGAAATATCCGGAACCGATCGCCCCGAACCAAACACCGTCGAAAACACGAGGGAATCCAGCGCGTTGTTGAACTTCTGAACGAATTGTCCGCTCCCCGGATTATTGTAAACCCCGGTTGGAAGTACGGGAATATTGCCTGTGGTCTGGCCATATACGTAGATCTCTTCGTTCTGATTTATTTCAAGAAAGTATACCTGGTCATATGCGGAAGTTCCGGTAAAGGTGGCATGCAACATTGACGATCCGTCCGCTGATAATTTACAAATCCATCCATCGGTGTCGCCTGCAGGTTGTGCCATGTATGATCCTGCCGTAACGGGAAAATCCTGACTGGTTGTGCCGCCCGCGACAAATACATTTCTAAGGCTGTCGAGCTTAATGCTGTAACAAGCATCAGTTCCCTGGCCACCGAGGATCGTTCCCCACAAAATAACGGAAAGATCCGGCGACATCTTCAATACCAGGCCATCCGTTCCACCGCCGTGAAAAGTAGTATCAAAGCCGGAAAATGACGGGAAGTCCGAGGATGAAGTTACGGTGCTGAGATAAATATTACCGTCATTGTCGGCAATCACGTCGCCCCGCAATTCATCGCCGTAATTTCTGACCAGTGGCGAGAGATGAAGGTTAATCCCGTCGTTGTTGCTTCCTCCCAAAAAAGTGGAGGCCAGCAAGTTTGTACCAGCGGAATTGAATTTGGACACAATGATATCCGACCCTGTCGAATATGGAATCCCAATGACATCGTTGTCCCGATTTCCGCCGTTAAAGGTCCTGTCAAAAGCGGATGCCGACGTTGGAAAATTCGCCGATGCCGTGGTGCCGAGAACGATCAGTTCGTTGTCTGCATTCATTACGAGACTATGCGGCGATTCGGTCGACCCACCTCCGAGGTATGTTCCAAACAGAAGCGAACTGCCCGTGGAGTCATACTTCAGAATTCCTATATCCCAACCACCCAGTGCGGTCGTTTGATATGCTCCCGGAGTAGCGGGGAATCGTCCGCCAAGCCAGGTATTTGTCACTCCTGCTGAATACAACGTTCCCCGCTCCCCGGGCGTAGCAGTGCTCCCCCAGTTGTCGGCTGTTGATCCCGAATAGGTTGAAAAGATCAACAACGGGTCAATGACAAGTTCATGACATGCATCGTACCCATCGGGGAAAATGAAAGAAACACCGTTACGTGTCAGGAAAAATTCGCACGCAACCTGAACTTGTTTCCCGCCGATCATCTGGAAAGCATATGGTTTTTTCTCAATCACTTCAGCAAGTGAAGTGGTGATATGCAGGTTTCCATTCTTAAGCTCAATGGCGTCCGCTCCTTCATGGCTGATGAGTATCTGCCGTGGATCCGCTTCCGGATCAATCACGAAGTCATATTTCACGTTCGCGCCGGCACTGTAAATTTTAAGATCAATCCCTGCATAAAATGACGGGTAGGTTACCGCATCATATGCATGTACTTCTGAAGCCCAGTGACATGGATCGTGTCCGAGGTAAAAATTATAGTACTCCTTGGATTTGCCCGAAATCTCAGGGACTGCATTTTTGTTCGCACCCCGAAAATTTACATGAAGCACGTGTTCCCTCGCCGGAGCCTCGGTGCTTGGGGAAGCATCCGGTATGATCGGATTTGCCGAATGATGATCGTTGTGGAATTTTTCGTAATCAACAAAGTGATAGGCAAACATTCCGGGTTTTAGGATCATTTTGCCCCCGGGAATTGGGGATACGAACTGAACATCCAATGGCCATTGGTTCCTGTTCGGAATAAACTTTACATGTTGCTGCGCGTTACCGTTCCACGAGATGAAAAAGATAAACGAGAGTAAGAAATATGAGCCTTTGAGCACCCGGGACCGGCCAAACATACACTTCAGTTTAATAGCAAGCTCTGAAAATGCAAGATACAGATTAATCTTTTCAATTCAACTTTCCTTTCGAAGGACCTGCAACGGCGGGGTGTTGATAACTTCCCTCGAATTGTACCATCCGATAAAAACCGTCAGGACAATTACACCAAGCGTGATGATCGAAAGCTCCTTCCAGTCAAAGGCAAATTTGATCTCAAAAAAGAATGTTGTGAGCAGCCAGCCTCCGCCAAGTGAGAGTATCATTCCGGTAATCGCTGAAAACAGTCCGAGATAACCGTATTCGATCAAAGTGATCCGCGTGATCTGGCTTTTTCGCGCACCCATTGTCCTTAATAATACATTTTCCTTGATGCGCACGAATTTGCTGTTGATCACAGCGCCGGCCAACACAACCAATCCCGTAATGATGCTGAACAGGGCCAGAAATCTTACGATCAAACCCAGCTTATCAAACAATTCATTTACCGTACTGAGTATCAATCGTAAATCGATCAGCGAGACATTCGGATACTGCACTACCAGTTGCTGTTGAAATTTATTGGCCTGCTCCTGCTTTTCAATTCTGGTAGCCGTGACGTAGATCTGCGGTGCATATTCCAGCACGCCCGAAGGAAATACAAAAATGAAGTTTGGCGGATCCTTCGGCCACTCCACCTTCCGTATTCCCGCGATAAATGCTTTCAACGGAACCCCCTGGATATCGAACACGAGCGAATCGCCTACCGTCACGTCGAGATTTTCCTCCATCCCTTCCGAAATTGTCACCCACACGGAATCACTGCCATCCTTCATTTTTTGAAGCTCCCCTTCTATCAGCTCTTCGGAAACATGAAGCGAATCGCGATACGTGACGCGGTACTCGCGCATCAATGCCCAGTTGGGAACCTTATCGGTTGTATCTTTTTGAAGGGCTTCAATTGTCCTGCCCTTCACCTCATTCAGCCGGCATGTGACGATCGGAACGACCTGGTTAACCTTGAGCTTATTTTCGCGCATCAGGTTAATGATCCCATCGCGTTGGGAGGGTTGAATATCAAACAGAATCGTATTCGATTGACTTTCCTGCCCCGTAAATTCCACCTGGCTCAGCATGCTGCGCTCGACAATGTTCAGCACGGAAATAATAAATGCCCCCAGGCCGATCGTGACCATTAAAACGCGGGTTTGGTTATTGGGACGGAACAAGCTCGACAAAGCATGTCTCCATGTGAATCCCGCCTGGTGTGGAAAAAACCTCCGGACCATGTAAAGCAACCCAACCGCTACTGCTGCAAGGCAGGCCAGGGCCGCGACCAAACCAAGGAAAAACATCACAGCAGTAAGAATGTCCCTGGTCTGCAAATACGCAAATGCTATTGGAAAAAGGCCAATGAAGACAAGTGCGGCGATCTTTGTTTTGGGCACGATGCGCGGACCTTGAAAATCTGTCCGCAAAACGGTTAACGGCGGCACAAAACGGACCGCCACCAGCGGAAGCACAGAAAACAGTACAGAGATAATAGCCCCAAGAACCAACCCGAGGCCGAGCGACTTCATCGAAACCGATGCACCTATCTCAAAAGGCACAACACCCTTCAGCAGCAGGGGTATCAATTGCTGGATTCCCAGCCCAAGAAACGATCCTACTACACTCCCTACCATACCAAGCAAAAAAATCTGGATAAAGAAAATGTTGAATGCCTGCCAGCCTGAAGAGCCGATGCAGCGCAACACCGCCACTTCCTCGCGTTTTTCACGGGCATAAATATGCACGGCACTGGCGATCCCGATACACCCCAGTATCAACGCGATAAAGGCCAGCAACGAAAAAAATCTGTAGATCGAATTAAAAGCTTCGCCAAGACCCTCCTTGCGACCTTCCACCGTTTCATATGAATAACCACTTTTCCTGATCAGCGGTTTCAATTTCGCGAGTGTCCGTTCGGTCTGCTGTTCAGACCGTGTTTTGAAGTATTGTTTATAATTGACCCTGCTGCCGAACTGAACGAGCCGCGTTGAATCCAACTCATCCATGGAGATGTAGACCGAAGGTGTAAAGGTCGCCAGCAATCCGCCTCCTCCTGGCACTTTCGTCACCACACCGGCAACTTTAAATACACTACTACCTATGCGGATCGAATCGTCAGAGCTGACTTCGTATTGACTGGCAAGTGTTTCGTCCAGCATGGCGTAACGCCCCGCCCGGACCTTCGCGTAGGCGTCAGACGGTTTTGTTTCTATCGTCCCATAAAACGGAAAGTCGCCTTTGAGCGCGACAAGTCTGATCAACCGCGATTGATTGTTATGAAGGAAGAGCACCATCGAAGCCATATCTGCTTCTGATGCAGTTGGCAAGTTCAAGGAGTCAAACTTTTCCTGGAGCGGTCCGGAAAATTTACGCTCACCATTGATCACCAGATCGGCTCCGAGCAGCTCCTTGGCGTTTCTGTCGATATCATCCTGCAATGAATTGTTGAGCGAGTCCAGGGCAACCACGGCTGCGATACCTGTTACCAGGGATGCCATGAACAGGAAGAGCCGTGAGTAATTATGCCGCGCATCACGCCATGCCATTTTCCACACCCAGCCGTCACGGAGGATGGATCTGGTTTTCCGTTTAACCTTGATTATATATTCAATCATCGGACAATCAATTGTTGAGCGTGATACGACTCATGATATCTTCGATGAGTCTTCCTCCCCGCATACGCAAAATGCGGTTGGTTTTCTGAGCGAGCTCGAGGTTATGGGTAACAAGTACCAGCGTCGTGCCCAGCTCTTTATTCATTCCAAACAAAAGGTCGGTGATATGGTGGGCATTTTCTTCATCCAGGTTACCCGTAGGCTCATCGGCGAATAGGATTTTCGGATCGGTAATGAATGCGCGGGCCATGGCCACCCGCTGTTGCTCTCCTCCGGACAGCTGCGAGGGATAATGCCGGAGCCTGGCACTCAGACCAACGCGGTTAAGCATTTCTTTGGCCTTGGCAAGCACATTTCTTTCCCCGCGGAGCTCGAGAGGAACCATTACGTTTTCAAGTGCTGTTAAAGTGGAAAGAAGTTGGAAATTCTGAAAAACAAAACCGACATATTGGTTTCGGATGTAAGCACGGTCGTCTTCGTTCATCGCATTCAGCTTAAAACCCATCAGGGAGACAGTTCCGCTGCTCGGGATGTCCAGTCCGGCACACAACCCCAGAAGCGTGGTTTTGCCGCTTCCCGAGGGACCAATTATTGAAATAGAATTTCCTTCTTCAACTGTAAATGAAATTGAGTCAAGAACTGTTAAATCATTCTCAGCCGAAGTATAAGTCTTGGAAAGATTTTCTGTCTGAAGCACGACCTGTGACATGGTTTTTGCTGTAAGTGGTAACTTTTTAAGCGTATATAAGTTAAAATTGTTTCAGATAATGATAAAAGTTAAACCCTTTACTGGCATGGTCGTAAAAAATCTTTTAATTATTGCGATTGCGGTGCTTTTGCAGGGCTCAAATTCGCCGAAAGTGATCCTTTTTTATGGGGATAGCTTAACGGCGGGTTATGGACTGTCGCCGGAAGACGCTTTCCCGGCCCTTGTTGAAAAGAAATTGAACAAGAAAGGCAAAGCCGCTAAAGTTGTCAATGCAGGACTGAGCGGTGAAACATCGGCGGGTGGTTTAACCCGTATTGATTGGGTATTAAGACAGCCAATTGACGTGTTCGTGCTCGAATTGGGCGCCAACGACGGTTTACGCGGACTTCCGGTCGAGCAAACGTCGAAAAACCTTCAGGCGATCATCGACAAGGTGCGAAAGAAATTTCCAAACGTCAAAATCGTTTTGGCGGGCATGATGGTGCCACCCAATATGGGGCAGGATTACACTACGAAATTTCAAAAGATCTTTCCGGAGCTTGCCCGGAAGAATGATGCTATCCTCATTCCGTTTTTGCTGGAGGATGTTGCAGGACGTGAAGAGTTGAACCAGGCTGACGGCATTCACCCGAATCCTGCCGGTCACAAGATCGTAGCTGAAAATGTCTATAAGTTTATCGATCCCCTGCTCTGAGGGCAACCGATCCGTTTAAAAACAAGAAAAGCACTTGCAACGACTTCGCAAGTGCTTTTAAATAAGACCCTCTCTAAGGGTACCGCAAATCTAATATTTTTTTCATAATCACTTAAAGTGTTTATTGTCACCGATTGGTCTCGCGTGTTGATGTGAGCTTCCCCTGAAATCGTGGCTCCGTGCCACCTGCATCAGCGCTAAATAATAGCCAACCCAAGTCCTATCTGGTCCGCGCGGTCTGGAATCGTTATGAACGGTTTGTAGCGGCCATTATCACTCTCCTTGAAGCCGCTGTTGGCATGATTTTATAACCGGCTGGGGGCGAAATCGTGTCATAGCAAATGAAAAATATAGCTGAAAACTTCAAAAACCTGTTCGAAACTGCGCCCAGCGGTACGAGTGGAACAGAACGTAACGTCGGCATGAGAATCAACATCATTACATCGAGAAGAGGGATTGGCAAAACTCTGTTTGAAAGCAAAGAAACCGGAAAAGTCGTCGGCGTGTATTCTCCAGCCCTGGGGGAAGGTATGCTCCTGTTAGGTGTTCACGATGTCGATGCAAATCATAGCGACCCTTTGATCATTTTTGAAAACTACGACCTCAATGGAATACGTCTTCAAAGGAACGCCATTCCTTTGAACGAGATTCGCAGCGTCTGCCCGTTTGATTCCGGATACGAAGACCCGTTCGCAAAAAAACAACCGGCAAAACAACCTGTTCTCGTTTACTGATTTTGCGGACGTATGACGCCTCTGTCGGCCTGAAACAATCTCACTCGATAAACTTCTGCAAGATGGTTACGAGTTGGTCGAACTTGTTTGGCTTGATGATAAAATCAGACGCCCCCAAACGTTTGCATTCTTCAATATCATGCAAATGACCCGTCGTTGAGTACACAACAACCGGGACGGTTTTTAATCCATGCGTCGATTTCAGGGTTTTCAGGAATTGTTGGCCAGGTATTTCCGGAAGATTAATATCAAGAAATATAAGATCGGGAAGGATTGTTAATTCCTCGAGCATTTTGAATGCTTCGCGTGCATCACGGGCAATATGCAATACGGTTTTTTGATTGGTAAGCTCGACGGCTTCTTTAAAAATGTGAATATCATCCTCATCATCCTCGATGTAGAGTAATGTCATGGCTAGTGGGTTTAGCGAAAGGTGAAGGTACGAAATGCCTTACTTATTTTATAGTTACTTCAAAAACATCCTTCAAAATTCACCGAATAAGGTGGGTAAAACACGCTGGTATCGAATTTATTGGTGCCAAAAAAACCGAATTTGAGACAATCGAACGCCGCTTTATATTTTGACGGATTGCCTTATTTTTACACCTGTGAAATACCCCCGAATTGAAGGTGCCGTCAAATTAGGTTCTTTTATTAAGCCCATGCTGGCCGAGCTTTCGACCCGCCCTGCCTTCAATGATCCAAAATGGATTTTTGAAATCAAATGGGATGGTTATCGGGCAATTGGTGAAGCTCGTGGAAAAGATTCCCGGTTGTACTCCCGTAAAGGAACCTCCTTTAACAAGGCGTTCCCGAAGATCTTTCAGGAATTGCAAATGCTGAATATCCGAGCCGTGATTGACGGAGAGATCGTGGTTTATGACGAAAACGGCAAGCCCTCCTTCCAACATCTGCAGAATTACAGCGCCCGGCAGAAATTTACCATCCAGTACCAGGTTTTTGATATTCTTGAACACGATGGAAAAAATCTTTGCGAACTCCCCCTCACCAACCGGAAAGACCTTTTAAAAACGATACTTCCCGATTCACCGGTCATCCGTTATTGCGATCATATTGAAACCGATGGCGAACTGCTTTTTGATCAGGTGATCAGACATGACATGGAAGGGATCATTGCAAAAAAAGCCAAAAGCAAATATGCTTGCGGAGAACGTTCGAACGATTGGTTAAAAATCAAGAATCTTAAATTCGACGACTTCATCATTGTCGGATTCCTGCACACGGATTCCGAACTTCATTTGAAAAGCCTGGTGCTCGGCGGGGAATCGAAAGGTAAAATTGAATACCGTGGTTGTGTTGCCGGTTTTTCCGACCGCACTGTCAGAGATATCCGCAAGATGCTCGACAAGATTGTAATCACCGAAAAACCGATCGGCAAACATGAGCGTTTTGATGATCCGGTCTCCTGGGTTGAGCCACGATACCGCTGTAATGTGCGTTACACTGAGATCACAACCGATGGAATCCTAAGACATCCGGTTTTCCAGGGGATCACGAAGTGAGGTGATTCTTGAGCAAAAAAATAGCGCAGTTTTTTTTTGAGATCCTAACATAAAACAAAAAGCAACCATCCCTTCGGACCAAAAACGAAGGATCCCCAAGGGGGAGGCCCAATGCCACACCAGTTCCGTGCGGTGCGCACTTTTGCATTTTATTTTTTACGCTTCCCTCAAGCAAACTCTATTTTGATAGAAATGCTGATAAATGATATTTTAGGATTATAATGAAAAGCTATATTTTTATCGAATCCCGAATAAAAAAAATAGTTATGCAGAAAACATCAAAGGATCTTGGATTCACTATTCCTCAGTACTGGATTGTATTTTTAGCATTTTGTGTCATAGCTGTTTTCAGTGAGTTTATATCAATAAGTATGCATCCCGCTGAATTTCATTTCGCCCATTGGCCCATCATATTGAGAAGCTTTATTAAGACTTTATTGGACAATTTTGGGCCCTTAGGATTGACGGTGGTTATTTATATACATTTCATTTCCAGAAAAACGTGGGTTTATTCATAGGATTATTATTTGCTACTACCATGTTGTATTGGTTCGCGCGATACCTGATTCTGTTTCTGTGAGTTCAAACGCACCGATTTCTTTCATACAGAAGAGAAAGACCAAATCTATTTTGGTGGATTTTATTAAACTTACAATTTTGCCCCTCACTACCTCTGAGTGATGCCTATCAAAATCTCGCACCAGCAAGGCCTCGGTGCTGCCTCGTAACTCCCGAAAATAGATTGTAAATGAGTGAGTGATTTAATCACTCGACATGTTTGTTTTTGCGGAGAGACAGGGATTACCTGCGGTGATCCCAATAAGGGGAGGCTTAGATTCAATACCAGCTCGCCGCATGTCGTTCTTTCTATTTTTTATTCCTGCGCTTTTGCACGAGCAAGCTCGGCAACGCTCCAGAATAAAAAATACCCCGCCAAAGGGTGGGCACGCTGGTACTGAGTCTGCGGACTGCGTCCGCCGTAGCTCGCCTTACGAATAACTGATTTGAGACGGTCGCTGCTCAAATCTCTCGCCGTCGCTCCGATACGGAGCTATGGCGAGCGAAGGCGGAGAGACAGGGTCTTGAACTTTGTATCATAAATATCTTACAATCAATATCTTATGAAAGATATAGCTTTTACGGTGAAACAGTGGTGAAACATTAAAAGTACCCGGCCGCCGATTCCTCATCCAAATATTAGATCTTAAATTTTCTTCCTGTTGCGACTATCCAGGGAAATCCAACGCGGTCTAATTTCTTTATTTGTTCCGCCGACAACTTACCCTTCCGTATCCGTTGATCGCGCACCCAAATTCCCAGGGATACATAGTCTCCTGTATGTTTTGATACGTTGCAGTGCCCAAATCTTTTCTTAAAATTTCTCAGTTCCTCGTATCTCTTTTCCCAACGTAACTTATTATAATCATTTCTCTTCCAATCGAAATCAAAGTTTATCGCTCTGAGCTTTTCTCTTTGTTTGGGTGTCAGCTTCTTATTCCATGTCCTTAAATTTTGGACCCACTCTCTGAGTTCTTTGTCTTTAACAGGCACTATGCAGTGGCCGTTTTTTAAATAAAACTTTTTAAGCTTTTCATACATTTTATCCCAATGCACACTTCTTATTTTTTTGCGCTCTTTTTTCCAAATCATTCCCAGCGCCTCTAATTTCCTGCGCCTGTCTTTACCGATCGACACCCTTTCCTCCTGGGCTATAATCCAATCGGTGTAGCCTGCCATTCTGTGCCTTTGTAACATTGATATGATGATACTTCTTGTGGAAGCGTTTTAGCTTTTCGTACATGGCATTCCATCGTTCTTCGTTTTTGTTCCGGATTTCATCTGACCACCGAAAACCAATCGCATTCAACCTTTTCTTTTGATCATCGGTGAGAACGTTAACTCTCATTCTATTCCAGGCAATCCATGAATGAAGCCTTCGAAGTTCCTTTTTATGAGCTGGAACGCGAACATGTCCATAGGACTTCTTAAATTTCTTCAGTTCTTCAAATTGTTTTAACCACTTCTTTTCCTCCTCTTTCTTGCGGCCAGCATTCCAGTCAAATTCAATTGTATTCAACAGCTTGATCTTATCTTCGGAAAGCTCTCCTTTTCGAAACCTTTTCAGCTGGGTACGACTCCATTCACGCATTTCTGGGAATTTATGCCGGTCCTTCCAGGCAATCGATGAGGTACCAAATCTCAAATAAAAGGCTTTAAGCTTAACAAAACTTTTTAACCACCGTGCTTTATATTGTGCCCATCTTTCTTCCCATATAAATTCTATTTCATCGAGCCTTTGAACATGCTTCCGGGGAAGCCTTTTTCGGGATAGGCGTTGTTTGTGCATCCATGGAGTTAGAAGCGCATAGTCAGGATGGTCGGAAGATATTTCTGTGTGTCCGTGTTTTAAATAGAATTCGCTCAATTTCCCGTACATGAAGTCCCAATCCTCCGAAGCCCTATAATGAAAATCGAAATGAAGTTTGCTGAGTTCTTTTTTCAACTCATCTGGAAGCGCATCTTTCCTTTTTCGAATATTTTCGATCCATTGTGAAAGAATGCGGTCTTTATTCCATCCCGCTGGAACATTACAGTGGCCAAATTGTTGTTTGAAACTTTTTAATTTTTTGAGATTGAGTCTCCATATTTCAGTCATAACTATGTCAGCGTGAAGATGTATAACTTCCGATACTGAAAGGCAAAGATATATACCCGCGTTCATAATATAGCGGTCGGGCAAAGGGTACCGGAAAGGCTACCAGTTTTCGAGTATTCATCCCGCTACCAGTCGTTCAATCAAAAGCGTGTCATTCCACGTCCAGCTTCCAAGGTACGGCGTCTAGGGTTCTGCTTGCTTGAATTTCGTCCTTGAGAATTTCTATGAGCTTATTCATCTCAGCCTTGTCAGCTTGCTCAGATTTCCAAGAGAGCATAAAGTCAAAATGTTGCCCGTGACGGAATAGCCTTCCCGGGAGGGGATGATTGTCTCGCTTAGCTAACAAGATGCCATAGCGAAGGAACGGATGAACATATTTGTGCGTCTGGGCTTTCTGACTGTATGTTATAGCATCATGCGTTGTAACACTTCCTAATTTGGTTTCAATTACTATTCTCGGTCGCCATGATTTTTCATCAAGTTGCTCATTGATTAGAATGTCTGTCTCATAGCCAGCGGATTTAGTTCCACTAGGCTTGTTGTCATTTCCGTAGGTTAAAACTTCATTGGTATAGGACAGCCGGTGTCCGGCAACAACTAAATGGGGAGTTGTCTGACTGTCTCAACTTTTTCTCAATGTCACCAATAATTGATTTTACCCAGTCCTTTTCCGTCATGTCGCTATTTTGTTGTGGGGGCATTTTTCAACCTCTCACGTATTTTTGAAATTTTTGCTGGCGCCAGGTACACATATTCTACAACCGCAATGAAGAAATCATCAAGCACGTCCATGTCATATTTGTTAAGGTCGAATTTATATGCATGGGCCCCAGTATTTCCAATGTCGCGAATAATGTCAGCCATATCAGAAAGTTTTTCAGGAATTACTTTTTTGGTTCCCAAGTCTTTAATCTTTGCTTTTAAATTGTCTCCTGTGGCATTCTTGTCATTACAGAGTTGTTCTAACGCTCGTCTTATGAGAAGGGAAAATGCTAATGGCGACACCTCTTTTACTTTTTTTGCTTCTTCGTATGCCATCTTGCACAGCTTTAGGGGCACCTTCCCCAAGGTCTTTATTTGTCGGCCAGATTTGAAAAGCATTTTTTACGTTTTCCGCAAACTCATCAATGTCAGAGCTGATAAAAACAGATGCTTGCTCACATGTTTTACACTTTGTTATAAAGAAATAGGATTCGACAGGAAAGCGGTCTACTTCATGACCACGCGATTCAACCAACTCTAGCAGTTCATCAACTTTGGTAAAAGACTGTAGTTCATTTACGGTCTCATTTCCGCAATGGGGACATTTGAATACCTGACTTTCTCCGGGATTTGTCATAACCAAAAAACACTTGAAACCAGAACTTCAATTTAACACGTGTAGTGACTTGCCTTTTCGAAAGCTTGCTTCCCGTTTCTTGTGCTAATTTGCCTTTAATCTTAAAAAAATTGAATGAATCAATATTGCAGCCACAACAAATATAGAGGTCCAGAGAATGAAATAATAAAAATTGTTGGATAGCATAGAATGCACCTTTATGTCACCTTGCAAGTCCGCCAGATCATGTTTCATTAGGTCAGAGTAATCTTGATAACAATCATGATTTACCATGTTTTGATGATTTACGTTGTAAAAGTTTTTTATACTCCCTGACTGCTCATTCAACCTTTTCGCCATGAAACATGTAGCGACCAGAATGAGAATTAAACACATTTTTAGAAACGAGGGGAAGATTTTTGCTATTGCGTTCATAAATTTACTTATTCTTTTTAGTCGGTAATTTTTCCAGCCCGGTTGGGCCAAGCCCCCATCCGGGGGACGTTACCTGAGTAACTTTGTCAACACCAGCTTGCTTTGCACCAATGACGGCATCGCGGGACCCGCTAAAGGAGAGGTCACTTGAGCCGATAATCCGAACCGCAAATTGCGTGTATCTGAAAGGATACATGATTGCCCAATCGTCGTTAACTATAGAGACTATAAACTCACCTCCTTCTCGGATTGCGATCGTAAAACTTGTGTTGTTGACTCTGCCAAAGATCGTCATAGACTCCTTGTCAAAAGTAATATCAGGTTTTTCGTTCTGCGATGCCCAAAAGTCTTCTGTCCTTATGCTACTAACATGCAACTGGCCATTGCTGACAAGTGTAAAATCTACTTCTTCTTCAAAGTCGACATCGTCGCTGTCAAATCGCCCATTCGGAAATTCGACCGGAATAGGAATATGTTTTCTTGGCTCCGCCGGATCCAGAACATCTAATCGAAAGTGTATTGAAGGGAACTCCTTTCGGTTCACATCCTCATCACCCAGATCAAATCCCTCCCAATCGGCGTCATACTTCCATCGCCATACTGTCCGCTTTCTCCAATGCTTCTTTTGCTGACGAGTCCCCTTGTCTGTATAGTATGACTCCCTGTAATTTTCCTTTACTAGGCTCCACGGACCATCAGTGCTGCCACCACCAGACGGCGCCTCGTTAACCCAACCCCACCACGAGTCATTGCCGCCTTCGATTCCCATCCAACTGGCGAGTCTTTGGATCATTTTTCCCAATCCCGTCGGATCCGGATCCTTCTTGTTCAAACCCCATGGATCATTAAAGTTAACGGGGTTATTGCCCGCGTATTGGTATGTAGCCATCTCACTCACGGACAATGGATCGACCTGCATGAATCGTCCTAATGCAGCATCGTAATTTCTGAACGGAAGATCGTACCACCCGGAGGTCGAATTTAACTCGCTTGCTCCGTTGTACTTGAAATTGTTCGAGTTATTGGCGCGCGTCCAACTGGTTGCAGCCTGCAACCCAAACGGATAATATTCATTATACTGTATCACATTCGATGGCGAGTAGATCATTGTTACGTCGTCGAAATAAATATCAATAAAATTAGAACTTTCGTTGGAAACAAACACATACACATAACCTTCCTCGCTGATGGTGACTTCCTTGATAAGTTCGTCGTGATTGGTCTTGGGTTGTCCAAGAACCTGAGAGTAATCTGCATCGATTTGATCCCAGGCGGCGTCAAGGAAGTTATAATTCTTATCGAAGGTCAAGATTGTAACAAAACCCTTAGGATCGCCAGGATTGCTTCCATGACCAGTTCCGCCGCTTACCCACGTGCCGTATTGACTTAGCGCGTCGTACGCTTTCAACGCGTCGCCTGAGGAAGACGAACTGACACCGAAGGCGCTTGTCAGTGCCGTCGCAAAGCCAGTCAAATTGCTTGCGCCACCGGTGACAGAGGTGTATTTTGCGTAGGCAGCAATTTTTACTTTATCGCCAGGATAAACCTTGTAGCTTTTTGCAACGCCGATCTGCGAATTATATCCGGCGTTCAGCAGCTGCGAATATTTATAGGTAGAGCCGGCATCAGTATGATCGAATTCCTCAAGTGTACTTCGAACACCGCCGCCTGACCCAGGATAGTTCTGAAATTCGGGATTTGACGTCGTTTCGAAATTGGTTACTGACTGCTGTAAAGCCAAAGCTGCCGAGGTGAATACGACACGGGTGTTGCCGAGGTGATCTGAAATTGCGTATTGGAACTCATCGGTTACACGCATTAGTTCCACTTTGTTGACGTACATTTCATCAGTCAGCGTCGGATTGCTCCAAAGCACACTTACCTGCAACGTGGTTGCGCCCGTCGGGATTATAAACTGGTTGTTCGCCCATGATTCAGCAGTGGCGCCGACCGGAATCTGCGCACCCTTCCAGCTGGAGCTTAGCTTAATATCACCAAGATTCGTGTACGCGCGAATATAGCATTGCGAACCAATGGAGTATCCTTTAACTCTAACAACATATCGCTGTCCCGCCTGCACAGAAAACGTACCTCCTATCGGATGAATGCCGGGTGTACTTGTAGATGCGTTAGACTCGCCTTTGACATAGGTTTCCCCTCCAATAGTCACCGCGGAAACAATGACGTTTGCGGTCGCGGTAAAACCACTGGTAGAAGTTGCATCGCTATTGGCAATCAGGTTGACTCCTTCGCGTTCAAATACCCTCCCTTCGCTTGATCCGAAAAACCTGAGTTTCTTATCTTCATACACGAAGCCATCGACATAGTCCGTGGTCATTTGCAACGTAGTCCCCTGCCAAGTTTTCATCGCTAGTTTGGTACCCAGCGCATCGTATTCATATTCGACCTTCCGACCGTCAGCGAACACTATCGAAGTAGGCTTACCAAGGGAGTTATAGATTATGTTCGAATTGATGCTCTTATTCTCGTCTTTGAGAACATTGCCGTTAGCATCATAAGTATACTCTGTGGGAATGTTAGCACCATTTACAAATCCGCCGGTACCCGATATCGCATCATCAACTTTCAGGAGCCGATCGCCAATCGCCGGATCATAGCTGTAGGTAAGATCATCAATTCCTTCAGAAACATAAACACCTCCTTCAGACCCAAGGACATGCTTGCGCTGATTCCGTTGCAGTTTCCGAATGTTGCCGTTAAGATCGTATGAGATATTTTCGTTCTGAGCATTGGTTTCCGCGGTCCAACCATTGTCTTCACGCACTTGAAAGGTTGCTGATGTCAGCTGACCGGAATTATCATAAGCGTATTTATAGCTTCGTTGACCCGATTCGCCTGAGGAAGCTGGTCCCTTCCATTTGATTCCCGAGATCTTACCGTCAAAGTACATTGCATTGCCCATTCCTGAGGCTTCCGATTTGTTATACAATAACTCCATTCCGAAATAATCATTAACATCATCATTGATCGTACCGCTTGTAAGCTGGGCACTGTTGATCGAGCTAAGCCATCCGCGTATGTTATAGCGGTAGTCAACTGACTGCAGGTAATTCGCGCCGCTGGTATTGTGCAATTTCTTGTCTACAAGCTGACCAAGCTCATTGTAGTTGTATTTAGCGAGTTCCTGAAAATTTACATCGGAATTGTTTTTCTGTTTTACACTAACCAACCTGCCTTGCGCGTCATACGTATAAGAATTGTGAACGGTTGTGCGATTGCTTCCGCCCGGATTGTGGTCAATTTTCCTTGTGAGCAGCTTGCCTTCGTGATCATAAACGAATGTTGAAATTGAATAACTGGTAGTATCTAGATGGCTGTTACTTTGAGTCTGAATGATTCGACCATATTTGTCGTAGTAGGCATATGTATAAAGCCACGTCCCTGTATTTGGTATTCTTCTCTTTGTCGCAGTGGGACGATCGTAGGTGGTCACGGGTGTAAGTTCCCCCGCAAGTGCCTGCGGCACGTACACGTTGTCGATTGTGTTATTATAATTGTGATCGTAGGAGTCAAAGTACGTCAGCAACCAGATTTCGGTGATGCCCGATGTTGGAAAGCTCTGATTACTATAGCCGTTGTACGTCTGCTCACGGTCCTCGAAATATTTATCAGTGCTGTTTGCATAGAGAAGGTCGATCACTGTGGTCTGGATAGTAGCACGACTTGAGCTATTGCTGTAAAGTCCATGCATGATCGCTCGGCCTTTTTTATCATACTTAATAAATACCCACTTATTCTGGGCTTTTAGCAATCCATCCTGAGCAAGGACAAGACGGTTAAGCCTATCGTAACAATAATACATCCATGCCTGACCTGGTACTTTCTTCTCAATGAGACGGCCACGCTTGTCATAAACGAACTGATAAACATAACTATCGAGAATACCCGTAAGGCTCCATCCATTACTTTTTAGCACCGCTGTACCCTTCGGAGAAATAATATATTTTATCCTGTTGAAATCATCATAGATATAATAAGTCTGCTGATATTCCAATACGGTCGAGTTCGCATTATCAACTACTGCATCCAGCTGTTTCTTGTGAACGACAACGTTGCCAATAGAGTTTCTGAAGATGATCTCTTTCTTTCCATTCTCATCAATGATTTCAAGACGCGAAAGCGTATTAGCAGTGTAAAAACCAGTGCTGGTACCATTGCTTTTGAATTGCCTTACTTCTTCTGCAGCCGTTGCGCCACCGGTATTATAACTATAGCTGAATTTCTTGCCGTGATTCGTCCCAGGTTGCCAGTCCGCGCCGTCGAAGCCGGCTTGTATCAGTCGGTCGAAGGGAGACTGCTCAAATTTCGAAGTTGAAAAAGGGCTTGTATCGTCTGCTATATTATCGGATAAGTTGTTATAGAAACCGGGCTGTTCCGTTTTGTAAAAGTTGTGGAACGCCCCGGGGGATACAGAATTCGTCGTCGCCGTATAAGGCAGATAATCTTTAGCAACGTGGCCTTGTGCATCGTATTCTAATGAATGGATGACATCTTTACCTGTCGGAGTTGCCTTCAAGACAATCTCCTGCGTTGGCCTCATCAATCCATCGAAATGAGTGAAAGCTGTAGATTTCTGAGACTCTGTCAGCAAATACAACTGGCTATCTTTGGTGATGGCATCCACGCGCACCGCCTCAGTCTTTACGCTAGCCGGTGTAACATAATTGGCAACGCGGGCGGTGACCCGCGCCCGAGGAACTGTTTCGCAGTTCGTCGTCAGGTTGATCGACGTGTAGTAATAGTCTTTACTTTCGGTTAATTCAGGTGTAACATATGTATCAGATTGTGCCAAATAGCTTCCTCCAGTCAGCGCCGCATACCACCGAACTGCCTCACCTGGCATTGTTGCTTCTGACTTAAGAGTAATGACACCTTTACCATAGGCGATTTCCACCGAAAGATCTAATGGAGGGGCCGGTGCTTTGTTGACATTAACCGTAACTGGTGTTTTTGTACCCACGCAACTTGAGTTCGTGATGGCCGTGACGGCGTAAAACGTGGTTGTAGCCCAAAGCAGGGGTGTGGTGTAGATAGTGCCTTCGCCAACTACGGGCGAATTGTTATATGGACTACTATACCACTTGATGTTATTCCCGTTTGTCCCCGGATTTGCTGTAATATTTTGCGTAAAACCACCGCAGATCGTTGCGATAGTTTGAAACGTTGGCGCACCTAGCGATGGACAAGAGCCTACTGTTACGTTGTACTGTCCATATGCGCTCCCCCCGTCGGTGACTTTTACATAGCCCGACCCAGCAGCAGACCACTTAACAACTACCGTCGCGAGCAAGCGATTCGAGCTTACTGTAGTTGAGACTTTGACGCCGTTGCTAACGGTCCAGATGGGCGAAATAAATCCGCCTGACGACAATGTATAAGTGTATGTTGCCTCCTGACCAGGCAAGATACTGCTTGGTCCGGCGTATTGTGCTATAGCCAACGTCGGAAGTGCGAAAAGCACAACGACACATAACCGCATCAGTTGTATGGCTGCTTTTGAACGGGCTGATCGCAAGGCAAGAGATAAAATAACGTTCATATTTAGTTAGCAGTGTAGCTATCAATAATAAATTCTTGTTTCATTCCCGTGTCAGAGCTGGCGCTAAGATCCAACAGGATTGAGATCACTCCCGATTCTATCCTTTCAATTTTCAACAAGCCCGGAGTGCCATAGAAATCCACCTGATGAGTGACGCTTCCAGCATCTTGAAGATTTTGCCACATCCCCTCAGAGGCAGTAATAATGAACTCATTAGTGACGGTACCCATAGTCATCTCTACTTTCCAGTGACCAAGACTTTTGAATATCACATTAGACGTGAGACTTTCATTGGCATGCAAATTCACACTCAAGTTTGAATTCCACGTTATTGTGTCATTATGAATATTCAACTGTGCGCTTGCAGCCAACGGAACTAAGCACACTATAAGAAACAAATATTTTTTCATCGTTATTATTTCTCTGAACATTAATCGCAATTTGTCACAGTTACATATGTAATCATGGAATAACCTTTCCTGCCAGTGTTGGTCGTGATCTCGCACATCACCTCATAGCTTGGTGTTGCGCCGGGCGTGATTTTCATTCCGGAATATTCCTGCGTCGTCGCTGCATTAGCCCATGTTGACGTACCTGTGTTTCTGATTTTCCATTGATACGCTGTGATCGTTTCATTTACATCGATCCCCAGAACCCTGAAGACAGTACCCAAAGTCTGCGGCGCCGTTGCAATGTTTGCACATGTATAGGTGCTTACCGTTGTGGAAGTACAGGTACTGTATTCTTTCACACCTTTTGCACATGTGCTTACGGTACAATCCTTGATCGTGACGTTGTAAGTCTCAGTAACCGAGCTGGTACCATACACTGGATGTGTAACCCGGAGGCTTACGTATTTTAGCCCCGGCGTAGTAAAAGTATGTACCTGATCTTTTTGGCCGACAATATACCCATTACCAAAATCCCACTCATAGGTTATGCCGTCAATGCAGTTCTCCTGCGCTGAGAACGTGTGAGGGCCGTCATATATGGACGCAGATCCTATATCTGCCGGTACCGGAGTTGAAATTGCTGCAACAAGAGTCCGCGGGAGATCAGAAGGAAAAGAGAACATATTCTTGCCGGTAATATTTTTGAATCGATCAAAGGTATACTTAGTTCTTCCCAACTTGTCGAATTCAACGAATCCGGTCCGGTCTCGTGAAGTTGAACTGTTAACTCCAAATGGAATTGTAAAAGTCCTCGAGGCCAGATTTGCGTCTACCGGATAAAAGGCAACATCATCGATCAACGGCAGTAGTGAAGGAGATGACTGAGGATAGCCCTGGCTTCCGTCTCCCGGGTCATCACCTTTTATTTCGACAACGAATGTCGAGAGGGCAGGATCTACAGAAACAATTTTTTCGACATACTCATAATCCGACGACCCTGGATTTAATGTAAAGGTCTGGGTAATGACATTGGCCCCCGTTACACTTTTTGTAGTGATTGTAAAACTCTGGCTCTCGCTTGCGATTTTCTTGAACCAAAACGACAAAATATATTTGTTATTGGCCTTCGTCAATTGCTTTGAGAGCTTAACCCAAGCCAATAGCCCGGAACCACGCCAGCGTCCGGTTCCTACAGAAGTTCCATCTTGCGTAAATTCAGATCCGGTAGACGTTTCAAAATCCGAAAAGGCAAACTGCCCCGATGATACATTTTTAGCAGAGACGACTGGGATAGTAGAATTGAACCCCCACAAGGTTGTGCGTACAGCCTTATCTTGACCAACGCTGCTCTGAGGCTTATCGAAATTCCAATAAGAACTGACGGACCCTACCAGTTCATAATTGGGATCAATTGTAAAAATCTTCGTAGTGGCATTGACATAGGACTTCACGAAAGTGGGAGAATAGTCCACAGGCGTAGTTGCATTAAAAGCATACTCGTGTTCTGCCAGCGGTTTACCTTTATCGAAGTCATTGAATTTGACTACAGCTCCAAAAATTACTTTTTCTGTCTCTCCAGGTTTTGTTTGTGTTGTAATGACTTCTATTGGATCGCCATTCCGGGATATTTCCACGGTATTAAACACGTCACTTTGGAGTCTGGCAATCATCGTCGAAGCTTTGTCTGAGCCCGAAGGTATGGTCCCGTAATCGAGCGGATATTTCATACGCTTCATAATAATAGTTCCGTCTGCCAGCCTATGCTTTGAACGCGTAAGGAGCTTATGAGCAGTCCCTTCATAAAAATACTCGGCAGTTGTGGAGTTATTGATTGTCGTCGACGAAGCATCGTAAGTCGTCACGGTCTCTGACGAAATGACTTTTAGGACATCAGTCAACAGAAAATATTTTGAAAACAGGAAGGTGTTGGAACCGTAAGGGTAATTTTCATAATGCACGCCATACACTTTTGTGGCTATGGTACCAGATTTATAAATTGGGGTGTATAGGTTCGCGATCTCGCGCACAAGTTGGCTTTGTTCATCATATTCTGATTTTTTCAAAATCATCCCCCGCTCGTAGTCGTAGTTCGGATCGGCTGAATACGGCGTACACCATGCGCCCCCGCCGGAGATGATACCCATCGTGGGACACGCGCTGCTTCTTGCAAACTTGTTCTGCGATGGACTCCAATCCCCTGTTGGGCCGTCACCAAATGTTCCCGGCATGAGGTATTCAAATTTTGCAAAACCGGCACCTGGCCGACTTACTTTTACATATTTATAGCCAACCCGACTGCCATGGGTAAACAAGGCCGGGGCTATGTCATGCTCAGTTCTGACTGTGAGATAATCGTAAGCAAGATCATCAGATTCAGATAGAAGAGAATAAGGAAGAATCTGAGATGGGTTTTGCGGATTTCTGTACTCGTAGGTCGGAATAGCGAATGTTGGCTTCACAAGGATGCGGCCTGATGAATTACCGGATGCATCTTTGTATTCGTAGGTTTTGACAATATTGGCAGAAGGGTTAACTCCATCAAAGTAGGTTACTTTTTTCACCCTGACACCTCCTCCATAGAACGACTGACCCGCGACTGCATCATAAAAATCATTTGGTTCGTACTCAATGGTTGTAGAACCTCCCCCTTGATGTTGAATAAAAATAAGACTTCCGTTGATAATTGCCTTGTCGTCCGCGGTGCGGTCAGCACCGTCTATAGCAAACCAATAACCCGCATAATTCGGGATCGGATAAATTCTGTATCGCTCCGAAACGGGAAGATCGGGATACACGTACAGTTTTGGAAATAAAGTAGAGTTCAATTTCCCGTTGTAGTAACCCCATATATCTTTACTTTTTGAACTCGGAGGAGGAAGTCGTGTATACGTTCCGTCCGCACCGCATCCTGCGTAAGAAAACTTGTATGGCGGCAATTGATCGCATCCGGATGTTTCAGTTATACTCGCCAGAAACTTTCTGAAATAAGTTGGGCTATAAGGGAGGTTGAAGTACGTCAAATTGAATTCTTTAACAAACTGATCATTCGTAGGCCTTCTTGTGTCTGTTGCTTTGACATTGCTAAGTAGTAGCAAACCATCTGCTGAGTATGCGAAATCTATGCGAGGTCCACTTGATGCCTTCACGAACGTGGGCAACAATGTCGTGCCCTTGCGTCTTGTTGAATAAATGTCTTTTCTCGTGTAAGTCGCCGGAGTCACATTATTTCGGATACCTACCCGCACGGTATCGCGATTATCATACGACTTTGTGGAATAACCGTATTCTAGAACAGCTCCGGTATGCGATTCAACCTTGGTTAGCATCCACTCTGATTTGAATGTTATGCCCCCAGTGAGAAACCTCGCTGAATCATATAACTCGAAATCGGTTTTCAAAAAGTCCACGGTAGTTACTCCTGCCACCTTTCGAGTCAATTTGGTTTCGAATGCAGCCAGCGTAAAATGCATGATTACGCCACGGTTCGTTGTTATCCTGAAACTGACAATCGTTTTATCAGTGGCTGATGCAAATGCTGGCTCAATTTTGATGTCGGCATAAGGAATCAGTCGGATCGACGGAGGGTCGTTATTATCAAATACAAAGGAGCCTGACAGGCCGTTGGCATTGTATGTATAGAGATCAGGCTCCGAATCGGTAACATAACCAAACCCACTGAGCTTATTAAAATCCGATAGTTCATCTGGGCAATCAGGGGTAAGGTTTGCAGTGTTAGGCAGAGCGGCAACATCCGCATTCACCGCTACGTTTGCTGAGTTCTTGTAAAGCCATCCTCTCCGGCTATCGATGCCAGTCCCAGTGTAGTCGTCAGGAAGTTTACGCACTTCACGTTTGACACTCCCGCCCGACTCCATGCTCCAGCCAATGCCATAGTTACCCATCGGTTCATCAAGTCGCATTCCTTTTGCATCATAGCTAAGAATAATTGGTTGTTCCAGGTCATGATCAGTTACAACGCCAAGTGCAACTTCAACTTGCGCGGTGCCTGTATATAAATTTACACCTAGCTCTCCCTGGGCATACATGCAACCCGTCCACATATTTAATAGCAGCAAAAGCTTAGTCTGTATTTTCATCAGTTAAAAGGATATAATACTTTCTAGGAAATATTTTGGTGAAGTTATTGACGCTCCTCCAGGAGGACTTCACGTGCAAGCCAGTCTTAATGAATTGATCGCAGGGCCAAAAGGGGAAGACAATCATGCCTAGGTGATATAAGGGGGAGTTGCTACAAGCTAGGGTTTAGCCGACACAAATCAAGGGAAATAATTCCTTAAAAAAAAATTGGCAGTTTGGAAAGTTTTACAGGCCATTTGCATTCCCTTACTAAAAGAACCATCTGCTGCAATACTACATTTTCAACCCCAATGTTGATCTATTGAATTCCAGAATAGGATTTTGATATTCCTTTAACAGGAATATCAAGCAAAAGTGATACGACATCAATCATCCGTCAAAGGGATCCTGGACAAACTTTTTGAAAACCTTCAGCGAATCAATTTTATCGTGCCAGGTAATCGTTGGGTCAGCAGGGTTTTGTTCGATTGCCGAATACAAAATTCAATCAGAATCCACGTCAGGAAGTTGTTGCTCCAAAGTTGGTGGAGTTATATCAATGGATGAAAGATGAGCATCCGAAGGTGACGCCGATATCGCCGATTGGTAAGGCATTGTTATACTCGATGAAGCGCTGGAAGGAATTGTCCGCGTTCATCAGTGATGGTCGCCTGGAAATCGACAACAATAAAATCGAGAATACAATCAGGCCGATTGCCCTGGGTCGAAAAACTTTCTATTCGCCGGATCACATGAGTCTGCTCAAAGGATAGCTATGATATACTCGCTATTGGCTACCTGTAAAGTAAACGGTGTAGAACCGATTGGTTGACTCATGAACGTCCTCGAAGAACTTCCTAGGATGTGCGTAAATAAACATCGAGGATGTCTTGCCACTAAATGTCTGAGACCCAGTTGCCCGGGTGCTTACAATGAACTCTCGCTGAATACCGATGACCCAGCAACAACAGCAACGCCTAGCTTGTTGCTTTTTTATGTCCTTGTCGCTCATTTGGCAAACAAATACTGCTTAAAGGGAAATTTGACCGCAAGAAAATCAAGACGCGGTTTATCTTTGAGCTTTCGCCAGATTCGGACTTTGGCTTTTATACACGATGAAAAAGATTGATAAAAACCAGCAAGTCAAAAAATACCTGAATAGACTCAAAGCCTTTCACCGGAAATTCGGGCATTGGGACATTTCTCCCGAAACGGAAACCGACAAAGTTGTTGCGCGATGGATTGAAAATATTCGCAGTCATCCCAAGCGTCTTTCACCAGGTATCAGAGAACACCTCATCTCGCTGGGTTTTCCTTTTGACACCCGGACTACCTGGGACCATATGTTCGCCAGGCTCGAAGCATTTTACCGCAAGCATGAACACTGTTACGTTCCGGCGTTCGAAAAACCATACGAAGTGCTTTTCGACTGGGTTGTGGAACAGAAAAGGGCAAAGTCCCGGTTAAGTGCTGCACAAATTGAAAAGCTGAATGGCGTAGACCTCGACTGGAATCTTCCCCGTGGCTCAGACGATGTCTGGATGATAAGATACAGAGAGCTCACACAATTTAAAAAGCAGTGCGGTCACACAAAGGTGCCCCAGGATTTTAAAGCGAATCCTGCCCTTGGAATTTGGGTCTCCCGGCAAAGGCTCGGGCATTCGAAAAAAAAACTATCCATTGAGAAAATAAAGAAACTCGAAGCGATCGGCTTCCTGTGGAAAGAAGACATCGCCCACCTTCTGGCTGACAAGTGGAAAACCCGGTACGACGAGCTTGTGCGTTACAAAGCCAGGCATGGCCACATTGACAGATTAAAAATAAAAAAAGAAAATTATCGGCTTGGCCTTTGGATGTACACCCAAATGGAGCGCAAAAGTGCATTGCCGGCGGACCGCATCAGAAAACTGAATGCCATTGGGTTTCAATGGGAAAAGAGGGACGCCTGGGCCGAAATGTATTCCCGTCTTAAAGCATTCAAAGAAAAATTCGGACATTGTCGTGTCCGGCTTCGCGATGACTTCAAGCTTTCTGTATGGATTCAGAAAAATAAAAGCCAGCGACATCAGCTGACTAAGGAAAAGAAAAAGATGCTGGAAGACATCGGCATCAAATGGTCCCATCAGCTCAACGATGAGCAGTGGGAGCATCGGTTCCGTGACCTAAAGGAATTCAGAAGGACCCACGGTCATCTCAATGTCAATAAAAGTAACCATTCACTATATCAATGGATCCAGGGACAGAAGAAATTGAAGAAAAACAATGCCCTCAATCGGGAGCGCCTTCAAAAACTTGAACAGCTTGGCTTCACCTGGATCGGCGAAGTAGATCGAAGGAAGATGGGTGAATGGGAAAAGTTCTTTCGAAAATTCAAATCCTTAAAGAAAAAGTTCGGAGAGGCTTATCATATCAAGCTTAAAGAAATGCCCGAGTTGGCCCACTGGGTCTACCAGCAGATCCACAACAAGCCCAAATTATCGGATTGGAAGAAGTTGAAATTGAATGCCCTCGGTTTTCTGTGGACCCCAGGTGATAGGTACCGGATGGAACTATGGGAAGAAATGTACAAGGTTCTGAAAGCCTACAAGAAGAGGTATGGCAACTGCGACGTTCCTCAAAGGTTTAAGGACCGAAGACTGGCCATATGGGTCAATAGTCAGCGAACCAAGGAAAAGAAATTGACACAAATCCAAAAAACAAAGCTGAATGCTATCGGTTTTTCATGGGCGCGTGAGCTGGGCGAAAGGAAATGGAACGAGCGGGTGAAAGAGTTTACGGAATTAAAAAGAAAAGGCAGGCTCGACAGGTTGCCCTCGGGGACCCCGCTCAAATCGTGGATTTATCAGCAGAAAAAAAATTTCCGAAGGCTACCGGAGCATAAGAAAAAGATTCTGCTGAAGTGGAAAATTGTTGATTTGTAGTGCTGGTCTGGGAGCCAGGTTTGGTGGAAAGTATCTTAATACGCCCGTTCGTTCACATGATAAGCTCTAGCTTGTTAGTCCATCTACCAAAATAGGCTATGTCTACTACCGGCAGATCAATCAGACCTTTTTTACCAATTTCAAGCCTAATGGTTAGGATAACTGCGTTCGCGTCATCAGCATAACCAGGGAGCGGCCTGTCATGAAGGGAGAAGAATTCTATCGAATAGAATTTTCCTATCACCCCATGCGCTGACAATTTGTTTATCCATGGCGAGGAGTTGTTATATAGAAACAACATTTCGTTCCCTTTCCGGATATCTGCCAGAACCGCGTCGAAATTATAGTACTTCAGGAATTCATCTTTTTTGGCAACGATAAAATCTTTTCCTTTTTTGGGGTCAATCTTATTAAAGTAGGCTTCCGCATT
>Ga0196981_1000088_pt1 | contig 100899 bp, 107 predicted proteins | sample S3_2013CmetaG_FD_155462 | JGI IMG/M metagenome (GOLD analysis project Ga0196981, IMG submission 155462) | Soil microbial communities from Anza Borrego desert, Southern California, United States - S3_20-13C | ecosystem: Environmental > Terrestrial > Soil > Desert | place: USA: California...
CTTCGTGCCCTCCGCCGCGCCATAAGGCTGCGATCATTAACCAAAAGGACGTGCATAACGCTGATGCACAGTACACAGTACGACTAGGGGGGTGGCAATACAACAGACAAATCATCTGCCGATTGTTTGGCCTGTATCAATACCATACATGTATCGAGATCAGGCACTCGGCCGATGGTAGCATGAAGAAAAAATAATTGCTTGTGGTCAAGTCAAGCTTTGATGCATGCGAAATGCAGCACCTATTGCTGCAGCATACCTTGGGAATGGCGCAGCGCTTTTTCACGCAGCGAGGCAGTAAACAGCATGGCCGACTCGGCGGCCTTGAGGCGTCCGAGGTCGAAGCGTTGCAGGTGCTGGAGCACGATCTGGTTGATCGCCATCGTCGCCTGCATCATGAGAAGCTCGGCGGTTGATGTGCTCGCATCCGTCTGTGCTGTTGCAATGAACGGCGCCTTGCCCTCGTCCTTTTCCGAGACCAGACAGTGATAGATGTCGGCAAGCGAAATAGCGTGCGGCGAACGTGTACATACCCACGTGTCCGCATGCTTGTCGTGCCGCCTGAGCAGGCCGCCGGCGGACAGCGTGCGCAACAGCTTGCGTAGATAGCGTAGCGACACGTCCATTGTCTCGGCGAGCTGCTGCGCGGTCGGCGGATGCGACGCGTTGCAGATCAGTTGCGTCATCACGGCGAGCGCCGTGGACAGCTGCAGGTGCAGCGTTGCGTTGCCGAGGATGAATTCTTCTTGTTGGACCATGCGCACAGCCTTCCTGAAAAAGGTGTGTGGCAGCCCTGTCCGTCTCCAGGAAGGGCAACCACCAGTGTCGCAGGTTAGTGGAACGCAGCGCAGCAAATCCAATGCTTTGTCCGCATCGGATTATGCAGATATTGCATAACCGTCAAGCCGGTTCGGCGACGCGCAGGACAGGTTGCTCGCTTCGCGTTTCCTTGCGCGCAGCACGGATCCACTGGGCTGCCTTTTCCGCAATCATGATGGTTGGCGAGTTGGTATTACCCGACGTGATCGTTGGCATGACCGAGGCGTCGACCACGCGCAGACCCTTGACGCCGCGCACACGCATCTGGCTGTCCACGACGGCAAGCGGATCGTCCGCCCGCCCCATCTTGCAGGTGCCGATCGGATGGAAGATGGTCGTGCCGATGTCGCCGGCCGCCTTCGCCAGTTCCTCTTCGGTACGATAGTGCAAGCCGGGCTTGAATTCCTCGGGAGCATACTTCTGCAACGCTGGTGCGGCAACGATGTCACGCGTGATCTTCAGTGCATCGGCCGCTACCTTGCGGTCTTCCGGCGTGCTCAGGTAATTGGGCGTGATCTTCGGTGCGGCGAAGGGATCGCCGGAGGCGATGCGCACGTGGCCACGGGCAGTCGGACGCAGGTTGCACACGCTGGCAGTGAATGCCGGGAAGGGATGCAGCGGCTCACCGAACTTTTCCAGAGACAACGGTTGCACATGGTATTCAATATTGGCCGTCGGCTGCGACGGATCGGAACGGGTGAACGCCCCGAGTTGCGAAGGCGCCATCGACATCGGACCGCTGCGCGACAGCGCATACTCCATGCCGATCTGCATCTTGCCCAGCCAGCTGTTGGCCATCGTGTTCAGCGTCTTCACCCCCTGCACCTTGAACGCCATGCGCAGCTGCAAATGGTCCTGCAGGTTTTCGCCCACGCCAGGGAGGTCGGCCACCACCGGTACGCCATGCTTCTGCAGGAGCGCGGCGGGACCGATGCCTGACAGTTGCAGGATCTGCGGCGATCCAATCGCACCCGCCGTCGAAATGGTCTCGCGTTTTGCCTCGGCAAACCATTCCTTGCCACCGCCAGTGAATTCCACGCCGGTACACGCCAGTCCATTTTCAGTCTGCTGGATGCGCAGGCGCTTCACATGGCAACCCGTCATGATGTCCAGCTGGCCTTTGCGGCCTTCGGTCGACTTGAGGAAGGCGCGCGCGGTGTTCCAGCGCAGGCCTTTCTTCTGGTTCACTTCGAAGTAGCCGCAGCCTTCGTTGTCGCCGCGGTTGAAGTCGTCCAGGTTCGGGATGCCGCGCTGCTTGGCCGCCGCGCGGAAGGCATCGAGGATTTCCCAGGACAGGCGCTGCTTTTCCACACGCCATTCGCCGCCGGCACCGTGCCAGGCATCGGCGCCCTTGTGGTAATCCTCGCTCTTCTTGAACACCGGCAGCACATTCTCCCAGCGCCAGCTGTCGTCGCCGGTCAGTTCCGCCCAGGTGTCGTAGTCGCGCGCCTGGCCACGCATGTAGATCATGCCGTTGATGGACGAACAGCCGCCCAGCACCTTGCCGCGCGGATAAATCAGTGCGCGACCGTTGAGACCGGGGTCGGCCTCGGTGCGATATAGCCAGTCCGTGCGCGGATTGTTGATGCAATAGAGATAGCCCACCGGGATGTGGATCCACACGTAATCGTCCTTGCGCCCGGCTTCGATGAGCAGTACCGACACGTCCTTGTCCTGCGCAAGTCGGTTGGCGAGGACACAGCCGGCGGTGCCGGCGCCGATGATGATGTAGTCGTAGCTTCCTGCGGATTCCACAGCGGGGTCTCCTCGGTGATGGGAATAGGGATCTTCAGCCCTGGGGCTTACGATCTGCTTACTGAGGGTTTAATCAATAACGACACTGGATCCCGGCCTTCGCCGGGATGACGGCGATGTTTCCAAATGCAGAGCCTTTGGACATCGCCGTCATTTCGCCACAGGCATCGTGAACTCCGCACCCTTGGCAATCGAGTCCGGCCAGCGCTGCATCACCGACTTGTATCGCGTATAGAACCGGATGCCCTCTTCACCATAGGCATGCATGTCGCCGAACAGCGAACGCTTCCATCCGCCAAAGGAATGCCATGCCATCGGCACCGGAATCGGTACATTGATACCGACCATGCCGACTTCGATGCGGCGGGAGAATTCGCGCGCGGTGTTGCCGTCCGAGGTGAACAGGGAAACGCCATTGCCGAATTCATGCGCATTGATCAGTTCCACCGCCGAGGCGAAATCCGGCACGCGTACCACGCACAGCACCGGGCCGAAAATTTCTTCCTGGTAGATCTTCATCTGCGGCGTCACATGGTCGAACAGCGAACCGCCGAGGAAGAAACCGTTCTCGTGTCCCGGCACCTTCAGCCCGCGCCCATCGACGAGCAGCTTTGCGCCGGAACGCACGCCGTCTTCGATATAGCCCTCGATCTTGTCCTTGTGCTGCACAGTGACGACCGGTCCCATTTCGGCATCGGCTTCCATGCCGTTCTTGACCTTCAATGCCTTCACGCGCGGAATCAATGCTTCAACCAGTCGGTCTGCGACGCTGCCGACAGCGACGGCGACCGAGATAGCCATGCAGCGTTCACCGGCCGAACCATAGGCGGCGCCGATCAGTGCATCGACTGCCTGCTCGAGGTTCGCATCGGGCATCACGACGAGATGGTTCTTCGCGCCGCCCAGGGCTTGCACGCGCATCGGGAAGGCGCCCTTGCGCTTCACGCCTTCGGTATAGATGTATTCCGCGATCGGCGTCGAGCCGACGAAGGAGACGGCGTTGACGTGCGGGTGGTGCAGCAGCGCATCGACTGCCACCTTGTCGCCCTGCACGACATTGAACACGCCGTCCGGCAAACCGGCCTGCTGGAGCATGTCGGCCACCATCAGCGAGGGCGACGGATCGCGCTCGGACGGCTTGAGGATGAAGGTATTGCCGGTCGCGATCGCCATCGGCGCCATCCACATCGGCACCATGAACGGAAAATTGAACGGCGTGATGCCGGCAGTGACACCCAGCGGCTGGCGCAACTGCCAGTTGTCGATACCGCCGCCGATGTTGTCAGTGAACTGCGTCTTCATCAGTTGCGGGATGCCGGTCGCGAATTCCACCACTTCCAGGCCACGCACGACCTCGCCCTTCGCATCGGAAAACACTTTGCCGTGCTCGCGGGTGATCGCGGCGGCGAGGTCGTCATGGTGCTTCTCGATCAGTTCCTTGAACTTCGACAGGATGCGCGCCCGCTTGAGCGGTGCGGTATCGGCCCAGGCCGGCGCAGCAGCGCGGGCGGTGGCGATAGCGGCATTCACTTCCTCGACGCTGGCCAGCACGACTTCGGCACTGACGTCGCCGGTCGCAGGATTGAAGACGGGCTGCTTGCGACCGCTGGTCGATTCGGCCACGCGACCGCCGATGAAATGCTGGATGAGGGGCTTCGTCATAAGAATTCCTTTGGAAGATTGCCGATTTTTTGACAGCATATCCCTGTCCGATCACGGAATCCAATGAGTTCTTGTCAAAACCAACATAAAGAACTCTTATAATGAAACCATGGATTTCACCCAGTTACGCGCCTTCGTCACCGTCGCCCGCGAGGGTAACCTCACCCGCGCCGCCGAAAAACTGCACCTGACCCAGCCCGCTGTCAGCCTGCAGATCAAGGCGTTGCAGTCCAGCCTGAACCTGGTCCTGTTCAACCGCACCCCGAGCGGCATGTCCCTGACCGACGACGGCGCCAAATTGCTGCCCTATGCGGAACGGGTGATGGCCAGCGTCGCCGAATTCCGCGAAGGGGTTGCCGGCCTGCATACGACGCTTTCGGGCACGCTGTCGATCGGTACCATCCTCGACCCCGAATTCATCCGCCTCGGCCCCTTCCTGAAGCGCCTGGTGGAAACCTATCCCCAGTTGTCCACACAACTGCAGCACGGCATGTCGGGCTGGGTGTTGCAGCAGGTGAAAGGCGGCAACCTCGACGTCGGTTATTTCCTCGGCACGCCGGGCAAGGAATTCCATACGCTGACCCTGACCTCGTTCACCTACAACGTCGTTGCCCCCCAAGGCTGGAAGAACCGGGTCGCCGGCAAGGACTGGGATGCGCTGGCAAAGCTGCCCTGGATCTGGACGCCCCCGGAATCGGCCCACAACCGCCTCCTGACCAAAACCTTCGGCCAGCTGAAGGTCACCCCCAACAAGGTTGCACTTGTGGACCAGGAGCCTTCCATGCTCGACCTGGTGAAGTCCGGTGTGGGCTTGTCCCTGGTGCGCGAATCCATCGCCCTGCGCGAGGCGCATGCGCACGGACTGGTGATTGCGGATGCGGTCAGCCTGTCAACCGAACTCTCCTTCATCGCCCTGGCCCGGCGAAAAAACGAGCCGACCATCGCCGCCGTGTTCTCCTTGCTGCACGGTTTGTGGCGAAGCTGACAACGATTGTGAATAACTCCTTGGATAACCCGTGATTTGTTTGGGAGTAAACACCTCCGCCTGTGCACAGAGTGTTTTTATCCAAGATCTGTCCTTTGCCCGTACAACGATTATCAAGCGTTTATCCCGTGCGTAAACACTTGATCCCATTCAGGTTTACCGACTTATCCACGTAAACGGGTCGTTGTTAACACTACTACTATCCGTATATATAAACCCTTATTCAAAAACCCCGGAAAGCTTTTGCCCGCGGTTCTCCGAAAAAGTGCCGGTGAAGTATTGTCGTTTTGGCTCGATGTTTTTTTGCCTTGAAAATGCTGGCAAAAAACTATCGAGGCCCTTTTTCTGAAGACAAAGGCTGTTTTGTTAACAGTCTCGTGTGGATAACTCGTTGGATAGCTGCTTGAGGAGTTGGGGACAAGGCATGCAGATGTTCACAGCCGTTTTTTTATTCAAAAGCTGTCCTTTGCGCATACACCTGTTATCCCGCTTTTTATACCGTCGGTAAACGCTTGATTGTTCTCTGGTTTACCGAGTTATCCACAGTTTTGGGTACTTGTTAACACTACTACTATTCGTATATATCAAAACCAATTTAAAAAAACCCGAAAAACATCAGCAGCCGGAGTTGCACCGAAACATCGAATGGCAATACGCTATTGGATTGCCCGTTTTTAGGATGAATGGGCCGTCTTATCCGGAAAAAATTGCAGATGTCCCAACAAATCACCCGTCTCGGGCTGGTCAGTGCCCTCCATCAGGAGCAGGCAGGCCTCATCGAATCCATGCAGGACGTGCAAACGGTCACCAGAGGCATGCGCGACTACGTTACCGGCAAGCTGTGGGGGATCGACACCGTATGCGTCCTGTCGCGCATAGGGAAGGTCGCCGCTGCGGCGACTGTAGCCACCCTCATCGAACGCTTCAACGTGTCCCACATCGTGTTTACGGGCGTTGCAGGGGCTGTGGAGAGCGATGTACAGGTTGGGGATATCGTGGTGGCGGATTCGCTGGCGCAGTACGACATGGATGCCACGCCGCTGTTTCCGCGTTATGAAGTGCCTTTGCTCGGCCAATCCCATTTCGCTTCTGACAAGCACCTCACAGATCGTCTTGCCAAAGCGGCAAGCGAATTCCTGGCGCACGACCTGGACGAAACAGTTCCCGCCCACGACCGCGATACGTTCAGGCTCGCTTCACCGCGGGCTTTCCGCGGACTGATTGCCAGCGGCGATGAGTTCATTGACAGTCAGGCAAGGCAGCAGGAATTGAAGAGCGCATTCCCTTCCCTGCTCGCTGTGGAAATGGAAGGCGCGGCCGTCGCCCAGGTCTGTTTCGAATTCGGCGTGCCGTTTTCGGTGATCAGGACGATTTCGGATGGCGCGAACGAAGCATCGCCGCATGATTTCATGCAGTTCATCGAAAGCGTGGCATCGCGCTACGCGTTCGGCGTCATCAAGCGCCTGTGCGCAATGGGGGATCGCCTGCCGCCCGCATAAGCGGCAGGACTTCTTGAAGGGCTAGTGCCCGATGGAAGGAGCCAGCAAGGCAGAAAAGAGATCTGCCAGCGTCATGCGGGCAGGATCGCCCGCCAGCCGCCAGAACCCTTCCCTGCCCGGATCCGGCTGCAGCAAACCGGTGTGGTAGAGGCGGTCGCACATCTGCTCCACCTCTTCGCGCGGGTGACATGCCACTTGCACCAACTGATCGATCCCGACCCCGGCGGGCGACTGCCTGAGCAGTTCCGCCAGGATGCAGGAAGCAAGACAAAGCCGCTCGTGCAAATGCGGATTGCCGAGGATGTCATTGTCCTTCATCAGCTTATGCGCCCAACGTCATCAGGCTCGCATTGCCGCCGGCCGCGGTGGTGTTGACACAGACGGCACGTTCGGCCACCAGGCGCCACAGCGGAACAGCTTCGCTGCCACTGGTCTCGATGACCGGCACCAGGGCGCCGTCGCGGGATGCCAGACGCGCCGACAACTCCACGACTTGATCCGCTTCCACCAGTGCCATGGCAAGGTTCATTGTCGCCAGCGATTTTTCTTCCGTCGCATCGATTGCGGCACGCACCAAGTCTGGCAGGCCGGCCGGCAGCAATGCTGCGGTCAGCGACGTCACCACTACCCGGTTACCGGTCGCAAAGCACGCGGCAAGCTGGTTAAGCAAGACATCGACATGTGAAGCCACGCACAGTACCGCGCCGCGCGGTGCGAAGCGCAGGGTGTTGCGCTCGCCGGTAGGGCCGGGCAATACCATTTCCGTGTTCAGCAGGCTGGCATGCACATAGCCGTCACCCAGCGACGCCACTCGGGTATGACCATGCGAACCGGCCCATTTCATCAGGCTGTCGAATGCGGGCAACACCGCATGCTGCTGCTCGTGAATCGTATGCGCGGCACGCGAGACTACGGCATTGCGCTGCAAACGCTTCAGGTACAACGGACCGCCCGCCTTCGGACCCGTGCCCGATTTGCCTTCGCCGCCGAACGGCTGCACACCGACGACCGCCCCGACGATGTTGCGGTTTACATAGATATTGCCGACGTGCGCACGCGCCGTAATGAAATCGATGGTTTCATCGATGCGCGAATGGATGCCGAGCGTGAGACCGTAACCGGTGGCATTGATCGTGTCGAGCAGTTGCGGCAGGTCGTCGCGGCGATAACGAATCACGTGCAGCACCGGGCCGAACACTTCCCGTTTCAGTTGCGCGATCGAATCCAGTTCAATGACGGTCGGCGGAACGAATGTGCCTTGCGAGCAGGCGTCGGGCAAGGGCAGCTGGTACACGTTCGGCGACTGCGCCTTCATCCGCTCGATGTGGCCGAGCAGATTCTGCTGCGCTTCAGCGTCGATCACCGGACCTACGTCGACTGCCAGGCGATCCGGATTGCCGATGCGCAGTTCCTGCATTGCACCCTTCAGCATCTTCACCGTTTTGTCGGCAATGTCTTCCTGCAGGCACAGCACGCGCAGCGCCGAGCAGCGCTGGCCCGCGCTGTCGAAGGCGGAGCTCAATACGTCCTGCACGACCTGTTCCGGCAACGCGCTGGAATCGACGATCATCGCATTCTGGCCACCGGTCTCCGCGATCAGCGGAATCTCGCGTTTTTCAGACACGGCGCGTTTTGCCAGCGTGCGGTTGATCAGCTGCGCGACTTCGGTTGACCCCGTAAAGATGACACCGCGCGTACGTGCATCGGCGGTCAGCGTCGCGCCCACGGTTTCGCCGGTGCCAGGCAGGAACTGCAGCGCACCGCGCGGAACGCCTGCCTCATGCAGCATCTGCACTGCACGGAAGGCGATCAGCGGCGTCTGTTCCGCCGGTTTGGCCAGCACGACATTACCCGCTGCAAGCGCGGCGCTGACTTCACCGATGAAAATCGCCAGCGGAAAGTTCCACGGACTGATGCAGACGACAGGACCGAGCGCCTGCGTGTTCGGGCCGTTCTGTACCTGCGCGGCGTAATAGCGCAGGAAGTCGACCGCTTCGCGCACTTCCGCAATCGCGTTCGGCAAGGTCTTGCCGGCTTCGCGGATTGCGAGTGCCATCAGTTCCGCCTGGTGTTCTTCCAGCAGGTCGGCTGCGCGAACCAATGCCGCCGCACGTTCTGCCGGCGGTGTGGTCTGCCAGTCGGTTGCGTACGCTTCTGCGGCGGCGAGCGCGCTTTCTACTTCCGGCGCACCTGCTTCGACGACGTGACCGACGACATCGCGATGATCGGCCGGATTGCGGATGTCGTGCGGCTGGCTTGCACTGGTTGCCTGCGTTGCGAGCAGCGGCATGGCCTGCCATTGCCTGGACGAGAAAGACTGGAACGCAATGTCAATTTCACGCAGCACGTTCTCATTGGCGATATCCACACCCGCCGAATTGCGGCGTTCGGCGCCGTACAGGTTGACTGGCAGCGGAATGTTCGGATGCGGTTCTCCGCCGAGCTGCTTCGCCGCCTTGAACGGATCGGTGATCAGGGATTCCACCGGCACGTTTTCATCGACGATCTGGTTGACGAAGGACGAGTTCGCACCGTTCTCGAGCAGGCGGCGCACGAGGTAAGCAAGCAGCGTTTCATGCGAACCGACCGGCGCATAAATGCGGCACGGCTTGCCGAGATTGTCGGCGCCGACCACCTGGTCGTACAGCGTTTCGCCCATGCCGTGCAGACACTGGAATTCGTAGTCTTCGATGCCGCGTTCCTGCGCCCAGGTGTAGATCGATGCCAGCGAATGCGCATTGTGTGTGGCGAACTGCGGATAAATCACATCCGTGGAGGCCAGCAGTTTCTGCGCGCAGACGAGATAGGACACATCGGTGTACACCTTGCGCGTATAGACCGGATAGCCCGGCATGCCGTCCACCTGCGCACGCTTGACTTCCGCATCCCAGTACGCGCCTTTCACCAGGCGCACCATGAACTTGCGGCCACTGCGACGTGCCAGGTCAGCCAGGAAATCGATCGCAAACGGGCATCGCTTCTGGTAGGCCTGCACCACGAAACCGATGCCCTCGAAACCGTCGAGTTCCTTGTCGAAAGCCAAGGCTTCCATCAGGTCGAGCGAGAGCTCGAGACGGTCGGCTTCTTCCGCATCGATGTTCAGGCCGATGTTGTACTGCTTGGCCAGCAGCAGCAGGCGCTTCAGGCGCGGCAGCAGCTCGTTCATCACGCGTTCGCGCTGGGCGCGCGAGTAACGCGGATGCAGCGCAGACAGCTTCACTGAAATACCCGGGCCATCCTTGATGCCGCGTCCGTTCGATGCACGGCCGATGGCGTGTACCGCGTTCTCATACGCATCGTAATACTTCGCCGCATCTTCCTCGGTCAGGGCAGCCTCGCCCAGCATGTCATAGGAATAGCGATAGCCGCGAGCTTCATTCGCGCGGCTGTTGTCGAGCGCTTCGTCAATTGTTTGGCCGGTCACGAACTGGTCGCCCAGCATGCGCATCGCCAGGTCCACACCCTTGCGGATCAGCGGCTCGCCGCCCTTCGCTATCAGACGCGTTAGCGCAGAGCCCAGGCCGTGCTCGCTGTTGGTGCCGACAAGCTTGCCGGTAATCAACAAACCCCAGGTCGCCGCATTGACGAACAGCGACGGCGATTCGCCAAGATGCTTCTTCCAGTCGCCCTTGCTGATCTTGTCGGCAATCAGGCGGTCGGCAGTTTGGTGATCGGGAATGCGCAGCAAGGCTTCGGCCAGGCACATCAGCGCCACGCCTTCCTCGGAAGACAGCGAAAACTCGTGCATCAGCGCGTCCACACCCGAGGAACGAGTCCGTTTTTCGCGCACGGCGTGCACAAGATTGCGCGCCAGGTCCTGGATTTTCTCCTGCGCGGCGTAGTTCGGCTTGACCTGCTCCAGCAGCCATTGCACGGCATCCCCCTCGTCCCGGCGCCAAGCGGCGGTGATGGCCGCGCGCAAGGTCGTGGGCATGTGATCGATATCGGCGTGCAGAGCGGAAAACGGCGCAGGCGCGGAAAATTCTTTTGCGGCAATCAGCATGGTAAAGGGTGAAAATCCTGAAAAAAATGATTTTCGATTGTAGTGAGGATCGCCGTGGATTAATTCTGGAAATGAAGGTGACTGTCGAAATTTTGTATTTTGTGGGACAATCTCGCCGAACAAAATTCTTATAGATCGCTTGCCATGTTAGACAAGATCAGCAAGAAAATCCTCTCCGAGCTGCAGAACGACGGCCGTATCAGCAACGTCGAACTCGCCTCCCGCGTGAACCTGTCCCCTGCTGCCTGCCTGGAACGCGTGCGCAAGCTGCAGGAAGCCGGCTACATCCTCGGCTACAGCGCGACGCTGAATCCACAATTGCTGGACGTCTCGCTGCTGGTCTTTATCGAAGTCGTGCTCGACCGCACGACGCCGGAAGTGTTCGAAGCGTTCAAGCGCAGCGTGCAGGTGATTCCCGAGGTGCAGGAGTGCCACATGGTGGCGGGTGGGTTTGACTACCTGGTGAAGGCGCGGGTCAAGGACATGAATGCGTACCGCGAATTCCTCGGCAAGTCGCTGCTGCAGCTGAAGGGGGTGCGGGAGACGCACACCTACGCAGTGATGGAAGAGGTGAAGAATACGACGCGCTTGCCGATCCGTTGAGCGGCAGGCCAATCGCAACACGCTGAACCCTGTTTACGCAGTCACTTCCCTGTCCGTATCCCCATGCGATGGGGATGGCAAAACGACCTCGCTCCCCGCCGCCATACATCTTCCGAACCGACTTTTGCCGACGGCAAGCCGCTTCTCCACCGCGTTCCACAGCTCATCCGAGTCGTCTCGTCCGAGGACGGGAGAACGGCCCGGCGACGTCTCTTCCAGTACGCGACGAAGGGAGGCGGACGCCTCGCCGGTTCAGCCAATTCCCCGGCAAAGTTAATTCTTTACAATTTGTAACAAGCGTCCTACCCTGAATTTTCGCAGTAAAGGGAGATTCTACGGTTCATCCGCATTCGAACAATCACAGGGAGAACTAGCATGAAAAAGACGGTATGGGCAGCATTGACCGCATTGATCCTTGCGGCCTGCGGAGGCGGAGGCGGAACCACTTCCACAACGGCTTCCGGGACGGGCACGGGAAGCGGCACTGACACCCTGGCGAGCACGACGATTTCCGGCTCGGCCGTCAAAGGCCCGGTGGCGAATGCGACCGTCACCGTGAAGAACGCCGCCACCGGCGCCGTTCTCGGCACGACCACCACCAATGCGACAGGTGCCTACACCCTGAGCGTTCCCTTTACCGGCGACGTGATCGTTGAAGTCAGTGGCGGCACGTATACCGACGAAGCCAGCGGCACGTCGACCAGCCTTTCCTTGCCGATGAAGGTGGTGCTCAATGCGACGGGCAGCAATGTGACAGGTATCGTCACGCCGTTGACGACGATGGCCTACACGTCGGCGTTCGGCAGTGGTGCAGCGGTGACGTCGAGTGCCTTCAATACCTCGGCGAGCAGGATCGCATCCCAGTTCAAGCTCACCAACGTCAACATCGCGACCACGCTGCCGAGCGTGACCGGCACGACGGATGCCTACGGCCAGGTGCTGCGCGGCGTGTCCAAGTACATGCAGACCCAGGGCAAGACGCTGGAGACGGTGATCAACACCACCTTCACGGCCGATCAACTGGCCGCCTTTTCGAGTGCGTTCAACAGCGCCTACGCGTCGATCAATCCGGGCTCAGCGGTAACTTTCAGCTTTGACAGTAACGGCTTCAACGTGACCGGCACCGGCGCCGGCGGGGGAACGGGTACATGCGGCGTCAACGTGCAGGGCACCGTGTCGGCCCAAGGCTTCACTGTGCCGCTCAATATCAACTACTGCATCACCGGCATCGCTGCAGGCTCCTGCGGCACCGGCAATGCCTCGCTCAGCCAGGCGCTCGCCGGGCAAAGCGGACTGGCAGGCGCGGCCAACCTGACCTACACCTACGCGTCCACCTGTGCCGCCGGCGCATTTACGGTGAACCTGCAGTAAGCGGCAGACCGTCAGCGTCATGCCGTCCCATCCGGACGGCATGACCGGATCAATTCCTCAGCAGTGAGGCAAAGGATGAAACACCCCGACACCCGTAGCCGGCTCATTGGTTTTCTCCCGTCCCTTCTGCTCGCGTGCGGTGCCGCCCAGGCGATCGAACGCGTCAAGGCAGGCGATGCCGGACTCGATTGCGCCGGCATCGCCGCAGAAAGCCAGGCCATGGACGGATTCATTGCAGCGGGCGCGACAACAGAGAAGAATGCCGCGCCGGGCTCTGGCGGGTTGTTCGGGGCGCTGGGCGCGATGGTGAGCAAGGCGACGCAGCAACCCGCGGAGGAAAAGGCGCCGCCGGACGCCGCCGCGCAGCAAAAGGCGGCACAGGCCCAGGCGCGCAAGAGTTTCCTTGCGCGCCTCGGTACCGCCAAGGAGTGCCAGTCCGGTGGCCGGGGCGCCAAGCAATTGAGCGAGGAACAGTTCCAGCAGATCGCGAACGATGCGCCGGTGCCGCTGACAGCGGCAGCTATCCAGCCGGCACTCTCCCTGCCGGTGACGCTTTTGTCCGCTGACGGTCTCGTCGAAGGCAAGCTGGACATGAAGGGCAAGCGCTTCTACGTTGCCGAATTCCGCGTGCTGTTCGATGTCGGCGGGCAGGTGAGCGCGAACACGCGTGGCAGTTACCTTCCCGGCCGCGACTACGGGTCGACACGCGCCAAGGTCAATTACAGTGTGCCGCAGATTGACGTCGCCGCCTTCCAGGCGATCACCGACAAGGCGTGGGAGGATTTCAAGGCCCGCGTTGCTGCTGCGGGCGTGACACTGGAAGAACGGGAAGCATTCGAACGCGAGAACGGCGCGGTCTACGAAGCCACGGAAGAGGCCAGCAAGCCGGGAAAACCGGTGTTCATCGAAAAGAACTACGGGCATTCCGAGCGCAAGTTCCTGGTCATGGCCCCGAGCGGCATGAAACTCCACTCCCGCGGCTTCGCGGGGCTCGGCGCGGGCAACATCGGCAAGCGCATCGAATGGAGCAAGAGCAATCTCGAAGCCTTGTCGATTTCTGTCGCCGTCAATATCGCCGCGCTGGAATCCTCCGGCTCCGGACTCACCATGGTCAAGCGCGAATCGAGCGCCAGCGCCGGCGAAGGCATGTCGATCAGCATGGCGCCCGACACACTGCTGGTGCAGAGCCACGCCCAAACGAATATCCTGCGCATGAATGCACCCCTGGCGGTGGACGGCAGCTTCGCTTCTTTCCGCGAGGTCGGCGGCTACGATACCGACAAGGACGCAGTCGGCAGGACGATGGGACTCCTGACCAACCTCGCCGGCATGGGAGCCAACAAGACCAAGCGTACCGACACGGAAGTGGACCTGGACGGTCCGGCCACCGTACGCATGGCCTTGCAAGGACTTGCTACGATCAATCAGGCGATTGCGGACCGGATCAAGGCGGGGATGTAGATCAGATCCGGGTCTCCCTGAACAATTGCGGCGTGACCCCGAAGCGCCGCTCGAATGCCCTCGTCAACTGGGGCGTGCCCGAAAAGCCGGTTTGCGCCGCGATCTCCTTCAGGCTGCGTCCGGTCTCCAGCAGTTGACGCACGCGATCGAGCCGAAGCACTTCCACGAATCGCGCCGGCGTTTCGCCCATCGTCGCCGTAAACTTGCGGTAGAAGCTGCGTTCCGACATCGCAACGCGCTCGGCAAGCTGGGGCACATCGAGCGGCTGCTGCAGGTTGGATGCCATCCAGTCGACCAGATTTCCAAAGGGTGCCCCTGCTTTCGCCTGCGCCTTCAGCACCGGGCTGAACTGCGACTGGTATCCCGGCCGCCGCGCATACAACACGAGCCGCGCCGCGATGCGGTTGGCGACTTTGCTGCCGAGGTCGCGCTCCACCATCGCGAGGCACATGTCGATACCGGTCGTCACGCCCGCGGATGTCCACACCTCGCCGTCCTCCACATACAGCGAATCGGCGTCCACCTCCAGCGCCGGAAAGTCCTCGGCCAATTCCTTGCAGGCAGACCAGTGCGTCGCTACGCGCCGGCCGTTCACCAGGCCCAGCTCGGCCAGCAGGAATACGCCGGTGCAGATGGATCCGTAGCGTTTGGCCGAGCGTCCCGACTTTCCGACCCAATCGGCCAGGACGCGGTCGCGGGCCAGGTTGCGGATCGTGTGCTCGTCGCCGCCAGCGATCAGCAGGATGTCCACGCTCTCCGGCGGTAAGGTGCGCACTGCGCGCGTGGCAAGTTGCACCGCGCAGCTGCTGCTGATCGTGCCGCCGCGTGCCGACACGATGTGGACGTCGTAGTACGTGCTGCGGCAGCAGTCGTTGGCGCCGCCGAACACGGACGCCGGGCCGGTGACGTCCAGGATCTGGACGCCGTCGAAGACAAGGATGGCAAGGGTATGGGGCATTGGCAGAATTTAGCGCTTTTCTGTCATTTCTGCCACCCTGGCGGATTCTAGAATCGTCTTCATCGACCCCAACCTCACCGAGGAGCACTCATGACCCCGACCATTCATATCGGTTTCCTGCTGTTTCCCAACGTCACCCAGCTCGACATGACCGGGCCGGTGCAGATCCTGAGCCGCGTACCCGGGGCGAAAACCCACCTGGTCTGGAAGCGCTGCGAGCCGGTCGAGACCGACGCGCGTTTCACGATCAATCCGACCGTATCGTTCGCCGACTGTCCGCAGCTCGATGTCCTGTGCGTGCCCGGCGGCTTCGGCGTCGGCGACATGATGCATGACGGCGACGTGCTGGCCTTCCTCCGGCGGCAGGCGGAAAGCGCGCGCTATGTGACCTCGGTCTGCAATGGCTCGCTGCTGTTGGGCGCGGCCGGGTTGCTCAAGGGTTACCGCTCCGCCTGCCACTGGATGTGGCGCGACTACCTGCATCGCTTCGGCGCGGAACCGGTGGCCGAGCGCGTGGTGCGCGACCGCAATCGCATCTCGGGCGGCGGCGTGACGGCCGGGATCGATTTCGGACTGACGCTGGCGGCGGAACTGGCGGGCGAAGATACGGCGAAAATGCTCCAGCTCGCCTTCGAATACGACCCGAAGCCGCCTTTCGACTGCGGCACGCCGGACAAGGCAGGCAGCGAGGTCGTGGCCCGTCTGCGTGCGCTCCAGCACGAACGGCTGGCGCAGGCGGAGGAGAAGATTTTCAGCGTCCCCGTGTGAAAGGAATCCGCCATGCTTGAACTGCGCCCCGGCTGCGAACACTGCAACAAGCCGCTTCCGCCCGAGTCGACGGAAGCGATGATCTGCAGCTTTGAATGCACCTTCTGTCGCGACTGCGCGGAGTCGGTGCTCGGCAACGTCTGTCCGAACTGCGGCGGCGGCTTCGCGCCGCGACCCATCCGCCCGGCGGCGAAGCTGGCGAACAACCCGCCGGGCAGTCGCGCGGTCTACAAGCCGGTAGACGCAATCACGCATGCCGCCTTCGCGGCGGGCATCAGGAACATCCCGCCGCACCTGCGATGATCATGCCGACATCAGCACCGGCACGGTCATCGATTCCAGCAGCGTGCGTGTCACGCCGCCCAGCAGGATTTCACGGAAGCGCGAGTGCCCGTAGCAGCCGGTCACCAGCATGTCGGACCCGAGGTCGGCGGCCAGCGACAGCAACGAGTTGCCGACATCGATGCGCGTCTTCTGCCGGATCACGTCCACCTTGACGCCGTGGCGTGCGAGGTAGAGGGCGATATCAGCGCCGGGCACATCGCCATGTGCGTCACCTCTCTCCTCGGCATTGAACACCGCCACCTCGACGATGTCCGCCCGCTTCAGCATGGGGATCGCATTGACCACGGCGCGCGTCGCACTGACGCCCGCATCCCATGCCACCAGCACCCGCTTACCAACGGTATCGAAACGGCCGGCATGCGGCACGACCAGCACCGGGCGGCCCGCATTGAGCACGACGTATTCCGGGAAGTCCGGCATCACCACCGGCGACGGTTCGTCGGGGTTGGCCTGGCCGAGCACCAGCAGGTCGCTGTAGCGGCCGCGTAGCGCCAGCCCTGCGCCTGCCTCGTCGTCGATCATGGCGCTTTCCCATGAGACCACTTCAGACTTCTGCATCTGGGTTTCGAAATCATCCAGCGCATCGCGCGCGCGCTGGCGCAGCGTTTCGAGGTGTTGCACGAGGTGATTCGATGTGGCCGGAACCATGGGATCCATCATTCCGGACTGATAGATGTAGCGAGATACACCGGTGGTGGCCACGCCGATCAGGTGCGCGTTTTCCAGCACTGCAATCGACGCGGCGATGTCGATGTACTGCTTCGCATGCCGGCATTTGTCAGCGTGCACGAGTATGGTCTTGTATGACATGTCGTCCTCCTTCAGTGAAGTGACTCGTCAGCGTTTCTCCTTCTTCCTCCGGTAGACCAGCACCGGGATGTCGCACAGTGAAAGCACTTTCGACGTCACGCTGCCCAGCAGCAATTGCTCAATGCCGGTGCGTCCGTGCGATCCGATGAAGATCAGGTCGCAGTCCAGTTCCCGTGCCATCTCGACGATCTTGTGCGCGGGCTTGTTGGAATAGACGGTCTTGGCCGTCACGTTGAGCCGTGCCTCGGCGGCGGCGCTGCACAAGCCGGCGAGGTAGCCGTCACCGGTCTTGCGCGTCGCTTCCCGGTATTCCTCCTCGGTGGGATAGGTAGGCGGGATGATTTCAACGCTGACCGGATACTGGTACTCGGGCGCAACGTAGAGACCTGCGATTTCTGCGTCGCACATGGATGCAAATTCAACCGCCGCCAGCGCGGCGAGGTCGGCCAGTGGGGAACCGTCGGTCGGGACCAGGATTTTCGTATACATGGTGTCGCTCCCTTGGAATTGCGGCCCCGCCACTCCGCTTGACCCTGCATGAATGGCGGAACCCTTGAGTCCAATATAGTCACGCACCGCAGCAAATGCACGAGGCCTGATTGATCCGAGTCAATCAATCCGGGAAAAGGCGGTCGGCGCGTCACCGCTTGTCAGGCCTCTCGACGCTTCCTGAAAGAACCTTGTGCCCGCGTATCGGTCGAACCGGCAGGTTAAAAGTCAGTCAACAAGGACCATTCCAAGGAACCGCGGTGCATCCGCCTATCGATACCTATCGTGCGATTGCTGAAAGCGCAGTCGATCCTATCTTCGTCAGCGATCGCAATGGTTGCGTGATTTACGCCAACCCGGCGGCCGAACGGGTGTTTGGCTATTCGGCACAGGAATTCTCCGGTAACTGCCTGCACGAGCTGATCCACCATCACCTGCCCGACGGCACCCCTTATCCCCGTGAGGCATGCCCGTTTTTTCGTGCATGCAGCAAGGGTGAAACGGTCCAGGAAGCTGTCGAGACCTTTGTCCGCAAGGACGGGTCCTTCGTGACGATGGCCGGTACGCTCACGGGGGCGCGGCTCGAAGACGGAGGCGAAGCCATGGTCTTCTTCATGCGCGACGTCACCGAACGCATTCGGGTGCAGCAAGCGTTAGCCGAGAGTGAACAGCGCTTCAGGCTAATTGCCGATTCCATGCCGCAACTGGTCTGGGTCATGTCGCCCGAGGGGGTGATTACCTACGTCAATGAGCGCTTCCGCCAGTACGTGGGACCGGAACTGAAGGTCGGCGCCGACTATGTCTCGCCTGTCCACCCTGACGACGCGGCGGCGACCAGGCAGGCGGTGGAGCAGGCGCTGCGTACCGGAACCGACTTCCGTATCGAACACCGCGGGAGGTCCGCGGACGGCAGCTACCGCTGGTTCCTGGCGCATGGCGTACCGCTCAAGGATGCCGAGGGAAAGATACTCGCCATGTACGGCTGTTCCATGGACATCGACGACATCCGGCGCGCCAGCGACGCGTTGCGGAGAAGCCAGGAAACGGTGCGCCTGGCGACAGAGCTGACCAACCTCGGACTGTGGGAGTTCTACACGGCAGCCGGAGAACTGATCTGGGACGACACGACGCGCCGCATCTACGGCGTGCCGCTGGACGGCCCCGTGAACTACGACACCTTCATTGCCCGCATCCACCCGGATGACCGGGAGCGCGTCGACCGCGTTGCGGGCAAATTCACCGTGCCCGGCAGCACCGGTCGCTTCTTTACCGAGTACCGCATCATCCGCGCCAACGACGGCGCGGAACGCTGGCTGAAGGTCAACGGCGAGTCGCTGGTGGACCAGGATGGGCAAACCCGCTTCGTCGGCACCACCCTCGACATCACCGACATCAAGCTTGCCGAACAGCGCATACGCCAGGCGTCGCAGCGCGACGCGCTGACCGGCCTGCCCAATCGCGCCCTGCTGTTCGAATACTGCGAGCACCTGCTCGCCATTGCGCAGCGCACGCGCAGCAACGGCGCCCTGCTGTTCATCGACCTCGACCGCTTCAAGCCGATCAACGACACGCACGGCCACGGCGTCGGCGACCAGGTGCTCAAGCAGGTGGCCAAGCGCCTCAACGCATGCACGCGGCAGGAAGATATCGTCGGGCGCCTCGGCGGCGACGAGTTCGTGGTCGCATTGCCGCACCCGGATGACGTGCACGGTCCGGCAACCGTGGCGCGCAACATCGTCGAGCGTATCAGCGAGCCCTACCATATCGGCGACCTGCAGCTGCACCTCTCGCCCTCGATCGGCATCAGCCTGTATCCGCGCCACGGTACCGACCTCGATGCATTGATCAAATGCGCCGACGCTGCGATGTACGAAGCCAAGAAGGCCGGCCGCAAGCGCTACCATTTCTACAACCCCGCCATCAACCAGGGGGCGGACCAGCAAATCCAGCTCGAGCTGCGCTTGCGCGACGCTGTCGAGCGCAACGAGTTCCTCTTGCTCTACCAGCCGGTGATGGACGTGGACAGCGGCGCCACCACCGGCGCCGAGGCCCTGCTGCGCCTGCCGATGCCGGACGGGGCCATGCTCGCGCCGGCACAGTTCCTCCCGGCTGCCGAAGCGGCCGGCCTGATCAACCGCATCGGCGAGTGGGTCGCGCAGGAGGCGTGCAGCCAGCACCAGAAATGGCGCGAAGCCGGCCTGCCGGAGATCAGCATCGCCATCAACGTGGCGCCCCAGCAGTTCCGCCAGCGCTCCTTCATCCGCAATCTCGTCAACAGCGTCGAGCACAGCGGCATGGACCCCTCCTTCCTGCAGATCGAACTGAAGGAAAGTTCGGTGCTGGAAGACGTGAACGAGACCATCTCCGCACTGGAGGAGATCCGATCGATCGGCATCCGGGTCGCGCTGGACGACTTTGGCGTCGGCTACTCCAGCGTACGCCTGCTGAGCAGCCTGCCGATCGACGCGCTGAAGATCGACCAGTCCTTCGTCAGCCGCATCGGCCACGATGCCAAGAGCCAGGTCATTGCCGATACCGTGCTCGCCCTCGGCCGCACCCTCAACCTGCAGGTCGTCGGCGAAGGGATCGAATCGGAAGACATCTTCGATTACCTGCGCGGACACGGCTGCAACCAGGCGCAGGGCTATTACTTCAGCGGTCCGCTGACACCGGACGAGTTCGTCGACTGGTACCACGCGGCGCAACCCGAGCGGCATGTGATGCATTGAGCCGGCTTGGCGACCGATAACGCCCTGTCATCAAAGCTTCATCTTCCTGTCATTTTGCGGTCATGCATGCGACGTAGCATGCCGCCCGTGGACAAGTTCCTTCATTTCTCAGGTATCGACATCGTGAACCCCGACATCGTCATCGTCCGTGACGGCGACGCCTATCGGCTGTTGCACGGCCATCTGCGGTTGGCCAACGTCTTGCGCGCCGCGGACGAGGTCGAAGTCGAAGTCCAGGGCGAAGGGCCGGTCAAGGTAAGAAAAACGAGCAACGGCTATGTGATCGGGCCTGATGGACGTCCGGTTCCTCTCTACCGCGACTGAACTCGTCCACTGGGCAGAGACAAAGAAATCCAGCGTTTACAACATCCGAAAAAGGACAGAATCAATGAACGACCTCACCAGGCAGGACCTGCTGGCCGACCCGGAAGACATCGGCACCAACAACTCCAGCAACCCGACTTTCGACAGCGTGTTGCACGCGCGCCTGAGCCGCCGCTCGCTGCTCAAGGGCTCGTTCGGCCTGGCGACCACCGCCTTTTTCGGCACCAGCCTGACTGCCTGTGGCGGCTCAAGCGATGCCGTTGCGGCGCCGAGCACGACCACCGAAACGAAGACGCTCAAGCTGAACTTCAATGCCGTCGCCAAGAGCGTGGCCGATGCCTTGTCCGTGCCGGCCGGCTATACCGCCACCGTGCTGTTCCGCCTCGGCGACCCGCTCGCTGCAGGCGTGGCCGATTACAAGAATGACGGCACCGATACGGGAGCATCCTTCGCACAGCGCGCCGGCGACCATCATGACGGCATGCACTACTTCGGCCTGGGCGCCGATGGCAAGTACAGCCCGAATGCCAGCGACCGCGGCCTGCTGGTCATGAATCATGAAGCGATCACCCCCGCCTACCTGCACAAGGACGGCGTCACCATCGACGGGACGCCGGTCAACAAGTATCCGTCCCCGATCACCAACACGATGACCCGCACGGTCGCCGACGAAGTGATCAAGGAGATGAATGCGCACGGTGTGAGCGTGATCGAAGTTGCCAAGAACGGCAGCACCGTCACCTACAAGAAGGACTCGTCCTTCAATCGCCGCATCACCACCTTCACCGAGATGACCCTGTCCGGCCCGGCAGCGAAGACGCCGTACATGATCACGGCCTATTCGCCGGACGGTTCAAAGACGCGCGGCACGATCAACAACTGCGGCAACGGCTACACGCCCTGGGGCACCTACCTGACTACCGAGGAAAACTGGGCCGGCTACTTCCGCCGGATCACCGCCACCGACAATCCGAGCCGCACGGCCAAGGAACTGGCTTCGTTTGCCCGCTACGGCGTTGCCGGCACCGGCCGCGAACTGTGGGCGACCGTTACCGCGACCGATCCGGCCGACACCTCGTTCTCGCGCTGGAATGCGATGAAGACCGGCGCCTCCGCCGACGGCAGCGACGACTTCCGCAATGTCGCCAATACCTACGGCTGGATCCTTGAGATCGACCCGTTCAACCCCACCTCCACGCCGAAGAAGCGCACCGCCCTCGGCCGTTTCGCGCACGAAGGCGCCTGGCCCGGTCCGGTCGTCCCCGGCAAGCCGCTGGTGTGGTACATGGGCTGCGACTCGCGCAACGAGTACATCTACAAGTATGTTTCCAACGCAGTCTGGGATCCGGCCGACATCGGCAAGGGCATGGCTGCCGGCGACAAGTACCTCGACGACGGCAAGCTCTACGTGGCCAAATTCAACGCCGACGGCAGCGGCCAGTGGGTCGAGCTGAAGTTCGGCAGCAACGGCATCACCGCGTCGAACACGGCCTACGCCTTCGCCGACCAGGCCGACGTGCTGATCAACACCCGCCTCGCCGCGGATGCCGCCGGCGCGACCAAGATGGACCGTCCGGAATGGGGCGCGGTCAACCCGGCCAACGGCGAGGTCTACATGACCCTGACCAACACCAACACCAGCCGTCCGATCTCGGCAGTGGACGCCGCCAACCCGCGCTTCTACAACGATCCGAAGGGCAGCGCAGGCACGGCGCAGAGGGGCAACCCGAACGGCCACATCATCCGCTGGGCGGAAAACAACGGCGACGTGACGGCGACCGGCTTCAAGTGGGACGTGTTCCTGTTCGGCGCGCGTTCTACCGCCGATGCGAACAACGTCAACGTCTCCAACCTGACCGCGGCCAACGACTTCTCCAGCCCGGACGGCCTCTGGTTCGCCCCGAGCACCGGCCTGCTGTGGATCCAGACCGACGACGGCGCCTACACTGACGTCACCAACTGCATGATGCTGGCTGCGGTCGCGGGCAAGGTGGGCGATGGCGCGAAGAAGACGATCAGCAACGTGGACGGCACCACCACCAAGGCCGTGGAGACCTATGTGGGCGCCTCGCTGGGCGAGACCAACCTGCGCCGCTTCCTCGTCGGACCGAAGGAGTGCGAGATCACCGGTATTGCGGAAACGCCGGACGGCAAGGCGCTGTTTGTGAACATCCAGCATCCGGGTGAGGATACGGCGCCTAACTTCAGCAGCCCGTCTTCCTTTGGCAGCCATTGGCCGGATGGGGGTAATGCGCGGCCGCGGTCGGCGACCATTGTCATTACGAAGAATGACGGTGGGACGATCGGGGGCGGGTTGGCCTGATCGGGTTTTGATTGTGATGAGGGGGGAGCCGTCCGGTGCCTTGGTGCCGGGCGGTTTTTTCTTTCTTCGGTGACCCGATGCGTTAGGTTCTCCGAGGAGGCCAGCCGGGACTGGCCTCCTCGGAGTGACTACAAATAAGAGTCATCGAAGAGAAGCAAGCTCAACGAATAATCCCCGCCTTCGCAAACGTCTCACTCGTCGTCCCGCTCAAATGCCCCCGCAACCACTTGTGCGCCGGACTCCGCGTATCCCGCTCATGCCACAGCATATCCACGTGGACATTAGGCAGGTCGAACGGCAGTTCCTTGGTGATCAGCGCACCCGTGATCCCGGTAGACGCAATCAGGTGACGGGGCAGCACGGTAATCAGGTCTGACGTCGCCACAACCCGCCCGGCAGTAAAGAACTGGTTCACCGTCAGCAGGATGCGGCGCTCGCGCCCGATCTTGGCCAGCGCCTCATCCACCAGGCCGTGCGCGCGGCCGGAGAAGCTCACCAGCAGGTGGTTCGCGTCGCAGTAGCTGTCCACCGTCAGCTCTTCATTCGCCAGCGGATGATCCTTGCGCATCACGCAGACATAACGGCCGGAATACAGCTGCTCGTGCCGGATCGGCGACACCGACACGCCCTGTCCGCCAGCAAGCTGCGCCGTGACACCGGGGAAAAAGCCGACCGCAAGGTCAATGTCGCCACGAAGCAACATCGGGCGCGGTTCGCGCGTTGTCAGCGGGACCATGCGGATGGTCAGTTTGGGCGCTTCCCGTTCAATGGAACGGACGAGTGCGGGCAGCCAAAGAGCTGCCGTCGCGTCGGCCATTGCAAGCCGGAAAGTGTTGTGAGCATTGGCAATGTCGAAGTTCTGTTCCGGCGCGATGGCCTCTTCCAGCGCCGAAAGCGCCTGGCGCACGGCCGGCCACAGGTTTTCGGCGCGGGGGGTGGGTTTGACGCCGTGGGCAGTCCTGATCAGGAGCTCGTCGCCCAAGGAGTCGCGCAGCCGGCGCAGGGCGTTCGATACAGCGGGCTGCGTCATAGCCAGGCGGTTGGCCGCGCGCGTCAGGTTCTGTTCCGTCATCACCGCGTCAAAAACGCGGAGCAGGTTCAAATCAAGTGTGAGAAAACTCATACTTTTGCCCTAATGCATTGATTAATAAAAAGAAAAATAACTTACTGGTATTCACAAGAATTATAGCTGATATGCCAAAAGGAAATTGGTTATATAACAGAGCCGTGCCTATACTGCGATGCAACAAAGAGTATGTTAGTGCAGTGAAATATTGCCTAGGAGTAAAACATGTCGGTTCTTTCCCTCGTATCACCCGTCGAAGCCATTGCCACCAACGCGCTGGCCGTTGCCCGCCCCCTGCTGGGCCTGGGCGTTCTCGCCGCCCTGATGGTGGTGTTCAAGCCCCTGCTGGTCGGCATGCTGCGCGCTGCCCTGCTGGTCATCAAGCCGCGCAAGTCGCTGGAAGAGCGTTCCCAGCGCAGCATGCTGCAAAGCGTGCTGATGCTCAACCGCATGGCCCGCGATTTCGACGGCGTGCAGCCGAGCCTGGCCAACGAACTGCGCGCGATCGCATCGCGCCAGTAAGTGCGAACTAATTCCGGCATCGGGAGCCCAACATGACCACTTTCGCGCATCCGACCATTGCAACCCGTTCGTACGCCTACCGTCCGGCGCATGGCACGTTCGGCCAGCTGGTGCACCGCCTGCGGCGTTCGCGCAGCCTGGCGTCGATGCTGCCGGCCCTGCTGTTCAGCGGATTGATGACACTGGTCGTGACGGCGGTGATGCATGTGAATGCGGGCGCGCTCGCGGATGGCTTTCTCGCACACTGGATGGAAAGCTGGCTGACCGCCTGGCCGATCGCCTTCCCGGTTGCCTACCTGGCCGGCCCTGCAGTGCTGAAGCTCGCGGCAGCGATTTCCGCGCCGGCACGGATGCAGGCACGCGAGCCCGGCCTCGCGTTCGGCGATATCGCCGACGCCTCCCGCCGCGTCACGCGTCGCAACGGATATGCGGTTTTGCGCGGCCTGAAGCCGGCACACGACTTCAGCGCGGTGTAATACCGGACAGTTGTCTCCTCCTCCCTCCTAAGGAAGGATTAGCCCCGCCGGCTTCAGCTTGCGGGGCTTTTTTACGCCTTGTCGATGATGCCACGCGCCGTCTCCAGCGCTTCCGCCAGCGCGGCGGCCTCGGTCGCGGCGTACTGCTCGGCACTGTAGCGCGGCGGCCGGTCGTCCAGCACGAACCACCAGTCCCAACGCGACCCCACGCGTTCGATATGGACTTCGATCTTCCGATCCTTGTAATGATGTTCCGTCATGTCAGCGCTTCTCCGGATAGTGTGAACAAGCCGTCCTCGCGAAATTGGTCAAAAGGGATGTTTCCGCAAGCGATAGGCTCTAAGATACACACTCTTCAGGAGGTGTCATACATGCAGGCCATGCGTCCGCTCAACAAACTTGCCATGCTTCTCGCCGTCGTCGGTCTTGCCGCTTGCACGACCACGATGAGCAACCAGAAGGTCACGATCCAGGAGGACTTCGCTTCCACCGACGTTCATGCGCACAGTTTTCCGGGGACGGACAAGGCGACCTGCGAGGCGGCGCGGCGCGCCCTGCTCAGCCAGGGCTATGTCATCCACGAGGCCACCGCGGCGCTGGTCCGAGGCCGCAAGAACTTCCAGCCGAGCGCCGACGTGCATGTGCAGATCGAATTCCACGTCGTGTGCGCGCCCGACAGCAAGGGCAGCAACAGCACGACCGCGTTCGCCAACGCGGTGCGCGACCGCTATTCACTGAAGAAGAGCAGCACCTCGGCCAGCCTCGGCGTGCCCGCGCTGGGCTCGCTTTCCGTGCCTTTCGGGATGAGCGATGAGTCGCTGGTTCGCGTGGCCAGCGAAACCATCGCCAACAAGCTGTTCTACGAGCGCTTCTTCGCCCTGGTCGAACGCTATTTCGACGATTCCGCCGTACCGGAAGTGGAAAGCACGGCCGACAACACGGATGAGCAGTGAACGCGATCGATCCTGCCCTGCTCGAGCTGCTGGTGACACGCGAAATGCCTTTCGGAAAATACAAGGGCCGCCTGATCGCTGACCTTCCGGGACACTACCTGAACTGGTTCGCGCGCGAAGGCTTCCCGCCCGGGGAGACCGGCCGGCTCCTTGCACTGATGCAGGAGCTGGACCACAATGGTCTTTCCTCTTTGCTCGATCCCCTGCGGCACAAGCCGCGCGCCTATCGCTGAGCTTCAGCCAGCGCCTGGCGCGCCATCTCCCGCGCGCCATCATAGGAACGCGCAGCCGCAATGAACAGATTGTTGTGGCAGAAGACCGCATCCGCCACGCCGGTGACGGCAGCCAGCTCTTCGCCCTGCAGTCCGGCCCAGGCTTGCGGCAGATCCGCCCGCGACTCGAACGTGTCCGGATTCGCCGGCACCGTGTGCAGCATGTAGCGGTCGTCCGAAATGCCATAGCTGATCACGAACAGCACCTTCGGCATCTCGTTGCGCACGATCGAGGTCCATGGCAGCGCCGCGTTGTCGACATAGAGCAGGCGCCCATCCTCCAGCACCTGCGCCTTGCGCACGCGTTCCAGCGCCAGCAGGCTCCCCACACGGTACTTCACCTGGTTGACGAGCACGTCCGCGATGAACTCCATCGCGCGGCGGAACTGCTTCAGGCGCATCGCCTCCGCTGCGTCGCCGCTGCCCGCAATCTGCTCGTCCAGCCAGGTCGGATTAAAGCCTGACACCACGGCCGACAAGCCGTATCCCCCGGGCGCACTGCGTGCGGTTCCCGTGTCGGACATGTCGAGGTACTGCACCAGGTCCGCATCGATGGCCCAGGCGATCTGCTGTGCGTCCTCATCGGCGAGTGCATGGCGGGTATGCCGTTGCGCCAGCAGCGACACGCAGCGCGCGCCGTGCGTACGCCACACCAGCCCGGCGCTCGCATACAGCACGCCCGACTGCCGTGCGCCGGCGAAGCCTTTCTGGTGATGGTCGAAGCGGCCCGCCTCCGGGTCCCAGATGCCGCCGACGTCGACGGCAAAGTCCGCCGCCCGGATCTGTTCGGGGTCGCGCGTGCGCACCAGCGCACATCCGGGGAAAACGATGTCCAGTACGGTGACCGCCCAGACGTCGTCGGCGTGGAATTTTCCGGAGTGGGTGGCGATGATCATGGGCGCAGGCAAAAGAAACAGGGAAGGTGCATTCTAAGCCGTGCGCCACGATGACGGGCCAGGGATTACTCCGAAGGCGGCACCGACCGCTCGATCGACTGCTGGAGCTTCTGCTTGTCGTCGGGCTTCGCCGCCTTGGCCATCGCTTCTGCAGGACCGGTCTCGCCCGACACCGGCGCACTGAAATCCAGCGGCATCTGTCCCACGCGCCTTGCCTGGTTCGACTGCTGGTCGAAGTTCTGCTCCTCCGCTATCGAGTAGCGGCCGTCTTCGGCATCTTCGTCCATCGATGGTGACAGCGACGCCGCCGACTGCGTTGTCTCGCCGGCTTGCGCACTGTCCTGCTGCTCGGCCGCCGTGCGGCCGACCGTCTTGCCGATGCTTTCGCCTGCAGCCTGCAATGGCGTAGCCTGGGCGCCCTCCTGCGTCACCTGGCCATCGTGCACTTCGCCGCGCCATTCGCCGGTTTCCGAGCCGCGCTCTTCGATGAACTGCTTCAGGCGCGCGAGGTCGTCCTCGATACGCAGCGCGACCATTTCCTCCGGATTGCCGCTGCGCTCCGCCGGGACCTGCGCGGGGTCGCACTCCACCGTCATCGTGATGCGCACCATGTCGTCTCCGACCGGCTGCAGTTCCACCTTGCCTGCCTGCATCGGGCCACCGTCATTTCGCCAGGCGATGCAGCGGTCGGGAATCTGTTCGACGATTTCCGAGTCCCACTCCAGCGGCTGGTAGGACATCTTCGCCGACCAGTGGAGATGGGTGTCGTCGAGCTGCTGCACGGTTTCAACATCCTGCATGAAGCGCGGGTAATCCTCGAACTGCGTGAGCTGGTTGTAGACGACGTGCACCGGCACGCCGACATCGATCGATTGCTGGATCCTTGCCATGATGAACCTCCGTGTTTGTTTAGCTTGAGAGCACGAGTTCCCTAACAAAGTTGCGTGAATGCGGAGAGAACAACATTGAACCGGGAGACTGAACCATGAGAGCAGACAGCGCCCTTTCCCATCTTTACGACCACGAGCCATGCGTTGCCGTCCTACAGGACGGTTCGAAGCGCGAGGTATGGTGGAGCCGCGACGACTGGGCCTTCTACTATCGCGACACCGATCCGCCGAAGCCGTGCCGCTTCGAGCAGATCAAGGAATGGCGGCCGGCCTCGATCGATCCGCACTAGGAACGGATGTTGCGTATCTCATTTGTTTTCGCGTTCGCACGCGGCGCCGTATGTCAATCTTTCCAATGAAGGAGTAAATGATGCAAACGATGACCTCCTCCTCGATGCAGCATTGCATCGACGACTGCCTGCACTGTTACCGCACCTGCCTGCAGATGGCCATGAATCATTGCCTGGAAGCAGGAGGACGGCATACTGAACCCGAGCATTTCCGCCTGATGATGAACTGCGCCGATATCTGCCGCACCGCCGCCGAGTTCATGCTCAGCAGCTCGCCCCTGCACGGCCCCGTCTGTGCCGCCTGCGTGGAGGTGTGCCATGCGTGTGCGCAGAGCTGCGAGCAGATCGGGGAAATGGACGAATGCGTGCAGGCCTGCCGCGCCTGCATGGAGAGCTGCCGGCTGATGGCCGGTGGCATGGATATGGGCAATTTTACCGGCCAGGCGCGCAGCACGAGCACGCTGCAGGACCAGCTACCGATGTGAGGCCGACTTTATGACCCATACCTTTCCAGACGAGGCTCTCGCGCACACTCCGCCCGAAGTGCCGGTTACGCCCGCACCGGCACCGGAAATCCAGCCCGGCTACCGGCCAGAACCCGAGATTCCTGCGCTGCCGCCCGATACCTTCGATCCAGGCGCGCCGTCCGGTCCGGAAGTGGTGCCGGATACATCGCCGGAAGAAATACCGGTTCCAGGAGAAGCATCGGCCGGATGAACCGGGAGGTCACTTCCGGAAGATCCAGAACAGCAGCGACACCACCAGGGACACGACAATGCCCGTGACGATGGGGAAGTGGAAGCTGAAGTTGTCGCGCACGACGTGGACGTCTCCCGGCAAGCGGCCGAGCGGCAGCTTCGAGAGCCACGGCCACGCGAGGCCGGCAACGAGCAGGACGATGCCGGCAATGACAAGGAAGCGCTGCATGGTGTAAACGAGATGGCGGACTACGTTTTGACAGCCGCGCACGTCGGGGTTCACTCCTGGTTCAATGTCGGCAAGCTGCGAAATGCCGGAAGGCTATCCACGTTGTGTCCCGAGCAAAGTCCTGACGCGCGCCCCATTAAATTTCGCCAATTCCCCGGCTCCCTTTGTGCCGTATCAAGCCCGTACCGGCGGTGCTTCGTAACCTATGCGAAGAACCGCCCCGACTGCACGCAATGGAACAACCCAAGCAAGGCAAGGAAAGAGTCCGTGAGTACATGGAGCGCCGCCAGGTCGAGCGTCGCCAGAACGCCCGCTCGCCCCTGCACGAACCTGACCAGATCCGGCACGAAATCGGCTGGGACATGGTCGACCGGCGGCAGCACCAGGACCGGCGCGGCAAGTAGTCAGGAATTCGTCATTCCTGCTGCGAGCACGCCGCATCCTCCCGGCGCTCCGCCCGACACGTTCTTCAGCACCACCCTTCCCTTGCGGGTCTGCAGCACGCCGCGCACGCTGGTCGCCGTCAGCGCGTAGAACAGCAGGGTCGCGAACACGACGAGCAGGAACACCGGGCCAAGGACGACCAGCTGTCCTGCGATGCTTTCCTCGCGTTGCAGGAATTGCGGGAAGAACGCGACGAGGAAGCCGATGATCTTCGGGTTCAGCATGGTGATCCCGAAACCCTGCAAGAAAGCATTGCCCTTCGCCACCCCAGCCTCTTCTTCCGCGTCGACTTTGCTGCGCAGCTGCCTGATTCCGCAATACACCAGATAAGCGACGCCGCCCCATTTCAGTACGCTGAATGCGAGCGCCGATGTGTACAGCAGCGTGCCGATGCCCGACAGCGTGAGCGCCAGCAGGATCGCATCGGCCACGACCACGCCAAGCGAAGTCTGCACCCCATCCCACAGGCCGCGCTGGATCGAATTCATGACGACTGCCACCATGGACGGCCCGGGCATGAGCGTGACGATGCAGGTGGCGATGACAAAGCTCCATAACATGATTTCCTGTCCTTTCCATTGGCAATAGGTGGATGGCGAGCCGGCTCCGGGCGCCATGGAAAAATCATATGTGCAGAAGCATTGCGCGAAAAGATGCGATAGTTGCGTTTTACTGTTCGAAAAAATGAAATAATGATTGAAGAACTGCGCGCCCTGGCGGTATTTGCCAAGACGGTCGACACCGGTTCCTTCCGCGCCGCGGCACGGGAGCTCGGCTTGTCTCCCTCGGTGGTCAGCCACCACGTGTCCCAGCTGGAATCGCGCCTCGGCGTGGCGCTGCTCTACCGTTCCACCCGCAGGTTATCGCTGACGGATGACGGCAAGCGGCTGTTCGATTCTGCGCAAATTGCCCTGCAGGTCCGCCGAGCACGGCTTGAACGCCATTGCCGGGCGCTCCTCCGAACCCGCTGGCCGGCTCACGATCACCGTGCCGGGTTTCTTCGCCCGCAGCCTGCTCGTCGACGATCTCGCCGCCTTTGCGCAGGCGCATCCGAAGGCGCGCTCGCCATCAACTTCACTGACGAAAAGCGCGACCTGATCCGCGACGGCATCGATCTCGCCATTCGCGTCGGTGCCCTCAAGGACAGCGCGCTGAAATCGAAGAAGCTGTTCACCCTCAGGCGCAAGCTCGTTGCGTCCCCTGCCCATCTCGCTGCGCAGAAGAAACCGCGGACGCCCGCAGACCTCGCTACCTGGGAATGGATAGGCCTGACGATGCGGCCGGACAGCAAGACCATGGTCAGCAGGAAAGGCGCGACACAGCGCATTCGCTTCACGCCGCGTGTCACGGTCGACAGCATCGATGCCGCTTGCCGACTCGCAATCGCCGGCCTGGGACTGGCAACGCCGCCTTCTTTCCTCGCCGAGGAAGAAATCCGCTCGGGCCGACTGGTCGAGCTGCTGCCAGCGTGGGAGGTGGAACCGCTCGGCGTGTACGCCGTATGGCCGCAGAACGCAGGAAGGGAAAGCCTGACGATGCGCATGCTGCGATTTCTTGAGGCGCGTGAGAAGGCACGGGCGTGACTGCGGCATAATCGGATCACGGCCGCCACTCGGCGGCCCGCTCCGTCAACCACTTCCTTGCCACCATGAAAGCGATCCTTACCGGACATACGCGCGGCCTCGGCGCCGCCATTGCCGAGGAACTGCTGGACCGGCACATTCCGGTGCTCGGCCTCGCACGCCACCACAATGCCGACCTGGCGCAACGCTTCCCCGTCGGGCTGGCGCAGGTCGAGCTGGACCTTGCCGACACCGGATCCCTCGAGGATTGGCTGGCGGGCGACACGCTGGCGACGTTTCTCGCCGGCAGTCCCTCGGCCGTACTCATCAACAATGCGGGCGTGGTGCAGCCGGTCGGCCCGCTCACCGCGCAGGACGTCGTCTCGATTGCTCGCGCGGTGTCAATCAACGTCACTGCGCCCCTGGTGCTCTCGCGGGCCATCATGATGGCCAGTCCGTCGGCGCAGGACAGGCGCATCCTCCACCTCTCCAGCGGCGCCGCGCGCAATGCCTATCCCGGCTGGAGCATCTATTGCGCGACCAAGGCCGCTCTGGACCATCATGCGCGCGCGGTCGCGCTCGACAAGCTGCCCGGCGTACGCATCTGCAGCCTCGCGCCGGGTGTCATCGATACAGACATGCAGGCGGAAATCCGTTCCACCTCGCTGGATAACTTCCCGCTGCGCGAGCGCTTCGAAGCGATGAAGCGGGATGGGGCGTTAACCGAGCCGGCAGACTGCGCACGCCGGCTCGTCGATTATCTGGTCAGCGAACGCTTTGGCAATGAGCCGGTCGCAGATTTGCGCGACTTCTAGGCCCGCACGGCAATTGTGGCGGTACGTGCGGATTCATCGTGTGCCGTAACCCTGATGTTGACGAACAGGTTCGCCGCGAACACAAGCACGCCGGCGGCCGTCGCCAGTTCACCCGCGATGAGCGCAGGGGCGGCGGCCATGTTGCCCGTCAGCACAAGGGCAAGTGAACCCATCATCACGGGAACGCCCAGGTTATGCAGGACGAAGTGCACCTTGCCAAGGCGACTCTCCGCGGCGCGCGGAAAGAACAGGTAAAGCAGCCCGGCCAGCGCGCCGGTCGCCCAGCCGACGAGGTTCAGGTGGGCATGTACGGGACGCATGGCAAACTGTTGTGTCGCGCCCATCACGATGCCCAGCGCGATGCCAACAACGAGATAAGCGATGGCAATGCGCAACCAGGCGATTCCCAGGCGGGAGGGGGCAATGTCGAAAGCGGAATGTTGCATGGCGTTCTCCTTCAGATGGCAGGCGGCGGGATTGCCGTTCCTGCGCATCGTAGGGAATGCCGGTGCCGCAGTATTGAAGAAATCCGACATGCCGTCGAATCTATTCGATTGCGAAAACCAGGGCAGGACGCCGCCCTGGGTTCTCGTTTTCCGTGCTTTCAGGCGTGGGAGAGGCCGCGGTGGTAGCGCAACAGACGGCGGGCAATCGTCGCTTCCTGCGCACGCCGTGCACGGGGAGAAAGACGTTGTTCCGCTTCCTGCCGCAGGTGTGCTTTTTCCTTCATTGAGAAATAGCAGCGAAGGCTCACCCCCGCGATTGCGACGCCGAGGGATAGAAATCCGAAGTACTCCATAGTGCGCTCCACATCATTGATACATGGGACGGCAGCTTACGGACTTCCGGTTGCCCGCGCCAATTCAAAACCAGGATAGCCGACATTCCTGCGTTGAATATCTTGCGCGTCGCGGGGGCTTCCATGCCGGCGTTACCGTACCCCGGCATAATGTGTCCTGACGCAACCATCAGGGAAAGGTCAAGACGATGCCTGGATTTGTGCACCTCCGGACGCGCTGGCAGCACGTCCTCTTCGCCGCAATCGCGGCCGCTCTTACACTGCAAGCGCATGCGTGGAGCAATCATGCCCTCGGCACATGGCAGGCGCTTGCACCCGTGCCGGAGGTGGCGGAAGCGGCACCGGTCCGCGTCGAAAGCCTGGAAGCATTCCTGACGGCGGAAGCGCCGGCGCTCGAACGACTTCTGGAGGCGGAAGAAGCATGGGCCCGGCGCAACGTGCCGCACTACCCCGCCCGCCCGGACGCATTGGCCTTCAAGGCCGGCGGCACTGGGGCGGAGCTGCGCCGCCGCTTCGTCGCAGCGCTGCGGATCAATCCCGCCTCCCGGCTGACGCTCTTCATGCAAGCCCGGCCCGGGAACGCGATTCCTGAAGCGGCGGCCATGCCGAGGACAGACGTGACGACGGTCGGCCAGCGTGACGACCACAACAAGGCATCCTTCCTGCGCTTGCGCGAGGGCGACCTCGTCGCTGCGCTGGATGTTGCGGCGACGGCGTCGGACGAACCGGATTTCGGACTGGACATCGGCATCTGGGAAGACAACGGCACCGACTACGGCAGGCAATACGGCTTCGGGAAACAGCCCTTCGGCAACCCGGCGCTCGAATTCTCCAGCCAGGCGCCGATGCACATGGGCTTCTTTCATGAACAATGGATCGTGTACAAGGCCGCGCCATTCCTGCTGCGCACCTATCCGGAATACCGGATCCATCTCTACCAGGCCCTGTCGCAGCATGCCTTGCGCAGCGGCCATCCCTATTGGGCCTGGCGCTTTGCAGGCTGGGCGCTGCACTACATCCAAGACCTGACCCAACCCTATCACGCGCGCGTCCTGCCGGGTGTCGGCACGCCGACGCTGCTGTGGACCAACTCGCTCGCCCTGCTCGGATTCACGACACGGAAGGAGCATGCCATCACGCTCGTGTCGAACCGTCACCAGGCACTGGAAAACTATCAGGTCAGGAGGATGCGGGATGCCTATCTGCGGAAGGATGAGAACGACGCCCTCCTGCTTGCGACACGCAATACCGCGCATGACCACCGCTATCCGCGCTACAGCGACGCGGCGGTGCGCCAATCCATCACCAGGCAGTCGCATACCGCGGCCGATGAGACCGATGCGGCGCTGGAGCGCTCGATCCCGTCGAAATACATTTCCGACCCCGCCTACACGATGACGGCATCGGGAGCGGACGTCGACCTGCATGCGCTGCTGTCGGCCGGCCCCGAAGCGACACGCAACGAAATGACGACGCTGGTTGCGGGACTGATGACGAACTTCGGGATCCATTCGCGCCTGTTCGTCAGGGCATTGGTGGAAGGCGCGCGCCCCGGAGGAAATTGATCGCCGAAGCCGGATGCCCGCAGTCGTGCTGCTTTTAAAGATGCATTTACTTTAGATCTTATGGCACAATACCGGCGAACGAATCCACCGACAGCAATGCAAAGGAAAACAGATGCAATCCGAGATTTTTCAGTTTCGCGCCGCCACCACCCAGGAATCGATGGCTGACGCCGTGCGCGTGCTCAGCGCAATTGCCGGCGTCGGTGCCGTTACGCCATCCCTGCTGCGCAACGAGGTGAGTGTGCAATTCAATGCAGACCTGATCTCGAAACAAGACTTGCAGAGCGCACTCTCGACTGCCGGCTATCCCGTTCAGGCCGGGAACCGTACCGGGGGCTGTGGCGGCGGCGGCGGTTGTTCCTGCAGCTGAGCGCTGCGGCTTCCAGCCAATTCAACGATCCGCGTCCATCCCGGTAATTCCGGGGACGCGGCGCATCTGCATCCCTTTCGGCAAAATCACTCCTCAAGATCGGCCGCGAGCTGCTGCGCCGTTCCCATCAACACCTTCGAGGTATTCGCGATCATGCGTTCCATGGAGTCGCGGTATTGCGTACGCATCCAGTACGCCGCCGCAGCAGACATGGCGCCGGCGAGCGCGAAAGCAAGGATGTCGGCGTCCCGCTTGCCCAGGTTGCGCAGGCGCTCGGGCGGCGTCATGGCCTGTATCGTAAGCAGTCCGAAGTCCCGCATGTAGCGGCCATAGAGCGCATCCACGCGGGGACTGACACCCAACACCTCCACCTGCGTGATGCGCGCGAAATGCGGATTGCGCATTTCACCGAAGAAGGCGCGCAGGCCGCGGTCAAGCCGCGACGCGAGATCCGGCGGGGCATCCTCCAGGACCTTCAGCAGCTGCACCCGGTACTGGTCCATGAGATGGCTGTAGCACGCCACCAGCAGGTCTTCCAGCGATTCGAATGATTCATAGAAATAACGGTTCGTGAGGCCGGACGCCGCCGTCAGCGTGCGCATCGTTGTCGCGTGGTAACCCAGGGTCCCGAACTGCGCGATTCCCGCTTCGATCAGCCTCTGCCGCCGCAGAGCCACGCGCTCGGCATGGTCCTGGCCCGCATAGGGGCGCTCTGACTGCTGCTTGGTTTCTACCGGTTCTATCATGTCGGCCATATCCGGGCGTGGGAAGTGCACCGATTTTATCCGAGCGGCTACTGCCTGAGGCGATAACTGCGGGCACCCGGGCTTTAGTGCTAGCGCTCTAAAGCATCAAGGCTTGCACGCCGAACATTGACAACGATCGTTCTCACATATACTGTGCATTGACAACGGTTGTTGTCAAATTGCGTACGCGCGATCGCAACGAAAAAAATATCCACAAGAAACAAGGAGACAAGCGAGTGAACGACGTTGACGTCCTGATCGTAGGCGCCGGGATCTCGGGCATCGGCGCCGGCTACTACCTGCAGAACCGATGCCCGGGCTTGAGCTACGCCATCGTCGAGGCACGCGCCGCCCTCGGCGGCACGTGGGACCTGTTCCGCTACCCCGGCATCCGTTCCGACTCGGACCTGCACACCTTCGGCTATGCCTTCAAGCCCTGGGAGAACGAGAAGTCGATTGCCGGGGCCGACGCCATCCTTGCCTACCTCAACGAAACCGCGCGCGAGAACGGCATCGACCGCAACATCCGCTACCACCACAAGGTGGTCTCCGCCGCCTGGCGCAGCGATGACGCCCGCTGGATCGTGGAGGTCGAGCGCACCGACACCGGCGAGCGGCTGACTTTCCGGTGCCGCTGGATCTTCTCCGCGGCGGGTTACTACCGCTACGACCAGGGCTACCGGCCGTCATTCGAAGGCGAAGAACGCTTCAGGGGGCAGATAATCCATCCGCAGCACTGGCCCGAGGACCTGGACTACACCGGCAAGCGTGTGGTCGTCATTGGCAGCGGCGCCACGGCCGTCACGCTGGTTCCCGCGATGGCAGGCAAGGCGGCGCACGTCACGATGCTGCAACGCACGCCCACCTACGTCCTGTCGCTGCCCTCACACGACATCATCGCCAACGGCTTGCGCAGGATTGTCGGCAAGCGCCTCGCCTATGCGCTCACCCGGCGCAAGAATATTTTCATGCAGCGCCTCATCTGGCAGTTCTGCCAGCGCCGGCCCGAGACGGCGCGCAAGCTGATTCGCAAGATGAACGTGCGCCAGCTTCCCGAGGGCTATCCGGTGGATGTGCACTTCAATCCGCCCTACAACCCCTGGGACCAGCGCCTGTGCGTCGTGCCGGACGGCGACCTGTTCAAGGCCATTCGTGCCGGCTCGGCGTCCGTCGCCACGGGCCGCATCAAGACCTTCACGGAAAGCGGCGTGCTGATGGAGTCCGGCGAGCACCTCGACGCCGACCTGATCGTCACCGCGACCGGACTCAACCTGCAGCCCTTCGGCGGCGTTCCCCTGACGGTGGACGAGCGCACCGTGCAGCTTGCGGAGACGGTGGCATTCAAGGGGATGATGCTGAGCGGCGTACCGAACCTCGCCTTCGCGATCGGTTACACCAACTCCTCCTGGACACTGAAGATCGGCCTGCTGTGCGAGCACTTCTGCCGCCTGCTCAACCATATGGAAAAGAATGGCTACGACGTTTGCTGTCCTGAGGTGCGCGACCCCGCGATGACCCGGCGGCCGCTGCTCGACTTCGGCGCCGGCTACGTCAAACGCTCGCTCCACCAACTGCCGAAACAGGGCGCGGAATTTCCGTGGCTGATGTCGATGAGCTATGCCGCCGATGAAAAGCTGCTGACCAAAGGATCGGTCGCCGATCCTAACCTGCGCTTCACCTCCTTGCAGGCAAGGCCGGCACGCCGATCGAAGGCGGCGGCATGAACAGCCGCCGATAACAGGGAGAACATCATGAAACTACAAGGTCGCGTGGCGGTGGTCACCGGCGCGGGAAGCGGGATCGGCCGCGCTACTTCCCTTGCACTTGCACGGCGCGGATGCCACCTGGCGCTGGCCGACATCAACCCTTCCGGGCTTGCACAGACCGCGAAGGAGGCCAAGGCGCTCGGCGTTCGCGCCAGCTGTCACACGCTGGACGTGGCCAGCCGCGAAAAGGTGCAAGCCTTGCCTTCGGAAGTACAGGCGATCCATGGACGCACCGACCTCCTCGTCAACAACGCCGGCGTTGCGCTCGGCGGCACCTTCGAGCAGGTCAGCGAAGCGGATTTCGACTGGCTCATGGATATCAACTTCCATGGCGTGGTGCGCATGACGCGCGCTTTCCTCCCCTACCTGCACGCCGGGGACGATTCGCGCATCGTCAATGTGTCGAGCCTCTACGGGCTCATCTCGCCCGCCGGGCAAGCCGCCTACTCCGCCAGCAAGTTCGCCGTGCGCGGGTTTTCGAATGCGCTGCGGCACGAACTGGAAGGCTCCTGCGTCGGCGTCACGGTCGTCCATCCGGGCGGGATTGCCACCTCGATCGCAAAGAACGCGCGCGTGCCCGCAGGCGTGGACGCAGCCGAGGTGCAGCGACGCAAGGCGCTGGCCGACAAGCTGCTGCGCATGCCGCCGGAAAAGGCGGGCGAGATCATCGTGCGCGGCATCGAACGGCGCAAGGCACGGATACTGGTCGGTGCAGATGCCAGGATCGCGTCGCTCCTCGAACGCATCGCCCCCGTGGGATATTGGACATTGCTGAAAAAAAGGATTCCTGAATGACGACGATGCAACTCATCGCAGCGGCACTGCTTGTTACCCTCCTGGCCATCGGCATCGGCCTGGTCCTGTTCACCCGCTGGACCGCAGGGCGCGTGCAGGATGCGCTGCCGCCGCAGGGGCGGTTCGTGGAGGCGGGCGGCGTGAAGTTCCATGCGCGCGAACAGGGCAGCGGGCCCGCACTGCTGCTGATCCACGGCCTCGCCGGACAGATGCGTCATTACACCTACGGCGTGGCCGACCGCCTCGCCCGCCAGTACCGCGTTATCGCCATTGATCGTCCCGGCTCCGGCTATTCGGTACGGGATAAATCCACGCCCGCCGACCTGTCGACCCAGGCTGCGGCGATTGCCGAACTGATCGGCAAGCTGCAACTCGGCCCCACCTTCGTCGTCGGTCATTCACTCGGCGGCGCCGTCGCCCTGGCGCTGGCGCTCGAGCATCGGCAGCACGTGACCGGCCTCGCCCTCATCGCGCCGCTGACGCACCTGCCTGAGGGGGGCGAAGCCCCTGCAGCATTCAGGGCCCTGACCATCGAATCGTCCTGGCTGCGCACGCTGTTCGCGTGGACGCTCGCGGTGCCCGCTTCCATCGCCGGCAGGCATGCAGTCCTCGACCAGGTATTCGGTCCGGATGCGGTGCCGCACGACTTTGCAACAAAGGGCGGCGGCCTGCTCACCTTGCGGCCCAGCCATTTCGTTGCGGCATCGCGGGACCTGCAGGCGGTACCGTCACGCCTGCCCGCGATCGTTGCGCGCTATGCCGAGCTGGATATCCCGGTGGACATCCTGTTCGGACGCAAGGACCGTATCCTCGATTACCGGGTGCATGGCCAGGGCCTGGCCGACAAAGTGAAGGGCACGAGGCTCAAGGTGGTCGACGGCGGACATATGCTGCCGGTGACGCATGCCGAGTTGACGGCAGGGTTCATCCAGGAGGCCGCACGGCGGGTACGCGAAGTGCGCAGTGTAGTCGCAAGCAGTGTCTGATTGAGCGGGACCTCGCGCCGCGATTAAAGTCGCCCTTTCCCGCCGTGCTCCGCAATATACCTGTCCACCAGGCGCTTGATCTCCCCCGACTCATGCCCCTTCTTCAGCACGCGGTCCACGCGTGCAAGTAGCTTCTTTTTGTCCATTGTCTTTGCGAAGGCCAGATAGTTGGGATCGCGTGCGAAGGGTTGCGGAAGGATGACGAACTTGTCCCGGTGCTTGAGCAGGTCGACGCCGGACTGTTTTCCCCTCAGTGACTCCTCGAGTCCGACGCGTCCGACGGGGATCAGTACCGCATCAATGCGGTCGTGCAGCAGCATCGCAAGCTGCGCGTTGGGGCTGTCGCCTTGCACCGGCTCGAAGATCTTGTCCCTGACCGCTTGTTCATAGGCCTCGCCGTAGCTGCAGCCGCGGCACACGCCGACGGTTTTTTCCCTGAGGTCGTTGACGGTCGAAAAGGGAAATTCCTTCCCGGCCTTCACGACCAGCACCAGCTCGTCATAGAAGAGCGGCTCCTGCGTGTAGTCGAAGATAGCCTGCCTTTCCCTGCTCATCGACAGGCCGATGATGCCAGCCTCGCCGTTCTGCGCACTCTTGTACGCGCGCGACCAGGGATACAAGGTATAGGTGAACTTGATGCCGGTCTGCATCTGAACGTAGCGCATGATCTCGATGAGGATGCCCTGCGCGACGCCATCCTGGTCGTTGAAGATCTTCGGCGGCCGCGCCTCGTTGCCGGTGATCCTGACTTCTTCCGCCGACGCCGGCACAAAGGTGCCAAGCAGGACCGCCAGCACCGCCAGGCAACGCTTGATTAATGTCATTGTTCGTCCTCGGTCGCTATCGAAGCGTCTGCCTCGTGGTTAACATGCCGGTGCTGCTTCCTCGACCGGCGCCCGCACTACCCGGTTCCGTCCCGCGTGCTTGGCGTCGTACAAGGCCTTGTCCGCCCGCGCGAGTGTCTGCCCTATCGTCTCGTATTCCAGGTGCTGCGCAATGCCGACTGAAATCGTCGGACGGTTGCCGGCGAGCTCCGGGAGGGACACGCATTCGACGACTTCACGGATGCGTTCGGCGAAGGCTTCTGCCGCAAATACGTCGGTCTCGGAGAGGATCATCAGGAATTCCTCGCCGCCGTAACGCCCGAAACAGTCGGCGTTGCGTACCTCCGACTGGATCGCACCGGCAATGCGCTTGAGCACCTGGTCGCCAACGCTATGCCCGCAGGCGTCATTGATGCGCTTGAAGTGGTCGACATCGATCAGGCACAGGGAGAACGGACGCCCGTGGCGGTCGTCGCGGCATTTTTCGCGCTCGGCAACGCGCAGCAGTTCGCGGCGGTTGAACACGCCGGTCAGGTCGTCATGGATTGCCTGCGAACGGATCATGCCGAGCGCCTGGTCGAGCCCCGCGATCGCTGCGGATGTGATGCGTTCATAAATCAGTAGAAAGACGGCGACGACCAGGATGAAGCTGACCGTGGACACAAACCGGAGCAGGCGCATGTCCGTGATAACCGGCGTGGGAAACACGTCTTGCACGTCGGCGGCGAAGATGCCGGCCAGCGCTAGAAGAATGAGGCCCGTCCAGCGAATGCCGCTTTGCGCGCCGCCGGATGCCGTGGACAGCAGCGGGCAGACGGATAGCCAGATAACGCTCGGGGAGGTCACGCCGCCCGTGCGATAGATCAGGGAAACTAGGATGATAAAGATGGTAGCGGCCAGTACTTCCCGCGCGCCGTTCGTGGCGTTGCACAGTCGAAGCAACGCGAGCGCAGCCAGGACGCCCGCGACGCCGAGGAGACAGATCAGCCCGCTGACGGCGTCCCCGAAGAAATGGTAATACGCGGCGTACAGTGGGAGGACGGTACCGGCGAGCACGGTGCTGACGACGAGGTTTTCCGCCCGCGCCATGTCGGAGGGCCTTTCCCGGACTTCCCTCGGGATGAGGAAGTGAATAAGGGGGAACAGCCGCTGGAATACCAGCGAGGTGCGGAACTTCATGTCTCGTCTCTTCACGTAGCCTTCTGCGAGGCTATTGCGTTAAACAACGTCGAACCGCTTCTTGTATTGCCGAACGTCAACTCTAGCCGATGTTCATGCCGTGCGCAAATGCCTGCCTCATTCGAAACGATGTCGATTTTACGCAGTGCCAATCGTCGTAGGGAGTGAACACTGATGTTCTCAACCCATCTGAAGGAGACCCATATGCGATTCATGATACTGGTCAAGGCCGACCATAATAGCGAAGCGGGCGTGATGCCGAGTCAACAGTTACTTGCGGAAATGGGCAAGTTCAACGAGGAGCTGGTGAAGGCCGGCATCATGATGGCCGGTGAAGGCCTGCATCCGAGTGCGAAAGGCGCGCGCGTGCGCTTCTCGGGAAAGGATCGCACGGTGATCGACGGCCCCTTCGCCGAAACCAAGGAGCTGGTCGCCGGATTCTGGATCTGGAAGTGCGCATCGCTGCAGGAAGCGATCGACTGGGTGAAACGCTGCCCGAACCCGATGCTGGGGGAATCCGAGATCGAGATCCGGCAGATCTTCGAGGCCGAGGATTTCGGTGAAGCCTTCACGCCCGAGCTGCGTGAACAGGAGGAGCGGCTGCGGGAAGAGGTGGCGAAGCAGTCGGCCGGATCAAGCTAAGCGGCGCGGCGCGTTTTGCCGGCGCCATTCACCCCATTGCCCGGTTGAAAAAATCGGACGCGTGCAAGGTCGGGCGCATCAGTTGTTCGGCCAGTTCCCGGTCCGGCGGCAGGAAGCGTGCCGGCGTGGTCCCGGTCATTGTGCGGAACTCCCGCACCATGTGCGCCTGGTCGCTGAACCCGGTCTCGGCGGCGATCTCGGCCCAGCTCAGACCGGAGTGGAAATGCGCGGCCAGGCGTTGCAGCCGCACGACCCGGGCAACTGCCTTCGGCGACATGCCGATCCATGCGAGGAAGCGTCTCTCGAGTTGCCGTTCGCTCATGCCGAGCTGGGCTGCCAGTTCGGTGGTGCGCACGACTCCGCCGCGCGCGGCGATTTCACGGAAGGCCCAGGCGACAAGCGTGTCGCTGTCCCGCGCATCGAGGCTGTCGAGGAGCCAGCGCCGCATGAGGGCCACGCGCGCGGTAGCGTCCGGCGCTTCGGCGAGCTGCTGCTCGACGCGCTCGACCTCCACATGTCCGATGACGTCGCGCAGGTCGGTGTGGCAGGAAGCGAGGGACTGCATGTCCGAGCGGAAAAGGCGGGCTGCGCCCCATGGCGTGAGCTTGACCACCACGCTGCCCAGCACCCCGGTGCCATGCAGCTGCACCGCACTGTCATGCGCACCGGTAATGTGGCTGCCGAGGATGTGCGTTCGGCCGGCGAGTGTCAGGCGCAAGGGGGCGCCGTACTGGAAGGCTAGCGAGACCGTCACTTCCGGCAGCAATTGCACGTCCGGCATGGCCAGCACCGCGGCTTTCGTCGCGCGCACGTCCCAGATACCGTAGGCGAGCTGCTCCAGCCCGGGGCCGGGCGGAAATTCCTCGTTGACGTAATCGCTCAGGAAAGCGGCTGCATCCATGGCGCGGGCGGGCAAATGACATGCGGGGTCGAGCGGCCATTGTAGCGTCGCCTGCGCCGGTTTAGCGCGGCGGTGTGCCCTCGGCAGGTACCTGCGGCGAAGGCAGGGTGTATTCGCGATATTCGCGGATGAGGCCGCCGCCCTGCACGCTGCCCTGGGTGACGCCTTCGCCGCGCACCCTGCGGACGCAGGCGTCGCGTTCTTCGGCCGGCAATGCGGCGCAGCGGGCGAGCGCATTCTGGTCATAGCCGCCCTGTGCCGAATCGAGCTGGCCGCGCCGCGCGGCGTCCCGCGCTGCCGCTGCGTCGCGCAGGCAGGTGGGCTTGTCCTGCGCGCTTTCGCAGCGGCGCGTTCGCTCTGGTAGCGTGCTTCGATATCCTTCAGCTTCGCATCGTCGGCCGCAAAAGCGGATGTGGACAGCAATAAAGCCGCAAGCGCGGCAGAACGGAAACGGCGGACGGCGAATGCCATGACGGACTCCATCGGGACGGTAGCAGGAACGCTGCGCATGCTACACCCGCCGTCTCGGCTGCGCCGTCATCCAGATCAAAAGCCGAGAAGACTGTCCTGTGCCGGCTTGCGCCGTGCCATTGGCGCTGCCTTTGCGACCAGCCGTTCGGCCGGGTAGCGGACAAAGAAGCTGTTTGCCTCCTCGACCGGGCAGTGCAGCCAGTCGTCGACCTGCTGCGGATCGAGGATCACCAGCATGCGCTTCTCGTCGTCCGGCTTGTGGAAGCGCTGCATCAGCGGATGGCCGTCGGCGTTGATCGTCAACATGGTGAAGGACAGCAGCGGCAGGCCGTTCGGCCCGTCGGACTTCAGCTCCCAGAGACCGGCGATGCCGAGCGGCTCGCTGTCGGCGTCGGCAATCTCCCAGCGCTCGGCCTTGCCGGTTTCGTAGGAGGGTTCATAGAAGGAACTGACCGGGATCACGCAGAACTGCCTGCGTTTCCAGGCATTGCGAAAGCTCGGCTTGGCAGCCACGGTCTCGCTGCGCGCGTTGTAGGTCTGCCGGGCGAGCTTCGGCTCGGCCCAATGCGGCACCATGCCGAACGTGCCGAGGGCGCAAGCACGGTCGCCATGCACCGCGTCGGCGCGCGGCAAACGAATCATCGGGGCCATGCTGCCGGGGAAGGCCTCGGCCGGGTAGCCCGAGTCGGGTGCGGCAACACCAAAGCGCTGTTGCAATTCGTCACGGGTAGAAGGGCGGTAATTGGCGCACATAGACGCATTTTAGTGCGCGTTGGCGCATCACGCAGGCCGGCATCCTGCTAGTGCTTGCCGACAATCTTGCCTCGGCGTATCTTGTCCCGATCAGGGAGAATGCAATGCGCCCCAGCCGAATCCGCCCCGGCCTGGCCGCTTGCCTGTTCGGCACCGCGCTATGCTTCGCCGGGACCGCGCAGGCGGACGACACCAAGATCTACAAATCCTACGACGCCGCAGGCCGGCCGGTCTTTTCCGACCGCCCGCTCAACCGCAGCTCGCAGGTGTACGCCATGTTCGACGGCACCCACCTGTGGCCGCGTGCCGGCACGGGTCCCGTGTCGCTACCACAGCTTTCCGCCCGCCGCAAATCGATCGAACCCATCGTCCAGCGCGTTGCGCAGTCGCACGGCGTGAATGCCGCCCTGCTCAAGGCGATCATCGAAGTGGAATCCGGCTTCAACGCCAACGCGCTTTCCCCCAAGGGCGCGGTCGGCCTGATGCAAGTCATGCCCGCCACCGCCGCGCGCTACGGCCGCTTCGACCTGTACTCTCCGGAGCAGAATGTCGACGTCGGGGCACGCTACCTGCGCGACCTGCTCGCCATGTTCGATGGCAACGTGCGTCTCGCGGTCGCCGCGTACAACGCCGGCGAGAACGCAGTGAAGCGCTACGGACACCGCGTTCCACCCTACCAGGAAACGATCAAGTACGTGCCGATGGTGCTGGAGCGGTACGACCGCTTCCGTGGCGTCTCGACCTACTGATTCCCGAATTCCCCTCCTCCAGTCGGAACTGACGTCCCGTCATTTGCGTACCTTGCAGTCCAAACGTGTATATTTTTGCAAGAATCCCGTGTTAGCATGCACAAAAGTTGTCAAAAGTATAGCGTTCTGGAACGAGGAGACGCCGCATGAAAGCACTCATCACCGACACCGATCCCGCATCCGCGGCTTTCCTGCATGGCGCCCTGGGTGATTGGGGCCACGAGATCACGATCGCCAACGACATGCCCTCCATCTGGACCGTCCTGCACAGCGAGGACGCTCCGATCATCGCCATCATCGACTGCACCGTACCCGGCCTCGACGGCCTCGACGTGTTTCGCAATATCCGGGCGACCGTCAAGAAGCGCGGCGTCTACCTCATCCTCCTGTGCTCCCACGCCGACCCGGACTTCCTCACCGACGCGCTCGAAGCCGGCGCCAACAATTACATCACCCGCTCAACCGGCCACGCCGACCTGCGCATCTGTATCGAAACCGGCCGCCGCCTCCTGGAACTGGAAGAAGCCCTCGTCGCGCGCTCGACGCGTGACACGCTGACCGGCCTGTACAACCGAGACGCCGTGGTGGATCACCTGACGAAGGAAATGGTGCGCTGCCAGCGCGAACGCACGCCGCTGTCCATCGTCTTCACCGACCTCGACGGGCTGCAAGAGATCAACGACCGCAGCGGCCATCTCGTCGGCGATGCAGTACTGCAGGAAGTGTCTCGTCGCCTTGGGAGCGCCCTGCGTTCCTATGACCATCTGGGACGGTACGGCGACGATGAACTGGTCATGATCCTGCCGAAATGCAACACCAGCGGCGCACTGGAAGTAGCCGAGCGCGCGCGCATGGCCGTCGCTGCCTATCCGATCAGGAGCGAAGCCGGCGAGTTACTGACGACAATCACTAGCGTTACCGCCACCGTCAGCGGGCAGAGGGATGTGCCGCCGCACACGCTGCTGCAGCTTGCAGAGACGGCGATGTACCGGGCGAAGGAAGAAGGACGGAACAGGGTGGGGCTCGCGAACACATATTGTTCGCTGCTCTGACGACGGATAAGGATAGCGCTTGCCCGCGACCGCGGGACGCGCCGTCATTCCTTTGCAGGCAGGGGCGCGTGCTCCGCGGGCTCGGCGAGGCGCGTTTCCAGCAGGCGTGCGAACGCCAGCAATTCCTTCTCCCCTGCGATATCGTTGATGCAGCAGGCATTGCCGGCATCAAGCATCAGCTTTGTCTTTATCGCGAGACGCAGGATTTCTTCGCGTTTGATGGATCGAGTATGGGTGAGCATGGTAGCGTATCGGTCCTTTAACACGATGGCGCCATCTTGCCACCGCAATGCTACGCGTGCATTACAGCACGCGCATGTTGATTTCCAGCCTGCGTCCTTCCTAACGCTTCGTCGCAGTGATGATCTGGAAGTTTCCGAAAAAGTACGTTGAACGCTCGCATTGCCACGGACCCTTCGCCTCGAGATAGGCGACCGGATCATGGGTATCCCACAGCGCCAGGCCGAGCGGCTCGAACACCTTGAAGTATGCCCAGCTGAGTGCGCGCAGTACGCGCGGTCCCGGACGGTGGAACTCGCCGACGAACAGCTTGCCGCCCGGGGAGAGCATCCGGCCCGCTTCGTTCAGCGTCTGGCCCTTGAGGTCGTGCGGCAGCTCGTGCAACAGGAAGAAGATCACATTCACCGCCGCGATACCGTCGGCCTGCTTCATGCAGGTGGCGTTTTCTTCAATGAAATCCACCTTGTCGAGGTACTTGCCCAGCTTGCTGCGCGCATGGTCGAGTTCGTTGGGGATGATGTCGACGATCAGCACGCGCTCGGCGCCGGACTGGAGGGCTGCCTTCACGACGCGCGGGATGACGTTGCCGAAGGCGCACGACGTAATGAGCACCTTCTTGCCTTTCAGGTCCATCTGGCGCATCTCCGCCACAATCTTGGACACCAGGCGGTGGTACTGGAACAGCAGGATGGCCGAAATGATCGGCTGGAAGTCCACCAGCTTGATGAGCTTCATGTTCGAGTACACCGGGTACACATGCGCGCTCGCGCTGCGTCCGGCCGGCGTCAGTGCGCGCACGACCAGCGCGCCCCGCGTGAACACAAAGAAAAACAGGGCCGTCGACACCAGGACACCGAACAGCACGAGTGCCGCCGTGATCACCCACGTATTCATTTCATCTCCTCAACAGACAATTCTGGGCAAATGTGATCTGGAGCAAGACCGATGCCAAGCAGCACGAGGGTCAGAAAAGTGCCCACGCGGCAGACAGCCGAACGCCATCTGCGAGAGGCAAAGAGGCTTACTGCGGCGGGGAAGGGAGGCTGGAAAACACTTGATATCGCACGAACGGCGGCGCGGTTTTCCTGAAAATGAGAAAGGCGATTTTCCCGGCAGTTGGAATGCGCCGGGATGAAATCAGGCGGCGCGCAGTTCCTCGTACAGCGCGAGGTATTCCTGGCTCAGTTTGTGCCGTGCATCAAGATGGATCATCGGCAGCCCGCGGTCATGCGACTCGCGGATCTTGATCGAGCTGGAAATCTTGTTGTTCAGCACGGGCAGGCCCTCGGCCAGCAGTTCATCGACCATGCGCTGCGGCAGGCTGGCGCGCGACTGGAACTGGTTCACCACGATGCCTTCGATCTCGAGGTCCGGATTGTGGTCCGCGCGGATCTCACCCACGTTGTTCATCAACGAATAGAGTGCCTGGCGCGAGAAGTCGTCGCAGTCGAAGGGGATCAGGCAGGTGTCGGCCGCGATCAAGGCTGACTGGGTGAAGATGTTGTAGGCCGGCGGCGTGTCGAGGAAGATTTCTTCGTATTCCTTCGCCAGCTCGTTGAGCATGTCGCGCAGCTTGTAGATCTTGTGACGCGATTCCAGCTTGGACTGCAACTCGCCGATCTCGGGATGCGATGGCACCAGCGACAGGTTCTCGAAGGGCGTCGCATGCACATAACTGCTTGCCGGTTTCGGATAGATGACGAAGGCCAGCGTCTGCTCGAAATAGTCGGCCAGCGTCGGCGTCGCCTCTTTCGTCGCGTCACCCAGCAGGTAGCGGCTGGAGTTGCATTGCGGGTCGAGGTCGATCAGCAAGGTCTTCTTGCCGTGACGCGCTGCAATAGCGGCAAGATTGACGGCGATGGTCGACTTCCCGACACCGCCCTTCTGATTGAAAATCACGCGCTTCATGCCCTATCCCGTAGAAGGTTAAACCGTCGAGGATGATAGCATTTGTTGCGTCGCAGCAGCACGCCGCGCGTGTCAATTGTCGCATTTGCTTGACAACCGATAACTGCGCCCGCGCCCCGGTTGAGGGCGGACGAAGCGCCCCGTCATCTCTCCGCGAAGCAGTACAGCAGACCGGCCCCGCCGGTGCTTTGAATGCCTTCCGGATGGCAGCCGCGCGTCGGATGAGCAGAGTTCCAGGAGGTCGCCCATGTGGCATTGACGGGTCCTGCGCGGTCGTGGTGCCCCGTCATTGCCGAGCCTTCGGTGCCGCCCTTGGTCCAGTTGCCGCAGGTCATATCGGGGAACGGCGCACCCGGAAAGGCGGTGCCGTCGGGACGCGATCCCGTGAGGATGTCGTGCAGGTTAGGCTTCTCGGTACGGCCGTTCACCATCCGCCCCTTCTCGTCCAGCGCCGTCTCTTTCGTCAGTTTGCTCTCAGGGGAATGCAGCTCGTCCACGTTCCGCGCGATGAGGACGCCCTTGGCGTTGTGCCATGGCCCGGTGCCGATTCGGTCGCGCGCGTTGACGAACTTCGGGTCGCTCAATGCGGACGCCTGCGTGCTGAGGTAGGCGCGCCAGGTGCGGTTCCCCGCGCCCGCCGAAGCGGCAAGTGCCTGGCAATGCTTGTCTGCGCCTTCGAGGCCACCCAGATCCGCGCCCTTCCCGGGACCGGCACTCGTCACGAAGAACGTCATGTCTGGCGCAGTCCCCAGCCCTGCGCATCCAGCCAGCACCGTCACGCAACCTGCAATCAACGCACTCCTATGCATCTTGCCCATCATCGCGATCTCCTTATGGCTTGGTTTCAACCCACAATAGCTGCCGCTTGCGCGGGACGGGAGCTGTCCCTGCAACAGCATTCCTGTGGCGGCGCGTTGCCACTTCAGATACATGCGCGGTCACGGCGCACCGCCTGAATGCATTACGGTACGCCATTTCCGGAGTTCGCGTATTGACCCGGTACGCCCGGGTGAGGCGTCAGTCCGCGAGCGCGTGCGTGGGGTCGAGTTCGAGCAGCACAGGTGCGGGCGCGACGTCGCCGAGGGCGCAGTACGGACCCTCGGAGCGCGAGAGAGGCGCCATCGATGCAGCGCGCGCGACCGTGCTCTTTCCTGGCGAAGGCTGGGCAGCAACGTGGGTGGGATCGAGTTCGTACAGATGGATGATGCGGCCCTCGACGGCGGGCCAGGCAAACAGCATGTCTGCAAGGTCTTGTTCGTGATACGGCATGTCAGTCTTTCATGAAGATTCGCGCGGGTGCATCGAACGCGTCGCGTCGTGTGCAATGCAACGAGACACCAGCTTACTCCTTTGAAGCTTCCCGCGTGCAACAGTTCCCGTGGGAAAACCGAACGTGGAAAGTATGCCAACGATGAATCTTTTTGCAATAAACATATCGAACGAACAGCACGCTGTTGCGTGTGCAGCTTATTTCGAACAAATCGACGAGGAGTGAAAGCGATGGCAGACGAGAACAAAGACAGCACCAGGCCGATTTCGAGCGGAGTCGCTCCAGGACCCACCGAGCATCGCCGCGACGACATGACGCAGACAGCAGGCAGTCCTTACACGACAGGCACGGCATCGGCCGCTTCGTCGACGACGGCAGGCAACGACGCCTTGAGCACCGGTACAACGTCCGGATCGATGCGGGATCGCCTGGGGGAAAGCACCTCAGGCATGGCATCGACGGCCAGGAATTACGCTGGCGACATGGCAAGCCGCGCGAAGGACAAGGGCCGAACCATGTTCGAGCAGCAGAAGGAGTCCGCGCTTGGGCAGGTGGGAAGTGTTGCCCAGGCTATCCGCAGCACAGCCAGCAACCTGCAGGGTGAAGGACAGGACCAGACGGCGCGCTATGTGCAGATGATTGCCGACCAGCTGGAATCGCTCGGCGGGCGCCTGCGCGACAAGGATCTGGACACGCTGGTGCAGGACGCACAGAACCTCGCACGGCGTTCACCCGGCACCTTTATTGTCGGCAGCGTCGTCGCCGGTTTCCTGCTTGCCCGTTTCTTCAAGAGCTCATCGGAGCGCCAGATGGGATACGGCGGCTACGCCGATGATCAGCAACGCGTCATTTCCGCCGGTGAGGCGGGCGCGTACTCCGGTGCAGCGCCGACCACGCGCAACGTCGGCGCCGACGGTACGCCGGGAACCGGTGCGACGGTATCCGGAATGAACGCGACGAACCTCGGAGGGAGCCCACTATGATGATCGACAAGACGGACAAGTCCCTGGGCGAACTCTTCACTGACCTCACGCGCGACATGGTCGATCTCGTGCGTCAGGAGATCGCCCTGGCACGCGCCGAGATGTCGAGCAAGATGGCGGATATCCAGACCGCGCTGATCTCGGTTGCCGTCGGCGCGGCCATTCTCCTTGCCGGGCTGTTCATCCTCCTGCTCGCGGTCGTGCGCGGCGTGGAGATGCTCCTCCCGCCGGAAGTCGCTCCCTGGCTGGCGCCGCTGATCGTCGGTCTCGCCGTCGCCGGTGGCGGTTATGTGCTGCTCAAGGGCGGCACCGCCAAGCTCTCGGCCGACAAGATCGTGCCGCACAGGACCATCGAATCGCTCAAGCGCGACAAGCTCGCCGCACAGGAGAAGCTCTGATGAAAGATACCGACAACCGCAGCCCGGAAGAGATCGAGAGCGACATCGCACGCACCCGCGCCGACTTCAGCTCCACGATCGACGCCATCCAGCACAAACTGTCACCGAGCGAGATGATGGACAACGCCGTCGACTACGCTCTGAATACAACGCCAGGAGCCTTCAGCATGAATCTCGTCAATTCGGTACGTGACAATCCCATCCCTGTTGCATTGATTGGCATCGGTATCGCGTGGCTGTTTGCCGCGGACCGCCGCCGCGTCGAATACGAACCCGCCACCCGTTATCCGCGGTCTGTGCGCCGTCCGGTCCGCTCTGCCTACGGGGACACCGGCTACGATGGAATGGACGAGGCGGACTACCTCGCGGCACGCGACTACGGCACCGGCGACACCGATGAAGGCCTCATGCAGCGCATGGCATCGAAGACCAGCGATACCGCGCAGGGTCTCAAGGAGTCCGCCAGCAACGTCGGACAAAAGCTCAGTGACACCGCATCTTCCGTGTCCGGCCGCGTGCAGCAGGCGGGCCAGAGCGCCCGCACACGGCTGCAGGAGACCGCCGGCAGCGCCCAGGCGCGCATGAGTGAAATGGGACGGCGTTCACAGATGCAGATGGAACGCGCGAAGGACCGCTTCGGCCAAATGATGGACGAACAACCGCTCGTCCTCGGCGCCCTCGGCCTGGCCGTTGGCGCGGCGCTCGGCGCAGCCATTCCCAACACGCGGCGCGAGAACGAGATGATGGGCAGCGCCCGCGACGACCTGCTGGAACGCGCGAAGGAGACGGCACGCGAACAGGCCGAGACCCTGAAGCAATCGGCGCAGCGCGTCGCCGAAACGGCGAAGCAGGAAGCCGGGCGCGTCACGGAGGAAATGTCCGGCTCCCAGCGGAAGGACCAGGGAACATCGACCGCGACCACGACTGGAACGGGCAGTTCCCAGTATGGCGGCACGACGGGATCGTCGAGCATTCACTGACAACCCCTCTTCGGCTGCACGACGACTATCCCCGCTTCGGCGGGGATTTTTTCGCCCGCCGGTGTTCTGCCGGCACCTTCCCGCGCCGATCAATTCCCGAGCGGCGCCAGCAACATCCGCACATCCTCCGCATCAAACTTCGCCGCCAGCGCCGCATCACTCCCCAGCACGCCTTCCGCCAGCGCGGCCTTGCGTGCCTGCAGTTCGAGGATGCGTTCCTCGATGCTGCCCTCCACCACCAGTTTGTAGACGAATACCGCCTGCTCCTGACCGATGCGGTGGGCGCGCGCGACAGCCTGTTCTTCCACCGCGGGATTCCACCACGGGTCGAGCTGGATGACGGTGTCGGCAGCAGTGAGATTGAGGCCAACACCGCCGGCCTTCAGGCTGATGAGGAGGATAGGGACTTCCTTGTCCTGGAAGCGGGCGATGACGCCACCGCGTGCGCCAGGCGGTGTGCTGCCCGTGAGCGACAGCCAGGGCAGGCGCAGGACGTCGAGTTCTTCAGCAACCAGGGCCAGCATGCGGGCAAACTGGGAAAACACCAGAACGCGGCGTCCTTCCGCCACCAGCGCGGGCAGCATGTCGCAGAGCAGCTCGATCTTCGCCCGCTCCATGTTTTCCGGGTGCGTGATGCCCTTGAGCAGGTAGGGGTCGCAGCACGCCTGCCGCAGCTTCAGCAGCGCGTCGAGTATCGTGATCTGCGCGCCGGCGAAGCCCTTGCGTTGCAATACGCGCCGTATTTGCTCGTCTGCTGCAACACGCACGCTTTCGTAGAGGTCACGCTGGTGGCCTTGCAGCCGCACACGCCGGATGGTCTCGCTCCGCGGCGGCAGTTCGGCAGCGACCTCGTCCTTGCGGCGACGCAGGATGAAGGGCCGCACGCGCCGCGCGAGCAATTGGGCGCGCAATGTTTCGCCATTGACCTCGATCGGCCGGCGCCAGGTACGCATGAAGCTGCGCGCATCGCCGAGAAAGCCGGGCATCAGGAAATCGAATTGCGTCCATAGTTCGCCGAGGTGGTTCTCCAGCGGCGTGCCGGTCATGCACAAGCGGTGGCGCGCCTGCAAGCGGCGCACGGCGTGCGCGCCGCGGCTCGCGGCATTCTTGACTGTTTGCGCCTCGTCGAGGATCAGCATGTGGAATGGCTGCGCCGACAGTGCGGGCAGGTCGCGCCACAGCAGCGGATACGAGGTCAGCACGAGGTCGTGCTCGGCCATGCGGGCGAAGTCGCCGGAGCGTTCCGCGCCGTGCAGCGTCAGCACGCGCAAGGCCGGCGCAATGCGCCTGGCTTCCGCCTGCCAGTTGAACAGCAGGGACGTGGGCAGCACGACCAGTGCGGGACGGTCCAGGCGGCCGGACTGCTTTTCGATCAGCAGGTGCGCCAGCACCTGTGCCGTCTTGCCCAGACCCATGTCGTCGGCGAGTATGCCGGCGAGATGATGCTCGCGCAGGTATTGCAGCCAGGCGACGCCGTGCAGCTGATAAGGGCGCAGGGTGATGCCGAGACCGGCGGGCGGTTCCACCGCTCGCGGCGCTCCGGACTGCATCAGCTTCTGCGCCAGCGCGCGCAATCCCGCTTCACCTTGCAGTTGCCAGGCGCCATTGGGTCCGGCACGTTCGGCCTGCGTCTCCAGCAGGCTCGCGCACATCGCATCGAAGCGTGCCGCATCCCAGGACGACAGCGGCAACGGACCTTCATTGCGCTGCGGGTCGGTCAGCAGGTCCAGCATGCCGGAGACAATCGCCTTGATCGGCCCCGCCATGGCATCAATGCGCTTGCCGCCGGGCGCACGCAGACGCACAAGCTCGTGGTCGCCGATCTCGGCAAGCTGCTTCGCATCGAGCCAGCGCGCATCGCGCTGCAGGAGGTTGGCCAGCAACGGCACGACGTCCATCATTTGTCCGTCGATTTCTATTCCCAGCGTCAGCAGCCAGGAACCGGCATGCGTCGTCTGGTCGAGGGGCACGATGGCGGGCGCACGACTGCGCATGCGCGAGGCGACTTCCTTGCCCACCACATCGCCGGTGACGGGATGCACGATCATGTGCCAGGCTTCGACGGGCACGCTCTCGTGCGCGAAGCCGGGACGCACCACCACGGACCAGCCTTCCGCCTGCAGTGCAGGCAATTGATCCGCCCAGAAATCGCCGAAATGCTCTTCTTGCACCAGCGTCCACAACGGGTCACGCAATGCACAGGCATCTTCGCTGCGCCATTGCAGGGTTTCCGGCGGCAGGGGGTGCAGGCCGAGGTCCCAGACGCGGTCGAGTGCGTCGGCTTCCGCATCGAGGTCGCGCAGGAGCACGCGCTGGCCTTGCGCGTCTTCGAGGAAGTGGGCAGACGCCGGGCGACGGTTCAGGATGCCGGAGGGCGCGGGTATTTCCCAGCGCATTCCATCCTCCGCGCCATAGAGCCAGTCGATCTGCACGACAGTGACGCTGCCGCCGCGCGGGCCGAACGGGCCGGATGGCCGCATGCCCAGCAGGCCGTCGCCGCGCGTGAGGGTTTGCAGCGTCAGGCGAGGACGGAACCGCCCGACAATCCGGGACGCATCGATCATTTCGGCGTGAAGCGCACCGCGAGCGTGCCGAGCTCGCCGTAACGGATCGCAAGGTCCTCGCCGACAGGCAGCTCGAAACTGCCGGCATACGATCCTGTGATCACCGCTTGTCCTGCTTGCAGGCCCTGCCCCCTGCTGCGCAGGAATTCGGCAAGCCAATGCAGCGGCGCGCGCGGATCGGCGTTGGGGTGCTTTCCATCGAGGGTGAAGTCGCGACCGTCCCCCACCCGGCAGTTGATTGCCATCGTGCCGGGTGCGGCGATGGAGGTGTCGATCCGTGGCCCGATCAGCATGCCCTGGTTGAGGAGACCGTCCGCCAGGTGCTCGACCATGCCGACCTCGGCCGGAGCGGCATAACGGCTGCCGATCAGTTCGAGCGCGAGGTGGATGCCGGCGACTGCTGCATCGACCTCGCCAGGGCTATACGGCGCATCGCGGGGCGGCAGGTCGTGGCCAAGGATGAAGGCAAGTTCCGGTTCGACACGCACCTGGCCTGCACTCGCCCAGACCGGACAGGGATTGGCCGCGTGGATGGTACCGGCAGGGATCGGCGCCATGACGACCGGGTTCTCGGCCGAGAGGCCGCATTTCCAGCCGCCGATACGGTCGCCTAGCTGGTCGACAACGCCGGACTGGATGGCAAGTGCGGCGTCGATGCCGGCCGGCCGCAGCGCTTCGGGCAAGCGCGGGCCGGCTTCGCCCTTCAGACGTCGTGCCGTGAGGATGGATGCGGCATGCGCAATGTCGATAAGTGACATGATCAGTCCTACTTGCCGGCGGAACGCCGGATCAAGGCCGGAATGGCAAATCTGCTCGGCAGGCGCGACTTCAGGCGCAGTGCGGGATGCTCGACCAGGTGCCACGACAGGAAGGCGCAGGCCAGCGTCACGCCCGAGGCAATCAGGAGGCCCGGCACGAACGGGTAATCCTTGCCTGCCATCCATACCACTGTTTGCTGCACCGGGAACGCATAGATATACACCCCATAGGACACATCGCCAAACCGGCCAAAGCGATTCAGCACCGGCGTGGACCGCGTGCCGATGAACACGACGAGCACCGGGAGCATGCACAGCAGCGCGACAGGGGCCATTCCGAGCAGATGGAAGGCGAGCGACGCAACGCCGGCCGCCGCGAGCAGCCGCAACGGCTGTTCCTCCCATGCCCGGCGGTACAGGTCGAGGCACGCACCCGCGAAGAAATAGAGCGCGAAGTGATACTGGTAGTTCTTTGGATCGAAGGCGAAGCCGAAAAAGTACATCCCGAAGGCAAGCGTGCCCAGTGCCACCATCCAGCGCCGCGCCATCAGCCCGATGATGCCGGCGGCCAGCAGCGCGAAATAGCAGCGCACTTCCAGCGGAATCGTCCACAAGGAACCGTTGACGGCGCGCGGGTGGGGATTGTCCGTGAACACGCCGGGCAGGACGTAGCGGATGGTGGTGACCTTGAGGTTGCGCAGGAAGTCCCGCAGGTCGGGGTGCGCAAAGTAGGCCTGCGCATCGAGCGTGGACACCAGCGGCCCGAGGACAAAGGCCGCGGCCAGCGTGACCACGGCCAGGCCCGGCCAGATGCGCAGGAAGCGTTTGAGCAGGAAGCGCAGCGCGTGCGGATCGTGCCGCCAGCTTTGCGAGACGAGGAAGCCGCTGACGGAGAAGAAGATCAGCACCGCGAAGGTGCCGAGGCTCATCCTGAAAACCTCGGGTTCGGGCAGGCCGTTCAGTGCGAACTGGTGGCTCACCAGGACGAGGAAAGCCGCGACGATGCGCAAGAAATCGAAGTTGTTCAGCCTGGAGTGATCGCCTTGGTCCATGTCGCCTGCCGTTGCTTCCGCAATCGCGGACGGCGATCGCATTGAGATGCGGCAATTCTACCCGAGGCACCGGCGCGGACAGTATCGCAAGGTGTCGGCTGAAACCCGCAACAGACGAAAAAAAGGGCAGACTCCCTGCCTGCCCTTCCTTGTTCTTTCCGCTACGCTCAGTCCGCGTAGTTGTTCTCCGTATGGAACCCAAACATCATCTGCAGCGGATTGTGCTCGTTGATCGGCGCGGCCGGATCGCCATCGACCTCGATCAGCTGGTTGCAGAAGCGGGTCACGCGCTTCTTCGTGCCTTCGAAGATGTCGTGGTACTCGGCCCAGCCCCAGATGTAGAAGAACTTCCTGCCTTCCTTTACCGCGGCCAGGTCTTCGCTGCTCAGCGTGCCCGATACCGCCTCGACCATGCTGCGCGGACCGGCGATGGTGGGGATCAGGTCTTCCTGCGACTCCGGGAAGTCGTAGCCGTCAGGTAGCGGTTCGTCCAGCAGGCGGTAGGTGGTGTTGATCGACAGGCCGCGCGTGGGGGTGTTGCCGCTGTTGGCCCAGACCGGGTGGATGGTCCAGTGGAACTTACCGGTGGCCGGGTCCTGGTGCAGGTAGGTCTTGATCTCCCGGATGAACATGAAGGCACGCTGGCCGGAGATCAACGCGTCTTCCGCCACGCGGGCGCTCTTCTCGGCGATGGCGGCGCTTTTTCCCGCGACGGCGGCACTGTCCTTTGCCGCAGCGGAGGTGTCGCGCATGCGACGCGCGAGGTCGCGTCCGAGCAGCACGAGCAGGCCGGCGAATACGGCGAGCAGCACGTCCGTCACCTTGACGTCATAGAAAAAGGAATGGATCCAGTCCGGCGACACCGACGTTGCCGACGGCGGATCGACCGCCTCTGTCTTGGCTAACGGCGCCCGCGTCGTCGATGCGACAGGCGCCTCCGCATTCACGGCGGCCTTTTCTTCCGCCGGGACAGCTGTTGCCGCTTGTTCCTGTGCAACGGGAGCCTGCTGCATTTCCTGTTGCGCCTCCGTTTTCATCGGTTCCTCGGCGACGGCGTGCTGGCCGATGCCGATCGCGAACATGAGCGCGGCGAAAAAATGTCTGACTTGCATGGACTGTCCTCCCGATTGGATTGCGTGTCGGCGCGCCGGCGCGCGCCGAGTGAAAGGACGTTAGTCCCGGGAAACTTGACGGAGTTCAACACTTTCGAAGCCGATCTGCGCGTTGTTCGGGGAACGGCCTGTTTCCATCTGTATCATTACGTCTGCGGACCGAATATTCCCGACGTCCATCCCTACAAGAAAAGGAAAGCCATGAACCTGGAAAAGGTCGTCTTCGCGTTCTTCATTGTCTTCGCTGCAACACTCAATTTTGGATTCTTCATCGGCGACATCGACCGGCCCGAGCTGCATAACGTGTACGAGCTGTACGCGGCGATCGTGGTCAACATGATCGCGACCGTGCTCAAGTTCGGCGATCGTACGCAGATCGGCGCGGTCCACCTGTCCACCAGCCTGGTCGCCGATATCCAGCTGATTGCCGCTGCCGTCATCTGGGCCGTCGCGGTGCATGTCACCGGTACGGAGCTGACGCCGGAAATCACATCGAGCGTCGTGTCGCTCTCCGGCGGCGCACTGCTGGCCAATATCATCTCGGTTGTCATCCTCATCGTCGAAACGGTGATGATGCGTCGATGAACAGCGTCTTCTTCCTGGTGCTGCGGCGCATGCGCGCGCCGCTGATCGCGCTGATCGTGTTCTACGCGATCGCCGTGCTCGGCCTGACGCTGGTGCCCGGGGTGAATCCCGACGGCTCGCCGGCCCCGCCGCTGAGCTTCTTCCACGCGTTCTACTTCATCAGCTATACCGCGACTACAATCGGCTTCGGCGAGATTCCGCAGGCGTTCTCGGACGCCCAGCGGCTGTGGGTGACGGTGTGCATCTACACCACGGTGGTAGGCTGGACCTACTCCATCCTGACCCTGCTTTCCCTGCTGCAGGACAAGTCCTTCCAGCACACCTTGGTGGCGTCGCGCTTTGCACGCCGTGTGTCGCGCATCCAGACGCCCTTCTACCTCGTCTGCGGCTGCGGCGAGACCGGCGGCTTGATTTGCCGCGCACTGGACCTGATGGGCTTCGACTTCGTCATTCTTGACAAGAATGTGCAGCGCATCGAAGAACTGGACCTGGAGGATTTCAAAACCAACGATCCCGCCCTGGCGGCCGATGCGCGCCTGTCCGTGAACCTGTTGATGGCCGGCGTGCGGCACACGAGATGCCGCGGCGTGCTGGCGGTGACCAACGATGACGAATGCAACCTTGCCATCGCCATCAACGTGCGCCTGCTCAATCCGGAGATTCCCGTGCTGACGCGCGTGCGCAGTCCGGCGGTGGCCGATAACATGCGGTCGTTCGGCACGCATCACATCGTCAATGCTTACGAACGCTTCGCCGAGTACCTCGCGCTAGCGGTCTCCGCACCTGAAGCCTTCCGCCTGATCGAAATCCTCACCGGCCTGCCCGGTTCACCGTTGCCGGCGGTCCACCGTCCGCCGCGCGGGAAGTGGATCGTCTGCGGATACGGTCATTTCGGACAGGCGGTGGCGCGCTACATGTCCCTGCCTGGCATCGAACTCACTATCGTCGATCCCGACGCCACCGGTCCCGAGAACGGCCGGCTCATTGCCGGATCGGGAACCGAGGCCGGGGTGCTGCAGGACGCAGGCGTGATGGACGCGGCCGGCATCGTGGCGGGCAGCAACAACGACGTGGCCAACCTGTCCATCGCAATGATGGCCAAGCAGCTCAATCCGGACCTGTACGTGGTCGCGCGGCAGAACCAGGCAGCCAATGACCTGCTGTTCGAAACCTTCCACGCGGACTTCAGCATGGTGCACACCCGCGTGGTGGCGCAGGAATGCATTTCCATCCTGACGACGCCGCTGCTCGCACGTTTCCTGGTCGCAGTACGGCAGGCGAAGCAAAGCTGGAGCAAGACACTGGCAATGCACCTGGAAGCTATTTGCGAGGGACTGGTACCGCTGGTGTGGGATATCCGCATTGCGGCCGCGACGTCGCCAGCGGTCTGCAAGGCACTGCAAGAAAAGCTGGCGATTACGGTCGGCGACCTCATGCGGGATAACGCGGATCGCGACTCGTCCTTGCCGGGCGTGGTCCTGATGGTCGAGCGGGAAGGACGGGCATACCTGCTGCCGAACGACGAATTCGTGCTGCAGGAAGACGATGCGATGCTCCTGGCCGGCAAGCGCGAGGTGCGCTCGGTGTTGGATCTGACGCTGAACAATGCGAATGCGCTGGACTACGTGCTGACCGGGCGCGACCAGCGTGGAGGCTGGGTGTGGCGCGCGCTGTTCGGGCAAAAGGACGAAGCCGGCGTCAAGGGCGAATGACAGTGCGGCTGCCCCTCCAAGTACCGGTGGTTACTTCCTCGCCGACTTCGTTGCCTGGGGCTTTTTGGGGAGTGCCGGCTTGTCCTTCTCACCCTGGTCGAGGCACAGCAAGGTATCCGCGTAAGACATGAACCGGTTGAGATAATCCGGCGAGATATCGCGCATCATGGCCAGCGAGCGCAGCATCAGCATGTGAGAGTTGATCGGGCCCGCATTCTTCGGGGCTTGCTTGAGTGCCTGGGCGACCTGGTTGTCGACGCTGAGTTTGGCCCAGGTCTTCCTGAAATTCCGGATGGTCTTCAGTTCGGAACGCGGTAACGCACTGGGCTCGACGCGCGTTGCGGCATGATCGGGCGCATGCTGCTCCAGTTCGCGCACGAGCGCACCCAGGGACATGCGCGACACGCCTGTCTCCAGGGAGGCGGCGCGCTTGCGTACTCCCTTGAAGTCACCGGCATCAAGAAGTCTCTGCAAGTCCTTTGACGCTTGCGGATGGTGCTGCGCGCTGCGTTCGACGATCTCATTGGCCTCGCGCTGCGCTTGCTCGAAGCGTTCCTTGAATGCTGTCATCGCTTCCGTCAGCTTGGCCTCGAGCATGTGCTTGACACTTCCCTGATGCGTACTCGACCGCTTTGCCAGCACCTCGATATAGTGCAGACGCACCGGGTCAAAACACCCGGCGCCCGCGGCGCGCAGGGACGCGATCAACGCCTCGGCATCGAGGGGTGCCGGCGTCGGCCCGTCCGTGGCTTCCCTGAGATCCGGCTCACTCATGAAGCGCTATTTTTTGCATTGGCGGATTTCGGCACCGGCGCCATTTCAACGCGCCGGTTTTGCGCGCGCGCCGCGTCATCGGTGTTGGGCTTGACCGGCTGCTCGGAACCGAAGGCGGCCGCGAAGACCATGGACGACGGCATGCCTTCCTCGATCAGCGTGCGGGTGACGGTCAGCGCGCGTTGGGCTGAGAGCTCCCAGTTGTCGGTAAAGGGCCCGCCGCGGATTGGCCTGTCGTCGGTGAATCCGCTCACCATCAGCAGCTCATCGCGCGACGCGAGGTAGGCGCGCAGCGGTGTCACCAGGCTGTGCAGCAGCTGGCGGCCTTCCGGCTGCAGCTCGTCGGAATTGAGTGCGAACAGGACCTGGCCGCTGATGCTGATGCGTCCGTTGTTCAGGGTAATGCGGCCCGAGGCCAGCGGAACCGCCAGGGCTTTTTCCAGGCTCATGCGGCGCTGCTCTTCGAGCTGGCGCTTCTTCACCTCGTCCTGCAGGTGCGAGGTCAATTCCATCTGGACTGCGACGACGCCAACCAGCACCAGCACAAAAGCCCCGAGCAGGCTCGACATCAGGTCGCCGAAAACCGCCCAGACCGGCGCGGTATCTTCACCCACTGCGTCAGCGTGTTCCATTACCTGGCCTCTTCGGCAAGCATGGCTTGCTTCGCCGGCAGCTGGCGCAGCTCTTCCATGATTTCCTTCTGCGACGTCATGCTCAGGTCGATGATTTCACGCGCCTGGGCCACGTAGTACGCAAGCTGTTCGTCGCTGCGCGACATGGACTTGTCCATCGCGCCTTCAATGCGCTCGAGGTTGGCGATCAGCTTTTCATTCGCTTCATTGAAGGACTGCACCGCGAAACCGAAGGCATCGCTCAGGCTCGCCACATCGACGGCGCTGCTCGTGACGTGCGCGGCAATGTCGGAGAGCTTGGCGGCTTCGGCGGCGACATTTTCCGTGAACGCGGCGGCAGTGGTGTTGAGCGCCCCGGCGGAAGAAGCAACGAGGGAATCGATCACGGCGCGCTGCTCCTGCGACGCATGGTTGATCGCATCCAGCAGCGAGCTTAGGGTCTCCATGATGCGACTGCGCTCTTCCAGCAAGGTGTTGTCGCGCGCCACGCTGTTGGAGATTTCCTGGCGCAACTGGCCAATCACTTCCGCCGCCGCGCGCGGCGCTTCGGACGCCGTCTCGATGAGTCGCGTGATCGGTTCTTCCAGCGCGGTACCCAGCGTAGTCAGGTGATCCGTCACCGCGGATTGCAATTGTCCCAGGCGTTCGACCGCCGCATTGCCGCGCGCGGCCTCTTCCTCTTTCAGCGTGCCGAGCTCGGTGCGCAACAAGGCGGCGAGCTGATCCATGCGCTCGCGATGCTGTTCGATCCACTGCGCCTCGGCGGCAATGCGGGAACGCATCAGTTCTTCGGCGGACGCGATCAGGCGTGTTGTTTCGACGAGGGTATTGCTTGCACTCTTCTGTGCCTGCTCCGTGATGTCCTGCACCGCATGGGTCAGCGTGTCGCAGATCTGTTGCTGCTGCGCGAGTGTCTGTGCGCCGGTCTTCTGCCATTCCTGCGTCAACGCTGCGGCCATGGATTCCAGCGACTGCGTCCATGCCTGCTGCTGCTGCCTGTCGTGCTCAGCCTGTTGCGTGCGATGCTGTTCGATCCACTGGGTCTCGGCGGCAATGCGCGAGCGCATCAGTTCTTCGGCGGAGGTGATCAGGCGCGATGTTTCTTGCAGGGTATTGCTTGTGCTCTTCTGCGCCTGATCGGTGATGTCCTGTACGGCATGGGTCAAGGTATCGCAGATCTGCTGCTGCTGGGTGAGCGTCTGCGCGCCGGTCTTCTGCCATTCCTGCGTCAGCGCAGCGGCCATGGTTTCGAGCGACTGTGTCCATGCAAGCTGGCGCTGCTTGTCTTGTTCCGCCTGGCTGGCCTGCAGGCTGGCGTAGGATTCGCCCACCTTGGCGACGAGCGCGCCGGAACGCTGCTCGAATGTTTCGCTGAAGGCCTGCAGGGAGCGGCTAACATCCGCGACGATGCCTGCATTCGCCTGCTCGTGGCTCTTCAGTGCCGCCGACCAGTTGTCGGCCACCTTGGTCGCCGTTTCGCTGAACCGCTCGGACAGTCCGTCGAGCTGTGCCTGCACGGTACCGGCCATGCGCTCGTGCATCAGCTTTGCATCGCGCGCGATGTCGTTCATCGCCGCCTCGACCACGGGTTTGATGCTTTCACCAGCCGCTTGCGCACTCTGGCCCAGGCTCTCGCGCAGGGATTTGTCGACGGCGGCGGCGAGGTCGGTGTACGCGCCCTTGACGTTGCTATGGAAGGCTTCCTGGTTGCTCAGCAGACGCAGGTTCAATTGCTGGCTCATGCTATCCATCTGCGCCATCATCGCCTGCAGCTTGTCGACGACCTGGGGCAAGGCCTGCGATTGCAGCTGTAGTGCCTTGAAGGTTTCCTGACGCTGATGGGTGAGCGAGAAGCCGCGCAGCACAGTGGCAATCTTCGTATCGAGCACGTGCGCCGCCTGCAGTCTTTCGCGGCGGCTCAGGGCCGACATCAGGCCCAGCATGGCGGAAGCGGCAACGCCGGCGACCGAGGTGCCGAACGCGAGGCCCAGACCCGACACCGGCAGGGCAAGCGCGGAGCGGATCGCCTGGAGGTCCGTGGTTTTCTCGAGTGCGAACACGGCGCCCTTGAGCGTGACCACCATGCCCAGGAAGGTGCCAAGCATCCCCAGCATCACCAGCAAGCCGACCAGGTAGGGCGTGAGGGAAGGACCGGGCAAGCCGACACGTTCGCCCTCGATGCGCAGGCGCACCGCGTTCTGCAGCGAGGGGTGCACCTTGTCCAGCCAGCCGCCGAGGTCGGTGAGATCAGTGGGGATGGCCGACAGCGCGTCCGACAGCGTGGTTGTCGCGCGGCGGAACTGGCGCAGCTCGTGCGCGCCGTACACGTATACCGCACCGATGACGGCCGTCATCAACAGCGCCAGGAAACTGGAGCCGATAAATCCGGCGCCCACCCACGCGACTCCAAGTGCGCCCAGGATGAATGCCGCTGAGAATAAATGTCTGTTCATTGCGTATCTTTCAGTGCTTCGATGAGCCCCATCGTCGGTTGCAGCCGAAGCTCCACTTCAGCCAGCATCAGCATGTGCATGTCCTTCAGGAACTGCGCCAGCCAGCCTCCCGCCTGCACCCAGCCGGAAGGGTTGTCCGCCTGCTCCGACTCGGCGAGCTTCTTCTGATGCGCTTTGAACAATTGCTCAAAGCGTTTCCGGAGAAGCAACGGCACCTTCGCAAGCAGTTTGCTCTCGCGATCGCGCAGGATCTTCTCGAACGCCACGTCCAGCTCGGCGAGTTTCCTCAGTCTTGGTGACGCTTTGGCAAGCGCTTCCCGGATATTGGTGCGCAAGGGCTGGATGCTCAATTCCATGTCGCGCTGATGCGATTCGTAAAACCGGCGGTACGGCGCGAATGCCGATGCAACGTTCATCGGCAGTTCCAGTTCCGGGATCGGCAACTGAATATGTGTCCTGCCCAGTTTCGGCGAGAAACTCCGGTTGATCGAATTGACCAGAAACGTTTGTATCCGCTCGAATTCGGCACTCGCAGCAGTATGCACGTCGGATTGCGCGCCCGGCTGCATTCTTGGCAGGCTTGCAACGCTGTCGTTGTGTACAGCCGACAGGGCGATCGCGTCGGCGAAGTGGATCCACTGACCCAGTTTTTCCGCAAATTCATTCCCGGCCTCGGCTGCATCGACCAGCGCAAGGTCGGCGAGGGAACGAATGAGCTCTGAACTGTGGAAGTTTGTACGCGGAACCGCTCGCGTCATAGGGCGGGACAATCAAAATCAAAAAAGGCAGGCCACTGTTGCCAACTATTTCATGACAAACAGCAACGCGCGATTATATCCCGGCGGCATGGGAAACTCAAAAAACGCGCGTCAAGCAAAATCACGCCCGGCGGGCGGGAATGCGCAGGACAAGGCGTGCGCCGCCAAGGGGGGAGTCCGCGACCGCGATGGCGCCGCCGTGCAGCGACACGGCCTTGCGCGCAATCGCGAGGCCGAGGCCGTACCCCCCGGTTGCGCGGTCCCGGCTGCGGTCGAGTCGGTGGAAGGGTTCGAATACCTGCTCGCGTTCCCCGGGCGGAATGCCGGGACCGTCGTCGTCGACGGTGATGTCCGTGTAGTCCGTTCCGGTACGCGCTGCGGAAAGCAGGATGCGGCTGTTGGCATACTTCGCCGCATTCGCCAGCACATTGCCGATTGCGCGTGCAAGCAAACGCCGGTCGCCCTCGGTGTGTCCGAGCGCGGCGTCAATTTGCAGGGCAAGCTGCTTGCCGGCGAACGCGTGCTCCAGCTTGCCGGCGCACTCCCGCAACATGTCCGCCAGCGGAAAGGATTCGACCCTGACCGGCTGCTCGCGGTCGAGCTTGGCGAGCGTCAGCAACTCGTTCACGAGCACATCCAGCTCGCGCACGTCCTCCTGCATCGCATCGATGCGTGTCTCGATCTCTGCGCGTTCCGCTTTATCCCGCAATAGCTCGAGCCCGAATTCGATGCGCGAGATCGGTGTGCGCAGTTCATGCGATACGGAGTGCAGCAGGCTCTTCTGGGCCGCGAGCAGGCTCTGGATGCGCTCCGCCATCTCGTTCATGCGGCGTGCGAGCGGAAACAGCGAGGATTTTTCCTTCGTCGCTGCACGGGCCGACAGCCTGCCTTCGCCCAGGCTTTCCGCCACCTTCGAGAGCGCCTGCAGCTCCAGCCAATGGCGCCGCGACCAGACGGCGATAGGGACCAGCACGCACAGCGCGACGATGGCGTAGCGCAGCAACTCCATTTTCAGCTCAAGACCGACATCGATGGGCAGGCCGCTGACATGAAGGACTTCGTCGTTGCTGCCGACATAGCGTTCGCCTGCGAGGTCGACACGGCGATAAAAGGACTTGGTGCCGATATCGAGCACCAGTTCTCCGCGCTCCAGCGCAGCCTGCGCCGCAGGAACGGCGGTGGATTTCGCCGCGTCGAGCGGGACGAGCTCGAGCGTCAGGCCGGACACTTCGCGCACCTTGTTCAGACGCACCAGCCATTCGTCGGCAGGCGCCTGGTCGACATAATGCTCGAGCAGGAAGATCGCGCCGGAAGCCTGCTTGCGCGCGATGTCCTCCAGCGGATCCCCGAACACGTAGCGCAGGGCGAAATAGATGGTGAACGCGGCGATCGCGATCGCCAGCAGGATCAGCGGAACAATCCGGAAAAAGATCCGGTTCATGCGTCCCAGGCGGAGGGGCTGAAGAGGTAGCCTTCGCCCCACACGGTCTTGATGCGCTCGCCGTCGTGGTCGTCGAGTTTGCGGCGCAGGCGCGACACGCAGTTGTCGATGCTGCGGTCGAGGCCGTCGAATTCGATGCCACGCATCTTCAGCAGGATATCGTTGCGCGACATGACCTGCCCGGCCGATTCCGTCAGCACCAGCAGCAGTTTGTACTCGGTGCTGTTGAGCGACACGGGCTGCCCGCGCCAGGTTACCGTGCGGTTCTCGCGCGACAACTGGAAGGCGCCGAAGACCAGGTCGTCGCCGCGTGTTGCCGGTTGCCCCCTGCGCAACAGTGCGCGCAGGCGGGCCAACAGCACGCGTGGCTGCACTGGCTTGTTGATGTAATCGTCCGCGCCCTGCTCCAGGCCGGACACTTCGTCGAAGGTATCTTCGCGCGCGGTGAGGATCAGGATGGGAACGTTGCTGATGTCGCGCAGTTGCCGGCACACCAGCATGCCGTCCAGGCCGGGCAGCATCAGGTCGAGCACGACGATGTCCGGCCGCAGCTCACGAAAACGCGAGAGCGCCGCATCGCCGCGCGTGACGACGTCGACGGAAAACTCGTAGCCCGCGAGGTATTCCGCCACCAGCGCGGACAGCTTTTCATCGTCTTCGACGAGCATTAATCGGTACATGGCTTCTCTCCCCTGCGGGAATTGTATAAGACCCACCATTTCCGTGTGGCTTCAGGATACTCATGTACAAATTCACGACAAACTCCTGACAGCCGGAGGGGGATTTCTGCCGTGTGCCCGGATACGATGCGCAGCATGGCGGCAAAGCCGCGATCCAACGACCATTTTGACGAGGAAGAACAACATGAAAGCCAGGCAACTTTTCATGGCTGCACTGTCCGTCTCCGCCGCGCTGCTCCTGGCAGCCTGCGGGGGCGGTTCCGGCAGCGCGGGCACGACCACCACCGCGCCCACGAGCGGCATTTTGCCGCAGGCCGAATCTGGCGTGCCGTTCGACATCCTTTCCTCGCCGCTGTCGCAAACCGCCATCGACCAGCCGCGCACGGTAGTCGTGCGTGACGCCGAGGCATGGAACCGGCTGTGGCAGGAACACGCCGGCAGCGGCGTCACCCATCGTCCCGTACCCGCGATCGACTTCAGCCAGAAGATGGTGATCGGCGTCTATCTCGGCGCCTCGGGCGCATGCGACAGCCTGACGATCGACGCGGTCAAGAAGAAGGATGGCCCGTCGCGCATCGAGGTCACCTGGCGGCATACACCACCTCCCCCGGACATCGCCTGCATCGCGGTGGTCGTCAACCGCGCCGTACTCATCACCGTGCCGAAGTCCTCGCTGCCGGTCGAGTTCGTCAAGGCGTCGCCGAGGACCGCCGATGAGCCCGTGATCCGTACCGGCTGGTCCTTCGGCATGTGCCTCGACAATTGCGAGGGCAACGCTGAGATCCGCCAGGATGGCGCCAGCCTGCATGTCGGCGGGCACAAGGAATCGACGCTTTCCGCGACCGGCGTATGGACGCCGGTGTCGGCGAAGGAATGGGAATCACTCGTCGCAGGCATGCAGACGCTGCCGGACGTGGTCGTCGGTTGCCCGGACTGCGCGGACGAGGGGCGCGAGTGGATAGAAATCGAGCACAAGGGCAGCAAGAAACGCCTCGTGACCAGCTGCGGCGTGGAACTCCCCGCGGCGAAGGAATTCCAGCAGGACGTGCGCGCCATCCGCAGCAAGCTGGCGGCCATGCTCGGTTTGTCATCTGTCTGCGATCCTGCCCGCGTCGACTTCCAGCATGTCGAGCCACGCGTGTTCACCTCCGGCATCGCCGACAAACGCCTCGTCACAATCCGGGATGCGGCTGCCTGGACGGCACTCTGGAACGAACACAGCGGCGGCCGCGTGGCCGCGCCCGCCATCGACTTCTCGACGCACATGGTGGCCGGCGTGTTCATGGGCCAGGAGTCGGTGCCATGCGGCAGTACGAACATCGTCGCGGTGAACCAGCGCAGCAACCCGTCGCGCATCGAAGTGAGCTATCGCGTCGTCGATCCCGGCGATGTCGTCTGCATCGCCGCGGTGATCAACCAGCATGCGCTCGTGACCCTGCCGGCGTCGTCGCTGCCGGTTGCCTTCGTCAGGGTGCCCTGACATCGATGCAGGATAGGCCGGCGCATGCCGGCCCTCGGATGTCCATGAAACGCACACCCCGCCTGGCGCGCGTGCTGGTTATCGCGCTGCTGTTCGGTAGCATCGGGCCGTCGCCGGAAGCGCGGCACGACGCGCAGCCAAATGCAACGGAGTGGCCGCAATACAAGCCGGCGCCTGTTGTGCCGGCGCTGGGCCTGAGGGGATGAGGAAATGCCGACCGCACAGTGCCACGGGGAAATGATCCTACAATACGGGAAATATGACCATACCCGTTTCCGGAGGTTTTCCCACGTGCCGCACACCGTCCCGACCCGTCGCTTTCCGATGCCTCGCGCCCTGTTCCTGATTCTTGCTGCCGCCCCACTCGCCGCTCCGGCCCAGACGCCCGCCGCACGCATGATGCCCGACGGGAGCAAGGACATGTATATCGGCCTCGCCGCCGCCAATGCACCGCGCTACAGGGGCGCAGATGAACGCGAGACGCGGCCCGCCGCCCTGCTGCAGGTACAGTGGAGCAATGGTGTCTTTCTGTCCGGCCTGAGCATGGGCATGCACCTGACCGAGGGACCGGCCGTCGAATTCGGGCCGCTGCTGGCGATCGAACCCGGCCGCAGCGCAAACGGGCGGCAGAAGCTGTCCGGCGTGGGCGGCATCGACATGCCCGGCATCACCACCGGCGCAGTCTCGCCGTCGACCGGGCAAATCCTGAGGTTCACCGACATTCGTTCCACCGTCGGCGCCGGCGCATTCTTCCACCACTATCTGGATGAAAGCCTGCGCCTGACAGGCAACTTTCTCTATGGCGTCGGCGAGAACCACAATGGTCTTTTGCTCAACGCAGGCATACAGAAATCCTTTGCGCCGGCCGCACATCATCGCCTCTCGCTGTCAGCCGGCATGACCTGGGCCAACCGCCGCTACACGCAGGAATGGTTCGGCGTCGATCCGGTGGCATCGGGAAGCACTATCTCGTATACGCCCGGCTCCGGTGTGCGCGACGTGCAGCTCACCCTCAACTGGAACTGGGAACTCAGCCATCTCTGGCTGCTCACCTCGCAGTTGTCCGCCACGCGCCTCATGGGACCCGCCGCCGACAGTCCCTACGTCGAACGCCGCAACGGCCTGAGCGTGCGCACGGGATTGGCCTACCGGTTCTGATCGCAGCCATGTCCCCCACCCGTCCGCTCCTGCTCGCCATCCTTCTCCTTCTCGGAGGGGCAGGCGCGCGCGCGGCCGATACGGTGCAGGACGGGGAATGGATGAGTTACCGCGACGCCTACCGGCAGATGATCCGTTTCGAGAAATACGGCAAGCCGAAGCAGCTGATCCAGCAGCACCTGCAGGTGTCGCCGAAGGACAAGAGTGTGACACTGGAAGGCGTGCAGCTGACCCTGTCCGGATCGGCGACGCAATTGAACCTGCCGCTCGACGCTGCCGGACGTGCAGTCTTTCCGTTCCTGAAATCCGCCTTCGACGACAACGCGCGCCTGGTGCTGAACCGCAAGGCGGGCCAGTTCCTGATGCTGCCGCGCATCTCGATCGCGCCGCGGGCAGACGGCAATTACGATATCGCTGAACTGCGCGGCGCATGCGAACAGGCGCTCGAATACCAGCGCCATGTGGGCAAGCCCCTGCAGGACAGGAAATGTGCCGGGGTCCGTTTTTCGTTCGCAAAGAATGGTACCGAGCCCGTGATCAGGCTGCGTGCGGGAGGCGCGGCGTTTCCGGTGGAGGATGGCGGCGCCTTTCCCGATGAAGCGGGAAGCATGTTCCGCACGGTCACCTACCGTTTCGCCGACGGCGACAAGGGTACGCTCACGACCCAGGGCACGCCCGTGGCGATCGTGCCGGAGTTCAGGTAGGCGATCCGCCGAACGCGGCTTTCGAGCGCCGCTCAAGTTCATCCGGTGGCACATCCTCCACGTGCGTGGCGATCCACCACTTGTGCCCGAACGGATCGGTAATCATGCCGCCACGGTCCCCGTAGAACTGGTCGGACACCGGCCGTTCCAGCCTGCCGCCCGCCTTCACCGCGCGGTCCACCAGCGCATCGACATCCTCCACATAGAGGTGCAGCATCACCGGCGAGCCGCCGATGGATTCCGGACCCTTCGCGCCCATCTCGGGAAACTCGTCGCTCAACATGATGGCGGAATCGCCGATGCGGATTTCTGCATGCCCGACCTTGCCGTCCGGGCTCGCGACCCGGAAGGTTTCCTCCGCGCCGAACGCACGCTTGTAGAAATCCAGTGCCGCCGCTGCATTCCTGATCGTCAGGTAGGGCGTCAGCGTGTGGTAACCCTCGGGAATCGCTCTTGCCTTGTTCGTCATTGCATCCTCCATGTCGGACCGCGCAGCACAGGATGAAGGCCATGTGCGGACATCTCCATCGATTAAAACACGCTTGCACCTGCCCATACTGATCGGTGCCAAACACTGGGCGAGTGTAGTACGCCCTTCCTGACAACGTCATGTCAGGAGCCGCGCCGTTCGTTCGGCAATATCAGCGCTCAGTGCAACGCCCATGCCGTTGCATCCGAAGCCGATCGCGACACGCTGCGACACAGGGCGAACCACGGGTTGCTTGTCTCGGGTAAAGCCCATGATGCCGGACCAGCGTTGCGCAATGCGGGGACGGCGGCCGGGAAGGATGATGTCTTGCAGCAGGTTTTCCAGTGCGCCTTGCACCGGGCCGGTCAGTGCCAGTTCCGTGGTCGCCTCGTCTGCCATGAACAGGTGGCGCGCGCCGCCGAGCAGTACACGCTCACCGACATTGCGGAAATAGAAGAAGCCGCGGTCGATGTGATAGCTGCCCCGCCAGGCCAGCCCAGGCACCGGATCCGTCAGCAGGACCTGTCCCCGGCCGGGCACGATGCCGCAACCAGGCAGCAGGCCTGCGGTGAATCCGTTGATGCACACGGCGACGCGCGCGGCGCGGAAAATCATGGGCGACGGCGTGCAGGCATGCACGCGGACGCCGCCGTCACCTTCCTCAAGCACGTCAACCATCACCCCGGAGTGCAGCTGGATATCATGTTGGGCGGCAAGTCGCGCAAGTGCCCGCATCAACAGTCCGGAATGCAACTGGCCCTCAAGCGCATTGCCAACGAGCGCCCGCACCTGGGGCCCGAACCCGCATCGCGCGTGCGCTGAATTGTCGAGGGCAAAGACGGTACTGCCGAACAGCGGTTCCAGCAAGGCATTGGCCTGCTCCATGCGCTCCAGCGCGGGCAGCTCCGCGTTGCGCAGGAGCTCGAAACCTCCCAGTCCTTCATATCCGATTGCAGCATCGCCCACCCGTGTCCGCAGGCGTTGCAATCCGAGCCATCTGCGGGCGACAAGTTCGACGGCCGCATCCTTGCCCATGGTGTCCACGTCGTGCAGGAATTCGGTCAGGCTGCCGAAGCAGGCAAAGCCCGCATTGCGGCTCGATGCGCCGGACGGCAATGCGCCGCGCTCCAGCACCCGGATCGAGGCATGCGGCTGGCGCGCACGCAGCTCGAGTGCCGTCTGCAGGCCGACAAGGCCGGCGCCGACCACGATGAAGTCGGCATCCAGCATGGCGTCCTGTTCCCAGAAACTTGGTTGCATCCCGCCCCCTTTCGCTTCCATGGTAGGCGGCATTGGACAAAGCGGAAAGTTACTCGCCCTTTTCCGGCCGGTTCTTGTCGAGGATGGCGTACAGGATCAGCCCATAGGCGATCAGGCGGATCAGGTAGTACGCCGGCGCACCGTCATTGTCCTGCGAGGCGGGCGACAGGAGGACCCGGTTGAGGCCCTCGATGAAGAAGGACAGCGCGAAGAACAGGAAGAAGCGGTCGCCGGTGCTGCGCCAGAATCGCAGGAAGAACAGGCCGGCAACCATGCTCGCCATGGCGATCGCGCCGATCAGTATTTCGTTCATTGCGCTACTCCTCTTCCCAAATCAAGCCATAGAGCAACGGCAGCAACGCAATGAGCGCGGTCCACAGGCGCAGTGGCATCAGGTCGACCGCCGTGGAAAAGACGACGCGGTCGAGGATCAGCAGCAGGTTGTTGATTGTCATGCCGGCGAAGCACAGGCCGCTCCAGAGGAGGAGGCGGTAGCCGTTGCGCCTGTAGCCGCGCAGCAGCAATCCGCTGCACAGCATGGAGGTCAGCGCGCACAGCGCATAGATGAAGGGTGCCATTCAGGAATCCTTTCGCCATTTGAAGGCATCGGCAAACTGCTGTGCCTTCTTGCCGGTCTTGGAATGGATCAGGTGCGTGACGTCGACCAGGTGCGTGGCATAGGCCTCGGCAACCTTGTCGATCATGTCGCGCAGCGCGGGAGAAGCAGGATAGAAGCGGTAGCACTCCGGCATCTGCTCGTCCGCCGCGGTCACCCCCGCGCCGTGCAGTTCTGCCAGCAGCGCGGCGGCCGCTTTTTCGGACAGGTACAGCCGTCTGGCCAGGCGAGCGCCGTCCCACGGCCTGTCCGTTTCGTTGCGAAGGAGCAGCATCGCTTCAAGATAGGGAACCGACGAAATGCTGGTGAGGATGAAGCGCTTGATGTCGTCGGCGATGGGAGAGCCGCCAGCCATGGATGCTTGATAATCCTGCCAATGATGCTTGTTGGAAAGCGCATGATACTGACCCCGCCACCGAAGGTGTCGCCAGGCAACCTCTCCTCTTGATATTTCTCAAACCGGGTGCGTATCAAGATGCTGCATTGCAGCGTTTGATCTTTGCCTTCCACGCAAAACCAACCAGTTGCCATCTTGTCCAACCGTGACCTAATCCCAAAGGGTTTCAGAGTGGACAACAAGAATCCGCAAGACCGACACCCGCAGCAAGCGAAAGGGCACACCGGACTCCGTTCCATTTCCCGCTTCTTCCTGCGCTTTTTTCTGTATACCTTCGTCCTGGCAACCGTCGCCCTTGCGGCCGGCCTCTACTACGCCACCTCCTATCTCGCGAAGATCGTTCCGCTGACGCCCAGCGTCGAAGCCCTGCTCCAGGCGCGCGGCGCGCAGCCGAGCATCCTTCTGTCGGCCGGCGGCACGCACCTGGCCACCTTCAGCCGCGGACAGCAGGAACAGGTGACGCTGGACCACATTTCGCCCTATGTCGTCCGCGCCTTGATCGCGACCGAAGACCATCGCTTCTATGAACACCGCGGCATTGACCTCACTCGCACGGCATCCGCTGTCTGGCGCACCTTGCACGGCGATGCGCAGGGCGGATCGACGATCACCCAGCAACTGGTGCGCAACATGTTTCCCGAAGAAATCGGCCGGGCCCGCACCATCGACCGCAAGATCCGCGAAATCGTCACGTCGCTGAAGATCGAAAAGGCCTATACCAAGGACCAGATCCTCGAGACCTACCTCAACACCGTACCCTTCCTCTACAACGTCGTCGGGATCGAGATGGCTGCGCGCACCTATTACGACAAGTCCGCCGCCGACCTCGACGTCCTCGAAAGCGCGACGCTGATCGGGATGCTCAAGGGCACCAGTTACTACAACCCCGTGATCAATCCGGAGCGCGCGCGCAAGCGGCGCAACGTCGTGCTCGCACAGATGGCCAAGCGCGGCATGCTCGAGGAAGAGGTCTACCTCGCGCTGCGCGAGCAGCCGCTGCAGGTCACGCTGAACCGTCAGCCCGATCCGCTCGGCCATATCGCGCCGCACTTCGCGGCCCATGTCCGCCGGCAACTCATCGAATGGGCTGACGCCAATGACTACAACCTGTATACCGACGGCCTCATCGTGCATAGCACGCTCGATGACCGCCTGCAGGAAGCGGCGGCCGCGGCCGTGGACCGGCAATCGCAGGTGCTGCAGGACATCGCCGATGTCGAATGGGGAAGGAAAACCGAGCGCGTCGCCTCGCATACGCCCAGTGCCTATGCTTCCCTGAAGAAGAAGGTCGAACCCTTCAAGCATTTCTGGAGCGAACGGGCCGACCTGGTGGATGCCTTCGTGCGCGAATCACCCGAGTACAAGAGAGCGGTCGCCGGCGGCCAGTCCACACGCAGCGCACTGGCGAGGCTGAAGGCAAACGACGAATTCATGACGCGCCTGCGCGAGTACAAGACGCGCCTCGAAGCCGGCTTTCTCGCGATGGACCCGACGACCGGCGAGGTCAAGGCCTGGGTGGGCAGCCGTGATTTCCAGCGCGACCAGTTCGACCACGTTGCGCAGGCGGAGCGCCAGCCCGGCTCCACCTTCAAGCCCATCGTCTACGGCGCAGCCCTCGAACAGGGCTTCGCCCCGGACCGCGTCTATCCGGACGGCCAGGTGGAAATCCGCGCCACGGATGGCAGCGTGTGGCGCCCGACCGACATGTCGGGCTTCAGCGGCCGCATGATGAGCATGCGCGAAGGCCTCATCTTTTCGAAGAACACGATCACCGCGCAGGTCATGCAGGACGTCGGCCTCGAACATGTCGTCAACCTTGCGCGCGCCATCGGCGTGAACAACAGCCGGCTGGATCCGGTCCCCTCTTTGTCACTCGGTACCAGTCCGGTCACCCTGCTCGAAATGGTGTCCGCCTACTCCACCATCGCCAAGGTCGGCGAATACCGCAAGCCCGTCTTCATCAGCAAGATCACCGATCGCAAGGGGAACGTGCTGGCCGAGTTCATCTCCGAGCCGCAGCGCGCCATGACGCAGGAAACCGCCATCGAACTGATCGACATGATGCGAGGGGTGGTACGCCAGGGCACCGGCACCGAAGTGCGCAACCGCTTCAATATCGCAGCCGACATCGCCGGCAAGACTGGCACCACGCAGAACAACACCGACGGCTGGTTCATCCTCATGCATCCTCGCCTCGTTGCCGGTGCATGGGTAGGCTTCAACGACTCGCGCGTGACCATGCGCAGCGATCACTGGGGGCAGGGCGGCCACAATGCCATCCTGCTGGTAGGAGACTTCTTCCGCAGTACGCTGAAGTCGAAACTGATCGATACCAAGGCGAAGTTTCCGCAGCCGAAGCGGCCGCCTCCGCTGATCGTGAAGGCACCGCCGCCGGATCCGGCCATGGAGTCCGTGCCCTCCGGTTACGGCATCGTCACCGGGAGCGGCAGCGATACGGCCGTCGTCGTCGGACCCGAAGGCACACGCACGGTGGAGCGCGAGCGGCATGGGTCGCCGGTGGATGAACTGGGGCGGTTCCTCAGCGGGTTCGGGGGCGATCCTGCAACCGGGACGCGGATCGAGAGCAGCGGCGATTCAAGTGGGCGCGGCGGAGGACTATCGGGTGGAGGGGATGTCTTCTCCGACGTGAACGATGCGCCCCGGCGGTGATCGCCGGATTTCCGCTGTCGCTTCCCCAGTCACAGCCGCGAGTGGCTTGTTCATGCCAGCAGTCATTACGCCGCTGCGATTCCCAGGCCGCGAACTTTTGCAATCCCGGCAGTCTTATTGAATTCATCAACAAGAACCGGATAGGGAGGGATATCCGTTCGCCTGCTCGGCGCTCGGTTGAGCGGCAGTACTGTCCTTGAGGAGTGTTCCATGCTAGCCATGAATTACCGAGGTCCCTATCGCGTACGGGCGCAGCAAAAACCCGATCCTGTCATTGCGCATCCGAACGATGCAATCGTGCGTGTCACACGTTCGTGCATCTGCGGCTCCGACCTGCATCTTTATCATGGGCTGGTGCCGGATACGCGCGTTGGCATGACATTCGGCCACGAGTTCACCGGCATCGTCGAAGAAGTCGGCCCGTCGGTCCGAAACCTGAAGGTGGGAGACCATGTCCTCGTCCCCTTCAATATTTTCTGCGGCTCCTGCTATTTCTGCCAGAAGGAGCTGTATGGCAACTGCCACAACACCAACGCCGAAGCCACGGCGGTCGGCGCGATCTACGGCTATTCGCATACCGCAGGCGGTTATGACGGCGGCCAGGCTGAATATGTGCGCGTCCCGATGGCCGATGTCGGTCCGACCGTGCTGCCTCCGGGCCTGCATGTCGACGATGCGGTGCTGTTGACCGATGCCTGCCCGACCGGCTATCAGGCTGCGGAAATGGGCGACATTGCAGAGGGTGACACCGTGGTGGTCTTTGGCGCCGGCCCGGTGGGCATATTCGCCGCCAAGTCGGCCTGGCTGCTGGGCGCCGGCCGCGTCATCGTGGTCGACCATGTCGAGTACAGGCTGGAGTTCGTGAAGAACTTCGCGCAGTGCGAAGTCGTGAATTTCAAGGAAGTCCAGGACATGGCCGAGCACATCAAGAAGATGACCGACTGGCTGGGCGCCGATGTCTGTATCGATGCCGTCGGCTGCGAGGCCGCCGGCAGTGCCGCGCAAACGCTGACCGGGCGCTACCTGAAGCTGCAAGCCGGCAATGCGACCGCACTGCACTGGGCGATCAATTCGGTGCGCAAGGGCGGCACGGTGTCGATCGTCGGCGTCTACGGACCGACCTTCAACGCTGTCCCGATCGGCAATGCGCTCAACAAGGGCCTCACCTTGCGCATGAACCAGGCCAGCGTGAAGCGTCATTTGCCGCGGCTGATCGAGCATATCCAGGCCGGACGCATGGATCCGAAGCAGATCATTACGCATCGCGTGCCGCTGGAAGAAGTATCGGATGCGTATCACATCTTTTCCAGCAAGCTCGACAACTGCATCAAGACCGTCCTGATTCCTCCGGCTGCAGCCAGCCTGGGTCTGGTGCATTAACGCCGCACACGCGATTTCAAGGAGAACGAGCGATGACAACCCAACACGACGTGGAAGCGACGAGGGACAGCAGCGGACAGTATCCCGCCACACTCGCTCCCGGCGCCAGACCGAAGCGCGATTACTCGCATATACAAGGCTGGGGAGCCGACCTCGACCACAAGAACCGCCCGGCCTATCCGATGGAGAGAACACCGCCCCGTCTCGAAGGCGTGCATTGGGACCGGCCCGAGGACCAGCCACTGACCATGAAGGTCTATCACTCGACTGAGCGGCCCGGCGTCACTCCGGTGTTCGGCACCAGCACGCCTCCATCGGGCCTGAGCGGAAAAATACGCGATGTCGCTTACAAGTTAAGCGAGAACGATATTCGCCATTGGCTGCTTCTGCTATTCGCGGACCGCGTCAATGTGGTGGAGGGCATCGGACAGGACCTGATACAGGGCCGCATTCCGAACATATTTGCGGAAATGGGTGCCAAGGCAGAACTCAAGCATAACCCGGCAGGATTCGCACGCAAGGCCGTGGTTGCAACTGCCGTGGTGGGCGCCGCGTATTACCTGTTCCAGCGCCGGCGCAGCCGTTCAAACAGGTACTGAGCCAGAGGGAACTTACTGCCGCTGGCGCTGATGCTCCGCATAAGTGCCAGGTGAACCTTCGCGCCCACGCCATCTGATGAGCAAATCATCAATCTGCCGGATATTTGCAGGCTTGACCAGGTGATGATCGAATCCGCCGTCGATGGCATTGCGGCGGTCTTTCTCCTGGCCATATCCTGTAATCGCCACCAACAACGCCCGCGCGTGATGCGGTTGTTGTCGCAGCTGCCGGGCCAGCTCGATGCCGTCCATGCCGGGCAAGCCGACGTCGAGCAGGAATACATCCTGCGGATCGACGAGCGCAGCTGACAGCGCTGCGTGAGGGTCATTTTCGACACGGACGCGATGTCCTTTTGCACTGAGCAGCATCGCGAGCATATCGGCCGAATCCTTGCTGTCGTCGACCACCATGATCTTCATCGGCGGCGCACTGCCTGCCATGTCATCGGCCTGCCGAACCGGTGCGTCCGCCGCGCCTTGCACATGCCTGGGCAGGGAGACCGTCAGCACCGCTCCCTTGCCGAGACCGTCGCTTCGCGCCGTCACCCGCCCGCCGTGCAGTGTAACCAGGCTACGGACAAGGGCCAGGCCGATACCCAGGCCACCCTGGTTCCTGTCCGGCGTACGCTGGGCCTGCGTGAACAGGTCGAAGGCGCATTCCGTCATCTCCGCCGTCATCCCGATGCCGTTGTCTTCAATCGACACCTGCACGACGTCGCGCAGCACATTGATACTGACCGCAATGTCGCCGCCATCCGGCGTGTACTTCACCGCGTTGTTCAGGAGATTGGCAAACACCTGGACAAGGCGCTTCCTGTCGCCGAAGACGGTCGCCGGCTCCGGCGAGGTGTTGATGGCGACCCAGTGCCTTCTTGCTTCGACCAGCGGCCGCACCTGCTCCACCGCTTCGGCCACGAGAGGCTTGATGTCGACCGCTTCCTTGGCAAGCTCGATCCAGCCCCGGGTGACGCGCGACACGTCGAGCAGGTCGTTGACCAGGCCGGACATGTGCTGCACCTGACGCGAAATGACGTTGCTCGCACGCCTGACCGCGGCAGTGTCTTGCGATCCCACCTTCAGCAATTCCGTTGCAGCAGCAATGGGCGCCAGCGGATTGCGCAGCTCATGGGCGAGCATCGCGAGGAACTCGTCTTTTCGCTGCTCCATTTGTACGTCCTGCGTAATATCCCGGATCTCAAGAATCTTCAGGACGGGAACGCCGTCGATCACGATAGGGCTTGCCGCGCAGGAAACGTGAAACGGGGAGCCATCCTTCTTGATGAAGATGTCGCGGTGATTGCGGACGATCTCATTCTTTCCCAGCGTGCATCCGATCGGGCAGTCGTCAATAGGGAACGGGGAACCGTCCGGATGCTTGTAATGGACCCAGTCATGCACGGGCTTGGATTCCATGTCTTCGGCGGTAAAGCCGGTCAATTCCGTCCAGGCACGGTTCGCATAGAGGCAGTGTCCCGCCTCGTTCATGACGACAATGCCCTGCACAGAGTTTTCAGCGATGGAGAGGGCGAGTTCCCGAATTTCGGGAAGGGCATTGAACATGATCGGTCTCTTTTTCGAAGGTGCAGCGCACGCGGCCGCGCACATTATGCCGCAGTACCGGATCGGTCGCGTGATTACCCTCAAAGACGCCCCCGGGAGACGCACCTGGCGGTCAGATATCTCCAGGAATCAGCGAATAGACTGCCGCATCCAGCGGCTCGCCACGCACGTACAGCCGGTTGCGCGCGACGCACTCAAAGGTGGCGCCCAGCTTTTCGGCCACCGCACGGCTGGCGCGATTGTCTTTCGCGGCAACGATTTCCAGCCGCGTCAGGTTCAGGGATTCAAACCCGTACTGGGCCATGGCACGCGCAGCTCGGGTCGCAATCCCCTGCCGCTGCATGCTCTCCCGCACCCAGTAACCGACGTTGCCGATGTTATGCACGTGGTCGATCTGGTTGATGGCGACGCTGCCGAGCAAGGCCGTGCCATCTTCGGAAAAAATCCCTACGTCGTAGGAAAAAGCCATGTTCAGACGTACCGCACACTGGCCAATCCACGCACGTGCTTCCTTTGTGCCGTAGCCCGGATGGCACCATGGCAGCCACGGTCCGACCGTGGCAACCGATTCCCGGACGGCAGAAGCAAATGCTTCCGTGTCGTTGACGCGAAAGGGGCGGATGCAGAGACCGTTGGCGATGATGGGACGCATGTGCAGGAACGGATCGTCAGTGGAGGGAGCATAGCACTCCCTCCAGCCGCAAGCCACATTGCCCGCTGTGTTCGCCCGTGGCAAGATGCTGGGACTTGTTTGATTGCGGGATGCAATGGATACGTTGACCAGCATGAAGGTGTTTGCGGCCGTCGTCGAGACCGGTAGTTTCGCCGCGGCATCCGACCGCCTCGACATGTCGCGTGCGATGACGTCGAAATACGTCGCGCACCTTGAGGAACACCTAGGTACGCGCCTGCTCCAGCGCACCACGCGCAAGCTGACGCTGACGGAATCCGGCGCCACCTACTACGAGCGCTGCGTGCAGATCCTCGCCGACATCAGCGAAGCCGAGGAAGGCGCGCTGCACCTGACTGAAGCGCCACGCGGCACGCTGCGCCTGACCGTGCCGGTGTCCTTCGGCATCCTGCACATGGGGCCGGTGATTTCCAGCTACATGAAGCAGTACCCGGACGTGAAGGTCGACATTCTCGTCACTGACCGCCGCGTCGACCTGCTGGAAGAAGGATTGGACCTGGCCATACGCATCGGGTCATTGTCCGAGTCCGGCCTCGTGGCAAAGAAATTCGCGTCGGACCGCGTCGTGATCTGCGCCGCGCCCGAGTACCTGCACCGGCACGGTACGCCCAAGACGCCGGCGGAGCTCGCGCAGCACAACTGCCTGACCTACAGCTATGCGGCGACGGGCGATGAATGGAAGATGGACGGCCCCGACGGACACCATACGGTGAAGGTGTCCGGATCCCTGCGCGCCACCAATGGCGACATGGTGAAGCTGGCAGCGCTGGGCGGGGTGGGTCTGATGCGGCAGCCCTTGTTTCTCTGCGGCGAGGATTTGCGCAATGGGCGACTGGTCGAAGTCCTGCCCGAATACAAGTCCGCCGAACTGGGCATCTACGCGGTTTACCCCAGCCGCAAGCACCTGTCGGCCAAGGTGCGTACCTTTGTGGATTTCATTGCAGGCGCCTTCGACCTGAAGAGCGAGTGGTAATCAGTACCCGCCCGATTCCTGCATTGTCCTGACCGCGAGGCCGACCGTCGTCAGCACGGGCACGGCCGTGAGGACCGCAGCGACGATCCAGGAACCTGCACCGCCCTGCCGGTTGCGCAGGCTGTCGACGGCGGCGACCAGCGGATCGGCGAACAGGCCGCCTGTCAGCAGCGCCACATACACGGGCGAGAATCCCGCGTACACATAGGCATTCATCAGCAGCACGCCGAGCAGCAACACCGCGGTGCCGGTCGCCGCAGCGGAAAACGCAATGCGGACGCGGGGCAGGTTGAACAGCATGCAGGCAGCAAGCACGGAGGCGAGTGCGCCGCTGGACTGGCCGAGCGCCGCGCTCGAATCGAGCATCAGCGACAGCCCCGCCCCGCCGGCCACCACGGCCAGCAAGGGGGCGGGCGTCGGTCGGTTTTCACCGGCCTTGGCGAGGAAGGACCAGGCAATGGTGATCAGTACGGCTGCACTTCCCGCCACCGCAATGGCCTTGGACGGCCCAAGGCTTGCCATCGCCGGCCAGACCACCAGCGTCACCGCCACCAGCGCGATCACCAGCCGCGACAGCAGGCGTGTCGCCGCATGGGGCGCGTTCTCGGCGGCCAGGCCGCCGACCACGCCGAACACCGCAATGGCGGGCAGCCAGTCGAGCGCTGTTTTCGGAATCACCGACCATTGCGCATGAAATGCCGCGAACCAGGCCGCGACGAATCCGCCGGCGAGTGCAATCGCGGGAACGATCACCTGCAGCGGCATGCGGCGCAGTGCGAACAGCAGCGCCAGCGCGACGCCGAAGGGCACGAGGGCGCTTTGCAGGATCAGGGGGATGACGAAGGATGGGTCGGGCATGGGGGCTCCTTATGCGAACGCGGGTTCCTCTCCCCCCTCACGCCGGCGGGAGAGGGAGTCAAAACGCGAGCAGTTACTGCTTGATCGCCTCGATGTTGATGCGCAGTTCCACCTCATCCGTCGCCGCTTTGCCCAGGCCGTAGCTCATGCCGAAATCGCTGCGCTTGATGGTCGAGGTCGCCACGTAGCCGGCACGGGTTTCGCCCTTCATGCCGGGGCCGGTACCGATGTACTTCAGCTTGAAGGTGACGGGCTTGGTCACGCCGTGCAGGCTCAGGTTGCCGCTGACCGTGCCTTCGCCGGCTGCGTTCAAGGTCACGCCGGTGGAGGTGAAGTTCATCGTCGGGAACTGTACTGCGTTGAAGAAATCGGGGCTCTTCAGGTGCTTGTCCAGGCCGTCATGCTTGGTGTCGATGCTGTCGGTCTTGATGTCGACCTTGATCTTGCTCGCTTCCGGCGCGCCGACGACGAGGTCGCCGGAAATGTCGTTGAAGCGGCCCATGAAACGGCTGACGCCGGAAAGATGGCCGACTTCGAAGTAGGCGACAGAGTGCGCGGCGTCGATCTTGTAGTTGCCGGCGGGGGCATTCGCGAAGGCGGCGGAGGACAGGATGAGGCCGGCGGCGGCGAGGGAGCGGAGTAGCGTTTTGGTCATGGTTTGATTCCTTTATCGGGATGCCTGGTTGATGAGTTGGCGAAAACGGCGGAAGCCGGCTTCGATGTCCGCGAGTTCGTCGCGGTCGACGCCTTCGAACGCCTGCTGCAGGTGGGCGAAGTGCTTGTCTGCAACCCGTTCGAAGGTCGCCCTGCCTTCGTCGGTGAGACTCACGAGATGCGACCGGCGGTCTTCGCGCGAGGTGACGCGGTGCGCCAACCCGTTCAGTTCAAGCCGGTCGACGATGCCGGTGAGGCTGCCCTTGGTAATGCCGGTCTGTTCGCTCAGCGCCTTGCAGGACAGCGTCGTTCCTGCGGCCAGTGCGGACAGCACCGCGAACTGCGCCGGGGTCAGTCCCTGCTTGCGCAGGTGCCGCGAGGCGAATTGCTCGAACGCATGCCACGCCTGCGTCATCTCGCCTACCGTGGCGGGCAGGCGCAGGGAAGTGCAGAAATTCGCATCCAGGAGGTTCATCGCTTCGTACCGAAACAGTTCGTGTTAGGACGATACGCATTCTATTTTTTGCAGTTCTCCGGATAAACAACCTGGAAGGAATGAGACTGTTTCCTTTTTGTTGACAATAGGATGCGATGGATGACGGTTGAAGGAACTATCAACAGGTGTGAAACAGTCTTGTTCTCGCCGGGTTGTTTATCTCGCGCGCGTAAGCACGGTACAGTGCGGTTTACACTGGAACAATCTCTTCATGAAGCAGCAACTCCGCGCCCTGACTGTGATGCTCGCCGGACTGGCGATGCTGGGCCCTTTCTGCATCGATACCTATCTCCCGTCTTTTGCGGCGATTTCCCGCGATTTCGGCGTGCCGGCGGTCTACGTGCAGCAGACGCTGTCCGCTTACCTGCTCTGTTTCGCCGGCATGATGCTGTTCCATGGAACGCTGTCCGATTCCTTCGGAAGGCGGCCGGTCATCATCGTCTCGCTGGTGGTGTTTACGGCCGCCTCGGTCGGTGCAGCGCTGGCGTCCAATATCGGGGCGCTGATCCTGTTCCGCGCGTTGCAGGGACTATCCGCCGGCGCCGGTACGGTGGTCGGGCGGGCAATGATCCGCGACCGGCTTTCCGGGGCGGAGGCGCAGAAGATGATGTCGGACGTCACCATCGTCTTTGCCGTCGCGCCCGCGATCGCGCCCATCCTCGGCGGCTGGCTGCAGCTGTGGTTCGGATGGCGCTCGGTGTTCGCGTTTCTTGCCATCGTCGGCCTGCTGCTCGGCCTGGTCTGCTGGCGCGCCTTGCCGGAGAGCCTGCCGGCCTGCCAGCGTCAGGCGTTCCATACTCGGCAGATCCTCGGCAATTACTGGACGGCCTTGCGTCATCCGCAATTCCTGCTGCTTGCGTTCGCGATGGCATTCGCGTCGATCGGTTTCTTTGTCTACATCGCATCGGCACCGCATTTCGTGCCCGAGGTGCTGGGCTTGCCGGCGACGTCGTACGGCTGGCTGTTCATTCCTCTCGTGGGCGGCATGGTGACCGGCGCCATTGTCGCGGGAAGGCTCGCGCACCGTTGCGAGCCGGTGCAGCTGATCCGCGCCGGCTACGGCATGATGGGAACCGCGGCGCTGCTCAATCTCGGCTACAACCTGCTGTTCCCCGCGACAGTGCCGTGGGCAGTGATGCCGCTGTTCCTGTACACCTTCGGGGTGTCGCTCGCGTCACCGAGTACGATGGTGCTGACGCTCAGCGTGTTTCCGGCAATGCGTGGCCTGGCTGCTTCGCTGCAAGCCTTCGTGCAGATGCTGCTGTTCTCGATCGTCGCAGCGGTTGTCGCGCCGCTGGTCGGGGGCGACGGCCTGAAGCTGTCCATGTTCCTCGCTGGCTGCATCGGCAGCAGCATCGTCTGCCTCGCCATCCTGTCGCGTCAATGGCAACGCGCCCCCTTCCCTAGCTCATAACACCCTCTAAGCTCCTGACATGCCGCTGTCAGGAGGCCGCCGCTACCATGGTCTTCCCGACAATCAGACCAGGAGAACAGCATGGCAGACGAAATCCCCGGCATCGTGTCGCATGTATCGATCGGCACCAACGACTTCGAACGCGCGCGGGCGTTCTACGACAAGGTCATGGGAGCGCTGGGCTGCCGCCGGCTGGAGGAATTCCCCGGTGCGGTCGCCTACGGCAAGATCTATCCCGAGTTCTGGGTGCAGACGCCGATCGACGGTTATCCGGCGTCCGTCGGCAATGGCACCCACGTAGGATTCGTTGCGCAATCGAAAGAAGCGGTGCACGCGTTCTACGACGCTGCGCTGGAAGCGGGCGCAACGGATGGCGGCGCGCCGGGACCGCGACCGCATTACGGCGAACCGTATTACGGCTGTTTCGTGCGCGACCTCGATGGCCACAAGATCGAAGCCGCCTTCTGGGACATGTCGAAAATGCAGGGCGGGCACGAGGCTTGATCTGCGTCATTGGACGCTAGCGGCCGGGCGCACTCTAACAGGCTCCAGCAACCTCGATGGAGTTTCGACTATGGAAATCGATATCGGCATTTCCGAACAGGACCGCCGCGCAATCGTCGACGGCCTGTCGCGCCTGCTCGCCGACACCTACACGCTGTATCTGAAGACGCACAATTTCCACTGGAACGTGAAGGGCCCGATGTTCCAGACCCTGCACCTGATGTTCGAGACGCAATACACCGAACTGGCGGCGGCGGTCGATCTGATCGCTGAGCGCATCCGCGCGCTCGGCAGTCCGGCGCCGGGGACCTATTCGATGTTTTCCGCCCTGACAGGCATCAAGGAGCCGGACGGCGTGCCGAACGCGGAAGAGATGATCCGGCAGCTCGTGCAGGATCAGGAGATGGTGGTAAAGACAGCACGCACGATGTTCAAGGCGGTCGACCAGGCCGGCGACGAACCGACTGCGGACCTGCTGACCCAGCGCATGCAGGTGCATGAAAAGACCGCGTGGATGCTGCGGTCCCTGTTGGAGAAGTAAGCGCCTGCTTATGCTCTGAGTCTTACGGGCTGTAGCTTGGGCTGCTCGAGGCGTTCCCGGATGCGGTTCCAGAGGCGCTCGTGCATCGGCATGATGATCACGTTGCAGATCGGCTCGAGCACCGCCGCCAGCCCGCCGAACGCCACGGAGCCGGTCACGACGTACATCGTGGCGAACGCCACGCCCATGTGGACGAGGATCTGGCTGGTGGTCTTGGCGGCGGTAACCATGGCGGGCTCCTTGTTTGATTCGGTGATGCATCAAATGGTAATGATTCGCATTTGATAGATCCAATTGAATAAAACAAGGAATTGGATAGCTGTCGGCTATTGAATCAGAACTTGTAGCTCACGCCGACCCGGAGAACCGGGTAGACGCGGAATTTGCGCACTTCCCGCGCCAGCGCCTCGTTCTCGCGCGCGATGTCGCTGGCGAACTGGCTGCAGACCGCGGCGCCGGCGGCACAGCCATCTGCGCTAAGAGAGGTTTTCGGTGAACCCTGGAACAGCACGCCGATATCGGTCGAGAACGACCAGCCCTTTTCATCCTTCAGGTTACGCCCCCAGCCGATACCGAGGTAAGGCGAGACCTTGTTGAAGTCCACCTTGCCCGTGACACTACCTACGCTCGCGGCGTTGTACAGATTGCCCTGGATGGAATAGGCACCTGCGGCGTTCGGCTTCGCGTGCACGTCGATGCGGTTGCCGTTGTAGGCCACGCCGCCGGTGATGCGGAAGGAACTCCCCTTCTCCGGATACCAGTCGATGAGCGCGTCATAGGTATTGGCCTTCAGGTCGAGGTCATACTGCATGTCGCGCGTACTGCCTTGGTAACTGTAGCCGAGGTAGCCCAGGCCGATTCGGGCGTTGACGCTGGGGCTGATGGGAAAGGTGGCGTGCGCACCCACACCGGTGGTACCGACGCTCCCGCTGATCCCGATCTCGGATTGTGATTGGGCAAAGGCAGAGGTGGTCAGTCCGGCGAGGGTGATGGCTGCGAGCGTTCTCTTCACTGTTTGATTCCTGTCGAGTGCGATGTTCCGGTCATGCTTATTTCAGCAACGCAAAATTGCTTGCGGTCAGGGTTTTCTGACTGCCCGCCTTTTTCCCGGTTCCATTATTTTCTCGACGCAATGCAAATTTCGGGTCGCCAGCAGGAAACGTTTTTCGAGCGCAACAAGGGCGTTTAATCACGATCAACAAGGATGGCGATTTTCGCCACCCACGCCGGTGTCACCCTGTTATCGTGCAGGCGGTATCTCCGAGTGAATTGCACTATGAAAACAACACACGTCCACGCCTCCGATGTCCGCGCCCTCGCCCGTCTTGTCACGGACGCCACACTCCAGCTGACGGACCTCGTCGAGGGCGTCCACGCCGGCATCGTCCGCGCACCGCGCAGGCAGACGAGTGGCCTTTCCGGCTTCGTGTACCGCACAGTGCGCGGTGTCACACGCACGGTCGGACAGACCGCCGACGGCGTCCTCGCACAAGTCGTCCCGCTGTTCGGCGCACGTCATTCCTCGCCCGCGCGCGAAGCCATGCTTGCTGCGGTCAATGGCGTGGTCGGCGACTACCTGAAATCGACCGGCAATGCGCTCGCCATTCCAATGCAGTTCCGGGTACAGGGAAAACCGCTCGCGCCCGCCACGCTGCCCGACGCGAGCCGCAAGCTCCTGGTGCTGGTGCACGGCCTCTGCATGAACGACCTGCAATGGCGTCACGACGGACACAACCATGGAACGGCGCTCGCGCACGATCTTGGCTATACACCGGTCTACCTGCACTACAGCACCGGGCAGCATATTTCGGACAACGGCCGTCAGTTTGCACAGCGGGTGGAGGCGCTCCTGCGGCAATGGCCGGTGCCGGTCGACGACCTCGTGATCGTGGGGCACAGCATGGGTGGATTGGTAACGCGTAGCGCCTGTCACTACGGCATGCAACAAGGACACGAATGGCCGGCGCGCTTGCGCAAACTGGTTTTCCTCGGCACGCCGCACCACGGCGCTCCGTTGGAACGCGTCGGCAACTGGCTGGAAACGGTACTGCGCGCCACGCCCTATGCGGCACCCTTCGCCCGCCTGGGCATGCTGAGGAGCGCAGGCATCACCGACCTGCGCCATGGGAACCTGCTGGATGAGGATTGGGAGGGCAGGGACCGCTTTCAGCGCGGACCGGACAACCGCGTTCCGCTGCCCCTGCCGGAAGGTGTGGCCTGTTATGCCGTCGCCGGGAGACTGTCCCGGCTCACCGGTGACGGACTGGTGCCGCTGCAAAGCGCACTCGGCCAACATGGGGAGGCGTCACGCCAGCTCGGCTTCCCGGAGGAGCACACATGGGTCGCCGAAGGCGTCGGCCATCTCAACCTGCTCGGCGATGCCGCCGTCTACGAACGCATCCGGGACTGGCTCGCAGACGACAAGCCCTGCGATCAGAACGACGCGACCACCTTCAACGCGCGCGCGACATCCTCCTGACCGACATCGAGGTGGGTCACCAAACGGATGCGCTTTGCGCTGCCATACACACCGCTCGTCACCTTCACGCCCTGCGCGGCGAGATGCTCCAGGAAGGCATCCGCCACCGACGTATCGACATCGACAAACAGGATGTTCGTCTGCGCCGGATGCACAGCCACCTTGCCCTCCAGTTTCGGATGCGCTGCGCATGCACGTGACAGCCCTTCGGCAAGCGCGCGTGCATTCGCATGGTCGTCAGCGAGGCGATGCACGTGATGCTCCAGCGCATGCAAACCCGCTGCCGCCAGCACCCCCGCCTGGCGCATGCCGCCGCCGAGCATCTTGCGGACACGCCGCGCCTGCTGGATGAACTCCTTCGATCCGAGCAGCACGGAACCGACCGGCGCGCCGAGTCCCTTGGACAGGCACAGCGACACCGAGTCGTAACCGGTGCAAAGGTCACGGGCCTTTGCAACAGGATTGCTGCCGTCCTGCTCCGCCAGCGCAACCGCCGCGTTGAACAGGCGCGCACCGTCGATATGCGCACGCAGGCCCCGGCGCTTCGCCAGGGCACTGACTTCCTGCATGTATGCCAGGGGCAACACCTTGCCGCCCGTGGTGTTTTCCATCACCACCAGCCGCGTCTTCGCAAAATGCGGATCGTCGGGCTTGATCGCCGCTTCGATGGCGGCGAGCGGAATGGTGCCGTCCGGCTGATGGTCCAGCGGTTGCGGCTGGATCGAACCGAGCACCGCCATGCCGCCGCCTTCCCAGCGGTAGGTATGCCACTGCTGACCGACGATCGCTTCGTCACCGCGCTGGCAATGGGTCATCAGTGCGATCAGGTTGGTCTGGGTGCCGCTCGGTGCGAACAGGCCGGCCTCGAAGCCGAGCATCGCGGCCGCCGTCTCCTGGAGGCGGTTCACCGTTGGATCGTCGCCGAATACATCATCGCCGAGGGGCGCGTTCATCATGGCCTGCTTCATTGCGGCCGTCGGCTGGGTCACGGTATCGCTGCGGAAATCGCTCATTGTCTCTCTCGGTAAAACAGATTGGACGGACATTATCGGCGTTTTGCGCCCGGCGTGTATTAGCGCTCCAAGGCATCCCCGAAGGCGCGGCAGTAAAGCGCGTCGTTGCGCCGCAACAAGAAAAACGTTTGATCCCGCGCGGTTCTGTTATCATTTCACCAATTGCGTCCAGCGTTGGCGCACACATTTTTCTCTACAGGTGTCCACGACCATGGATATGGCACTTACGGCTGAGATTCCCCAGAGCGGCACACGCCGCTTCGTGCTCGAAATGCTCGGGTTCACCGACGCGGAGAAGAATCTCCTTTCCTCGACTTTCCGCCTGACAGGGCGACGCCCGTTTGCCTATGCGGAAGCAGAGAATGCAGCGGAACGCACCGATATCTACCTCGTCAACGCCGACAACCCGCATGGCCTTGCCGAACTCAAGGTGCGCTCGCCCAACGTGCATGCCCCCGCCGTCCTCATCGGCCGCCGCGGCACGGTCGCCGAATGGCCGTTGGTCGAAAAGCCGATCCACTGGATGCGCCTCTTCGAGCAGCTCGACAGCCAGATGTCGAGCGCCCTGCGTAAACGCTCGCAGCGCCAGGCCACCGGGTGGGACGGCCGTACCCGCCGCCGCGCCGCCGACCGCAATCTGCCGCCGCCGGCGCCCGTCGTCGAAACCCGCACCAACGAATCCGTGCTGGTCGTGGACGACAGCGCGACTGTACGCGCCTTCATGCGCAACAAGCTCGCGCCCTTCCGCTTCGACGTCGACTTCGCCGAGACCGGCGAAATGGCGATCGACATGGCACAGGCCAAGAACTACACCTGCATCTTCCTCGACATCCTGATGCCCGGCATGGACGGCTACCAGGTCTGCAAGCGCATCAAGTCCAGCCCAGCCACCAAGGACGTCGCAGTCGTCATGCTAAGCAGCAAATCCTCCGCCTTCGACAAGTTCCGCGGCTCCTGGGCCGGTTGCGATGCCTACCTCGGCAAGCCGGTGCCGGAAGACGAATTGCTGGCCACCATCGCCCGCTTCCTGCCCAGCGCGCGCCGTATCGCGCAATCCGTCCTCGCGCGCGCGAGCTGATGGACATCCTGCTTGCAGGCGCCACCGGTCTGGTAGGCGGCCTGTGCCTGCAGCGGCTTCTCGCCGATCCCGCGTTCACCCGTGTCGTCGTCCTCGTACGACGTCCGCTCGGAATCACCCATCCCAAACTCGAGCAGCATGAGGTCGACTTCGCGCGGCTCGAAACCGCTCGTCCACTGTTCAAGGTCGACAAGCTCATCTGCGCGCTCGGCACCACGATCAAACAGGCCGGCAGCCAGGAACGTTTCCGCGAGGTCGATCATGACTATCCGCTGCAACTCGCCCGCCTCGGACTTGCGCAGGGCGCGCGCCACTTCCTGCTGGTCAGCGCACTCGGCGCCAATGCGAAGTCAGGCGTGTTCTACAACAGCGTCAAGGGTGATGTGGAAGCGGACGTGCGCGCGCTCGAATTTCGGCAGCTCACCATCGTGCGGCCATCGCTGTTGCTGGGCGAGCGGCAGGAGTTTCGATTGGGGGAAGAGGTGGGCAAGCGCCTCGCCTTCCTCGTGCCCGGAAAATACCGGCCGGTGCAGGCGGATGACGTGGCAAAGGTGCTGGTGGAAGCCGCCCGGCGGGATACGCCGGGCGTCGAGGTCATTGAGTCGGACGAGATCCGCCGACGTGCGGCTTAGTCCGCGAGGTTCGCGAACAGCGCGGTGCTGAGGTAGCGCTCGCCGAAGGACGGGATGATCGTGACAATCAGTTTGCCCTTGTTCTCCGGCCGCTTCGCCACCTGCGCCGCAGCCCACAGCGCCGCGCCGGAAGAAATGCCAACAAGCAAACCCTCTTCACGCGCGGCGCGGCGTGCGAACTCGAACGCGTCGTCGTTCTTCACGCGCACCACTTCATCGTAGATTTCCGTGTTCAGGATGTCCGGCACAAAACCCGCGCCGATGCCCTGGATCGGGTGCGGGCCCTTCTGGCCGCCGGACAGGATCGGCGATGCGTCCGGCTCCACGGCGATGACCTGGAAGCCCGGTTTGCGCGCCTTAATCACTTCACCCACGCCGGTGATCGTGCCGCCGGTGCCGATGCCGGCGACCAGGATGTCGACCTTGCCGTCAGTGTCCCGCCAGATTTCCTCGGCGGTCGTGTTGCGATGGACTTCCGGGTTGGCGGGGTTTTTGAACTGCTGCGGCATGAAATAGCGCGGATCGGACGCGACCATTTCTTCCGCCTTCTTGATCGCGCCGCCCATGCCTTCGGGACCGGGCGTCAGGATCAGTTCGGCGCCGTAAGCGCGTAGCAGCATGCGGCGCTCCTTGCTCATGGTCTCGGGCATGGTAAGCACGCACTTGTAGCCGCGCGCCGCGCACACCATCGCCAGTGCAATGCCGGTGTTGCCGCTGGTCGGCTCGACGATGATGGTGTCGGGCTTGATCTTGCCGGCCTTTTCCGCCGCATCGATCATTGCCACGCCGATACGGTCCTTGACGCTGTGCGCAGGATTGTAGAACTCCAGCTTCGCCACCACGTCCGCGCCGCCTTCCGCAGACAGCTTCCGGATGCGTACCAGCGGGGTGTTGCCGATCAGTTGGGTAACATCGTTGACGATCTTCATTGCTTCGCTCTCCTGTTATTTTTAACCGTGCAATTCAGCAATCCGGCGATCGCGTTCGACCTGGATCGTATGCGCCGCCATGCCTTCTGAAACACCGACAGACTGTAGCACGAAGGCGGAAAGCTGCAAGCCGGTCTCCAGCGTTTCCGGGATCACGTAGGACGCGCCCGCCTGCTTGAGCGCCTGCGCATGCTTTTCGTCGCGCGAGCGGGCGAACAGGGGGACAGAGGGATATTCGCGCCGAATTGCCTTCACGGCGTGCAGGGCGGAGGCCGGATGGTCCATGGTCAGCACGATTGCGGCGGCCCGGTCCGCATGCACCTTGCGCAGCAGTTCCACGCGCGCGGCGTCGCCGAAGTACACCGGCAGCCCGGCCGCGTGCAGTTTGCCGACCACGCGCGAATTGGTTTCGAAAGCGATATAGGGGACGTTCTGTTCCGACACCATCTGCGCCACCAGCTGGCCGACGCGGCCGAAGCCGGCGATGATGACATGGCCTCGTTCCTTGTCGACGATGGCCTTATCGAGATCGCCCGGCTGTTCCGAATGTTCCCTGTCCCACCAGTCGCCGAAGGCATGGCCGGCCTTGGCCACCAGCGGCGTGGCGAACAGACTCAAGCTGACCACCAGCATGATGAACTGGCCGATGTCCTTCGGCATCAGGCCGGTCGCCATCGCTGAGCCGACCACAATGAAGGTGAATTCCCCGCCCTGGCCGAGTAGCGCGCCGCCCTCGACCGCACGGCCCCAATTGAAGCCGCCGATGCGCAGGATCACGCTCGTCACCAGCGTCTTGATCAGGAACAGGCCGATCACCGACAGCGGCAGCCAGACCGGCGATTTCAACACTTCGCGCACGTCGATCGCCATCCCCACCGACATGAAGAAGAGTCCCATGAGCAGGCCCTTGAAGGGCTCGATCGTGACTTCCACCTCGTGCTTGAACTCGGTCTCGGCCAGCAGCAGGCCGGCGAGGAAGGCGCCGAGCGCCAGCGACAGGCCTGCATATTCGGTCAGCGCGGCGATGCCCAGGGTGGACAGCAGCGTGAGCGCCATGAACACGTCCGGCTGGCGCTGCTGCGTGAAGTTATGGAACAGCGGACGGATGACGCGGCGGCCGAGCAGGTAGATCAGCGCGATGGCGGCAATCGACTTGAGCAGCGCCACGCCGACGAGGCCGACCATGCCTTCGCTGGTGCCACTGGCCAGCACGCCCATCAGGATCAGCAGCGGCACCACGGCCAGGTCCTGCAGCATCAGGATGGAGAAACCCGCCTGGCCGAGCGGTGTGCCCAGCGTGCGGCGTTCCGTCATCAGCTGCATCACGACGGCGGTGGACGACAGCGACAGCACCGAGCCGAGGATGGCCGACACTTCCAGGCTGTTGCCGAATGCATAAGCGATGACGCCGATGATCGCGGCACTGATGTAGACCTGTGCGGCGCCGGCGCCGAATACCCAGTTGCGCAATGCCCACAGCCGCTCCGCCGACAGCTCCAGGCCGATCATGAACATGAGGAACAGCACGCCGAGCTCGGCCAGCACTTCCACCCCTTCCAGGCGCGGAAAGGTGAACCACTCCAGCCAGGGATGGGCGTCGGCCAGCAGGCCGAGCCCGAACGGGCCGATCAGTGTTCCCGCGGCGAGAAAGCCGAGGATCTGGTTGATGCGCCAGCGCTGCAGCAGCGGGATAAGAATGCCCGTCAGGGCGAGAAACAGAATCGTTTCGCGCAAATAGGGTAGGGAATGGTGTGCTTCCACGTTGAAAAATCCTGTTGACGATGACTGCGCCGGACAGCGCGGCGCCTGCCGCCAGTGCAGCCCCGCAAGTGTGTCACAGAAAGTGGAGAGGGTGTTATGACCTGGAATGCCTAGCCCGGATATTTCACCAGACCGGCCCTCAAACTTGACTGGAAGGCAGATGTTTACTCGGTCTGCGGCTTGCTACCGCCATATCCAATCGGTACCTTCGGCCTACGGGGGTGCTGGCGTGCGATTTGCGGCCATTTTGCGCCCGCGCTTCGCGCCAATAGGCAAGCTATTGGCTTGGCGCGCGAACGCAAACTGCCTCGCAACTCGCACGCCATCACTCCGCGTCCTGATGAAATATCCGGGCTAGCGGCGTCTTTTCTTCCAGTTGTAGTCCGGGTCGGGGTCCGCGACCCCGGGGTGGCCGACGGAGTCGGGGTTTTCCGAGCACATGGTGACGAAGCAGATGCCCTCGCCCTCACGTTGCCGTTTGCGCAAGGCTTCCATGAACTGCATTGCGGCGCTCATTTCGGTCGAGGCGAAGTCCTGACTCATTGGTTCGGCGTTGCCGTCATCGACTTCGGTCCAGTACACCATGTACATCCCGTCCTCCGTTCAGCCCAGGCGCGCCTGGGCGGTGATTTCGCAGGAGCGCAGACGCGCCGCATGGTCGTGGATCATCGAATTGACAATCAGTTCATCGGCCTGCGTCTCCTCGAGGAAGGCCTGCAACTGCCGCTTCACGGTGGCCGGGTCGCCGACGATGGAGGCGTGCAAGGTGGCTTCGACGGATGCCTGCTCCATCGGCGACCAGAGTCCGTCCATGCTGTCGACCGGCGGCGGCATCTGACCCGGCACGCCGCGGATCAGGTTCACGTGCATTTGCTGGTGCGTGGTGAGCAGGCGGCGTGCCTCCCGTTCGCTGTCCGCGGCGACGATGTTGATGCCGACCATGGCGTACGGCTTGTCGAGCACGCCGGACGGCTGGAAGCACTGCCGGTACAGGTTGAGTGCGGCCTGGAGGTAGGCCGGCGAGAACTGGCCGGCGAAGGCGAAGGGCAGGCCGAGATACCCGGCGAGCTGGGCGCTGAAATCGCTGGAGCCCAGGAGCCAGATCGGCACATCCAGTCCTTCACCCGGCACGGCACGCACGCGCGGCCCGTCGCCGCGCGGCTTGAAATAGGCGCGCAACTCGGCCAGTAGCTGCGGGAATTCCTCGCCATTGCTCTCCAACGACCGCCGCAAGGCGCGCGCCGTGAGCTGGTTGGAGCCGGGCGCGCGGCCGAGTCCGAGGTCGATGCGGCCGGGATAGAGGGATTCGAGCGTGCCGAACTGTTCGGCGATCACCAGCGGCGCGTGGTTGGGCAGCATGATGCCGCCGGCGCCCACTCGGATGGTGGAGGTGCGTCCGGCGACATGACCGATCACCACCGCGGTTGCGGCGCTGGCGATGCCCGGCATGCCGTGGTGTTCGGCCAGCCAGTAGCGGTGGTAACCCCAGCGCTCGGCATGCTGCGCCAGATCCAGCGTGCGCCGGAACGCGTCCGCCGCCGTATCGCCTTCGCGGATGGGCGCGAGGTCGAGGATGCTGAGGGGAATGTCCTTGAGTTGCTTCATGGTATTCGACGCTGGCCTGAAGCTGTCATTCTAGGTAAGACAGCAGTTTTCTGCTGTCATTCACTCAAAAACTGACCAGCCCCTTCTGCCACAAGTACCTGCCCAGCATCACCACGCACACCGTGACGATCATCGGCCGGATCAGCTTCGTGCCGCCGCGCACCATCGCGTGCGAGCCGCCCCATGCGCCGATCACCTGCCCCAGGATCATGGCGCCCCCCGCCGTCCACACCACCTTGCCGCCCAGGATGAACACCGTGAGCGAGGCGATATTGCTGGCGAAGTTGAGCACCTTGGCATTGGCCGTCGCCGTGATCAGGTTCTGGCCGCGCAGCGCGACGCCAGCCAGGGAGAAGAACGACCCCGTACCCGGCCCGAACATGCCGTCATAGAACCCGATCCCCGGCACCACCACACCTTGGTAAGCGCTGCGGTTCAGGCGCGGCTTCTTCTCGACCGCGCCGGCGTTCGGGGCCAGCAGGAAATACAGCGCGATGGCGACCAGGACGATGGGAATCAGCACATCGAGGGTTTTCGCATTGACGAACTGCACGGCCATTGTCCCGACCGCTGAGCCGATGAGCGAGGCGACGAACAGCTTGCGCACGTCGGGCACATTGACCAATCCGCGCCGGATCACCATCAGCGACGCGGTGAAGGAACCGGAACTGGCCTGCAGCTTGTTGGTGGCGAGCGCCTGGACCGGCGGCACCTGCGCCAGCAGCAGCACGGGAATGGTGATCAGCCCACCGCCGCCGGCGATGGCATCCACAAAACCGGCAATCGCCGCGGCGCCGAACAGCATCGCGAGGATTTCCGGCGACAGCACGAAATCCATTTTTTTCCCTGGGAGAGTATCGAGTGATGGATGCTAGCGGATTTGTGCACGGCAATCCAATGCCGAATGTGCATGGGTGACTGCTCCCTTCTCCCGCGGGCGGGAGAAGGGTTGGGGATGAGGGGGATTGCCAAGACCTTCTGCGCTCGTGCGAGCACCCTCACCCCCGGCCCCTCTCCCGCCTTCGGGAGAGGGGAGCGTTTTCGACAATATATTAGTCTTTGTTCTCTCGAATCCGAATCAACCCCTCCTGCGCCAGCGTCGCCACCAGCTCCCCCTTCTGGTTGTACACATGCGCAAAGCACAGCCCGCGTCCGCCCGACGCATTCGGGCTTTCCATCGCAAACAGCAGCCACTCATCCATGCGGAACGGACGATGGAACCAGATCGTGTGGTCGAGGCTGGCGATCTGCAGGCGGCGGTCGCCCATGAAGATGCCGTGCGGCTGCAGCGACGTCCACAGCAGTCCATAGTCGGACACATACGCGAACATCGTCTCGTGCGTGAGCGTGTCGTCCGGCAGGGTCATGGGAGCGCGCGTCCACACCTGCTTGCTCGGCTTGCCGTTGTGGCCGCTGTAGATATCGCCGGGATGATCGGCGCGGAAGTCCACCGGCACCGGCATGAACGGGCGCTTGCCGGCGTCGCTCAGCTTTTTCCATTCGACGATACTGGAGGTCAGTGTTTCCGGATCGGGGCTGGCGGGTGCCGGACGCTGATGCGACAGGCCTTCCTCTTCCGTCTGGAACGAGGCCGACATCACGAAGATGCGGCGGCCTTCCTGGTAGGCGACCACGCGCCGGGTGCTGAAGCTGCCGCCGTCGCGCACGCGTTCGACTTCATAGTCGATCGGCAGGCGATGGTTGCCGGGCAGGATGAACATCGAGTGCAGCGAATGCACGCGGCGTTCCGGCACCGTCACTGCCGCCGCGTACAGCGACTGGCCCAGCACCTGTCCGCCAAAGACGTTCGGGCTGCCCATGAAATGGCTCTGGCCGCGATAGCGGTCTTCGCCGGTCTGCTCCAGTGTGAGCAGGTCGAGGATTTCTTGTGTGTTGTAGAGGGAGGTATCCAGCATGTCTGTAGTGCGTATGTTCAAAAGGAATTCTTGCCCAGCGAATCGCGTAGTTCGCGCTTGAGGACCTTGCCGATCGCGCTGCGCGGCAGTTGCGTCGTGAGTTCGACCGCGGCCAGGCGCTGCGTCTTGCCAAGGCGCGCATTTGCCCAATCGAGCACTTCCTGCGCCTGCAGCGAAGCACCCTCACGCGGCACCACGAAGGCCACCGGTGTTTCGCCCCAGCGCTCCGATGGCACGCCGACGACGGCGGCTTCAGCGATGTGCGGATGCTGCGCGAGCACAGCTTCCAGGTCGCTCGGATAAATGTTGAAGCCGCCGGAGATGATCATGTCCTTCTTGCGGTCCATCAGCGTCAGGAAGCCGTCCTCGTCGAAACGGCCCACGTCGCCGGTGCGGATGAAGCGCTTGCCGCTCGGGTCGTGCCATTCCGCCTCGGCGGTTTTCTGCGGCTGCTTGTGGTAGCCGGCCATCATCGCGGGCGAATGGCCGACCACTTCGCCGAGTGCGCCCGGAGGCACTTCGCGGCCTTCGTCGTCGATCAGGCGGATGTCATGGCCGGGCGCGGGCTTGCCGACCGTGTGCAGCTTGTCCGGATGTTCATGCGCGGCGAGCATGCAGGTGCCTCCGCCTTCGGTCATGCCGTAGTACTCGATCAGTCCGCCCGGCCAGCGTTGCACGATGTCCGCTTTCAGGGCCGCCGAGAATGGTGCACTGGTGCAGAACTTCATGCGGAATGCCGACAGGTCGTAGCGCCCGAAATCCTCACGCGCCATGATGCGTTGGTACTGCACCGGCACCAGCATGGTATGCGTCACGCGGTGCTTTTCCGCCAGCAAAAGATAAGTGCCCGCGTCGAACTTCGCCATCAGCACCACCGTGCCGCCCAGGCCGATGGTGGGGAAGAAGCACACCAGCGTCGTGTTCGAATACAGCGGCGTCGAGATCAGCGAGATGGCGTCGTCGTCATAGCCGTTGACGCGGCCGCGCTGCACGTGCGTCCAGCGCATCGAATGCGGTTGCACGATGCCCTTGGGCGCACCCGTAGTGCCGGAGGAGTAAATGATGTTGAAGGGCCAGTCGGACTGGATGTCGACAGGGACAGGCTTTGCGTCAGGCGCCGCCAGCCATTCGGTAAATGACGTTCCCGCTGCACTGCCGTCCAGCATCACTGCCGGTACACCCATCGATTCACGCAGCGGCGCAAGCGCCTGGGCCACGACGTCATCGAGGAAAAGCACGCGCGCATCCGCGTCCCGTGCCATCGACGCCAGGCTTTCGGGCGACGACGAGGGCGCCAGCGGCGCGACCGCGACCCCGGCGCGCAGGCTGCCGAGGAATACTGCTGTGTAGGCGATCGACGTCCCCGCGCAGATCGCGACTGCTTCGCCGGGCTTCACGCCGTCGCGCTGCAGCGCCGCGGCCACGCGGTCCATCAGTGCATCGAGTTGTGCATAGCTCACCGTCTCGCCGTCCTGCACCAAGGCGGGATGCGCAGGCCGTGCGCGGGCGTGCAGCCGGATCAGGTGCGGGATGGTGTTGAAGCTTTCTTCGAGGACGGCGTCAATGGTCGGATTCATGCGTGTCGGACTTGGTCTGTCATCAGCCCCTAATACTAGTCCAGTTTCGACATTTTCGCGAACGACCGTTCGCAATGACCCGGCCTGTTGTTGCTCGAATGGCATTATCAGGATCAAGACCTATGGCGTTCGCTTTTCGGCAATGTCCCTGCTGCCGGTTCATAGGATAATCCCGGGATCATCGATACCGGAACGCAGCAATGACAACAGCACTTGAAGCTCTTACCCTCCTGCGCGAAGGCAACCGCCGCTTTGTGGACGGAAAGGGCGGCAGCCACCTGAGCCTGGACGATTCCCGCCGCAACGAACTTGTGGCCGGGCAGAAACCGTTTGCGATCATCCTCGGCTGTTCCGATTCGCGCGTGCCTGCCGAACTCGTGTTCGACCAGGGCCTGGGTGATCTCTTCGTGATCCGCATCGCCGGCAACATCGTCGCGCCATCGCAGATCGGGAGCGTCGAATTCGCCGCCGAGCAGTTCGGCACGCCGCTCGTTGTCGTGCTCGGCCATTCGCGCTGCGGCGCAATTGCGGCAACGATCGAGCAGGTGCTGCGGCCGACAAGGAATGCTTCGCGCAACATTCATTCCATCGTCGAGCGCATTCGTCCGTCGGTGGTGCCATTGGTATCGACCGAACTTCGCCATGACCACGATGCACTCATGTGCCAGGCGGTCCGCGCCAACGTGCGCGCTTCCGCCGACCATTTGCGCCACGGTTCGCAGATCCTCGAGCAGATGATTCAGGACGGCCAATTGATGATCGTCGGCGCCGAATATTCCCTTGAAACCGGCGTCGTCGATTTCTTCGACGGCATGCCCGAAGACGAGTAGCCCCGTCATGGCGACGCTCCAGTTCACCCAGCAACTGCGTCGTTTCACCGAGACGCCGGATATCGAAACCGGCGCGGCTACACTGCGCGAAGCGCTTGAGGAAGCCTTCGCCGCCAACGAACAGTTGCGCGGCTACATCCTCGACGAACAGGGACACCTGCGCAAGAACGTCGCGATCTTCATCGACGGCCGGCGCATCCGCGATCGCGTGACCTTGAATGAACCGCTTGCGCCCGGCAGCAGCGTGCACGTGCTGCAGGCACTTTCCGGAGGCTGACCATGAATGACCGCGCCTTGATTGCGACGCGCAAGGGATTGTTTGAACTCACCCGCGGCAGCAATGGATGGAACTTGCAGGACATCGGCTTTCTCGGCGAACCGGTGTCGAACGCGCTGCACGACCGGCGTGACGGCGCGGTGTATGCGGCGCTTAACCTTGGGCACTTCGGCGTCAAGCTGCACCGGCGCGACAAGGGCAAGCCGGAGTGGACAGAAATTGCGGTGCCGGCGTATCCGCCGCAGGGTGAGCGCGGCGACGACATCGAATGGAAGCTGACACTGCTGTGGTCGCTGGCCGCGGGCGGTAATGACGAGCACGGCGTACTGTGGGCCGGCACCCTGCCCGGCGGATTGTTCCGCTCGAAGGACAGGGGCGATGCATGGGAGCTGGTGCAGGCGCTGTGGAACGAACCCTCGCGCAAGGAATGGTTTGGCGGCGGATACGACGTGCCGGGCATTCACTCCGTCTGCGTTGACCCGCGCGACAGCAAACGCGTCCTCGCCGGTATTTCCTGCGGCGGTGCGTGGCTGACGAACGATGGCGGTGCGCACTGGAAGGCGAGCGTGAAGGGCATGCGTGCGGTCTACATGCCGCCGGAGCGCGTTGAAGACCCGGCCGTGCAGGACCCGCACATGATCGTGCAGTGCGCGGCGCAACCTGACGTGTACTGGTGCCAGCACCACAACGGCATCTGGCGCTCGGCGGACGGCGCCACCACGTGGGAGGAGATCGGTCCGGCGGTCAAGCCGCTGGTGTCCGATTTCGGCTTCGCGGTCGCTGCCCATCCGCAGGATCCGATGACCGCCTGGTTCGTGCCGGCCGAAGCGGACCAGCGGCGCATTCCGGTCGGCGCGGCGATGTGCGTGACACGCACGCGCGACGGCGGAAAATCATTCGAAGTATTGCGCGCAGGCCTGCCTCAGAAGAATTGCTACGACCTGGTGTATCGCCATGGGCTGGCGGTGGCCGACGACGGCACCACGCTGCTGATGGGATCGACGACCGGTGGCTTGTGGGTGTCGGAGAACGGCGGCGATGCGTGGCGGCAGATATCCACCACCTTGCCGCCGATCTACGCGGTGCGTTTCTACTGACAGGTGCAGGAGGGCGACGTGCCCGGCATCGCTGCGCGCGGGCATTCGCGTGCGAGAACTTCCTCTTCTGCGAGGAATTTCCGGCAGCAGACATTGCGCAGGTGGAAGGGCAGCCAGTCTTCCAGCGCCCAGCGCGCGAAGCGGTCGCCCACAAACAGCATGGCATTGGCCGGCGAGTCGAAGCAGCGGTCCAGCGCTTCGTGGGTCGGGGCCAGGTCGTGGTTATGCGGTTGCTCGAGGATGTAAAGGCGCTTCAGGTAACGCAAGTTCTGGTCGAGGAACAGCAGCAGGATGTCGCGCGCGCTGTACAGGTCGTGGCGGGCGGCGAAAAAACTTTGGCCCCACACCTGGCAGTAGTCGTGGAAATCCATGGATGCCCGGTCGTCGAACAGCGTCTGCAGATAGAAATGCACAGCCGGGCTGTAGCGCAGCTGGTCCTTCTTGCATAGCGCACAGGTCCAGAACTCCGGTTTGCCGATGCGCGCAAGGAAGCTGCCTTCCATCGGCGGGCCGTCATGCAGGCCCAGGGCTTCGGAGGCGAACAGGCCTTCCAGCCGGGCCAGGTAGACCGACGCGATGTCGGCTTCCAGGCCGTGCAGGTTCGCTTGCAGGTCGATGACGGTGTCGGCAGGCGCGAGGGCGCGTGACTGTGCAGACATGGACTTCCTTTCGTACTCGGTATGTTCGTAGCGGGTTTTCTTCGCGCAAGGCGCATGTGCTGCCGCAGGGATGGCGACAGTGGGAGGGCCGGCTGCAAGGCGCTGCTGCTACCGCTTCATCGTTTCGCGCGCACGTTGGTGACCATGGTCTTGAACGTGCTGATCCTTTCTTCCGCCGCCAGCAATTCCTGCGCGACTTCATTCAGCTTGCATCGGTTGGAGCGCGCGTAATCGCGCAGCACTTCGAATGCGGTATTGCGGTCCGTCTGCAGCTTTGCCATCAGCAGGCCGACCGCCATGCTTGTTTCCCGTCCCGCCGCCAGCGCGGCGGTCAGGTTGGCTTCGGTGCGCCTCAGTTGGCGGATCTCGTCGGCGCGCGCCAGTGCGGCTTCTACCGCGGGCACGATCTGCGCATGCTCGAAGGGTTTCACCAGGAAGCCGACCGCGCCCGATTCGGTCGCCTCACGAACGAGCTTGATGTCGTTATTGCTCGTAAGAAACATGAATGGGACGGTCGTCTCGGCCTGCAGACGTTTGCCCAGTTCGATGCCGGACATGCCCGGCATGCAGATGTCCAGCAGGGCGAGGTCCGGCTCCTGCTCCAGCACGCTGGAGAGCGCCGCTTCGGCAGAGGCCGCCTTGCTCGTCGCGTAGCCGGCGTGATGGAAGATGTGCGAGAGCAGGTCCAGCGTGATGCTGTCGTCATC
>Ga0196981_1000089_pt1 | contig 99218 bp, 65 predicted proteins | sample S3_2013CmetaG_FD_155462 | JGI IMG/M metagenome (GOLD analysis project Ga0196981, IMG submission 155462) | Soil microbial communities from Anza Borrego desert, Southern California, United States - S3_20-13C | ecosystem: Environmental > Terrestrial > Soil > Desert | place: USA: California...
GCTTCGGAGAAGGCGACCTCGCCCGACAGGGTGTCGCCCGGCGCATGCTCGCCGGCGAGAATGGCCGAGCCCAGCATGTTCGCGATCGCCCCGTGCAGCCGGCGTCCGGGCTCCCGGGCGCTGCGGCCGGGTTTGAGCGGGGTGGGAGACGCCTTGCCCTCTTTGGCGTCCGATGGTCCGGCCATGAAACGTTGTTCCTGCGCCGCCAACGGCGGCGAAACGGGATCACCTGGTCAGCCGCGATCTGTCATATTAATGCGGACTGGCGCCGAGTCTGTCCAGCGATGGCAGGTGGATGCGCCCCACAAGCCCCTCATGCGCCAGGGCGAGCGTCACCGATGGCGCGCGGGGCGGCGCGGCCGAATATTACTCTGACATATAGCCGCTGGCCCCGCGAAGACGCCCCCGGCGCCCTCCGAGAGGTCGCATCGGCGATCACCGATGATGGTAGCGCTAACAGGAAATGCTTTTCAACTCATACAATTCATGCATCGTACGCGCGCCGACGCCTTTCGCGGGGTTGCTGAAGCGCCGCCGGCCAACATCACGAAACAAGTGATGGCTCCGGCAATCGGGAGGGGAAACGTATGCTCCGGGCCAGTCGAACGCGCCGTGACGCCTCCCCGCGCCGTAGCAAGGACATGACCATGAAACGGACCCTGGAGAAGACGATGAGACTGTTCACCTCGTGGGCCGTTCTGGCCTGTTCGGCCTTCCTCGTCGCGGTCGCGGGCGTCGCCGACGCCGCGGCGATCCAGCAGGGCGATACCCGCTCCATCGTGGTCCGCGTCGATGGCCCGACCACGCCGCGCAACCGGATGGCGGAGTTTTCGGTCGGCTCGGACTATCCCGGCACCCTGATCCGCGAGGACAGTCTGGCGCAACTGCAGACGGTGAGCGAGGAGCTCGGTTTCCGCTACATCCGTTTCCACGACATCTTCCACGACGACATGGGCGTCTACCGCGAGGTGGACGGACGCCCCGTGTATGACTTCAGCCGCATCGACTATCTGTACGACCGGCTGCTGGGCATGGGGATCCGGCCGTTCATCGAACTGGGATGGACGCCGTCGGCGATGCGGACGTCCGACCAGACCCTCTTCTACTGGAAGGGCAACACCTCCCATCCGCAGCCGGAGAAGTGGAGCGCACTGGTCGACGCCTTCGTGCGCCATCTGATCGACCGCTACGGCGCCGAAGAGGTGCGCAGCTGGTATTTCGAGTTCTGGAACGAGCCGAACCTGGCCGACTTCTGGGAGCGGGCGGACCAGGCGGCCTATTTCGACTACTACGGACGCACCGTCCGGGCGATCAAGGCGGTCGATCCCGCGCTTCGCGTCGGCGGCCCCTCCACCGCCGGCGCCGACTGGGTGCCCGAGTTCCTGGCCTACGCCGATCAGCACGACCTGCCGGTCGACTTCGTCACCACCCACACCTACGGCGTCGACAGCGGCTTCCTCGACGAGATGGGCGAGAACGACATCAAGCTGTCCCGCAACCCCGACGCCGTGGTCGGGGACGTCCGCAAGGTCCGGGCGGAGATCGAGGCGTCGACCCGGCCCGGCCTGCCGCTGTTCTTCACCGAATGGAGTTCCAGCTACAATCCGCGCGATCCGGTACACGACGACTATTTCGGCGCGGCCTATGTCCTGTCCAAGCTGCGCCAGACCGAGCCGCTGGCCCAGGGGATGAGCTACTGGGCCTATACCGATCTGTTCGAGGAGCCCGGGCCCCAGACCCGACCCTTCGACGGCGGGTTCGGCCTGATGACCCCGGACGGCGTCCGCAAGACGACCTGGTTCGCCTTCAAATATCTGAACAGCCTCGGCGACCGGGAGCTTGCAACCGGCGACGCCCAGAGCATCGCGGCCCTGAAGGGCGACACCGTGCAGGTGCTGGCCTGGAGGGACGTCCTGCCCGAGCAGCCGGTCAGCAACCGGCCCTTCTTCCGCCAGGTGCGGCCGGCGGCCGACGGCCCTCCCCTCGCCCTGACTCTCGAGGGTCTGGCGCCCGGACGCTACGAGGCGCGCATTCGCCGGACCGGCTTTCGGCAGAATGACGCCTACACCGCCTATCTGGAGATGGGCCGGCCGACCGAGCTGACCGCTGATCAGCTGGCGCAGTTGCAGGCGCTCACCACGGACGCGCCAGTTCGCCAGACCGTCGAGGTCGGCGCCGACGGCCGGGCCTCGCTGATCCTGCCGATGCGGGACCACGACGTGGTGATGATCGAACTGGACCGCCCGTGACCCTGCCCCGCCGCGATTTGTTCAAGGGGGTGCTGGCGGGCGCCTTGGCGCCCGCCCTCGCCGCCCCATCCAGCGCGGTGGCCGGCCAGTCAGCGCCGCAGCCGGCGCTGCGATGGGGCGTCGGCGCCGAGGGCCAGCGCAAGGCCGATCTCGGAAACGGCTTCTTCCAGAACCCCATCGTCGCCGGAGATCACCCGGATCCGACCATCCTCAAGGATGGCGACGACTACTACATGACCTTCTCGTCCTTCCTGTCGTACCCGGGGCTGGTCATCTGGCATTCGACGGATCTGGTGAACTGGACGCCGGTGGGCCCCGCCCTGCACACCTATCTCGGCGTGATCTGGGCGGTGGATCTGATCAGGCACGAGGGCCGGTACTTCATCTACATCCCCGCCGACCCGAAGAAGGAAGGCTGGTCGATCTTCGCCATCTGGGCCGATGACATCCGGGGACCCTGGAGCGAGCCGGTCGATCTTGGAATCCGCGACTGCATCGACCCGGGCCATGTCGTGGGCGAGGACGGCCGCCGCTACCTGTTCACCAACGGCATCCGCAAGATCCGCCTCACCGACGACGGACTGGCCACCGACGGTGAGCTCGAACCCGCCTACGCGCCATGGGTCTATCCCGACGACTGGGTCGTCGAGGGCTTCGCGCCGGAGGGCCCCAAGCTGCTGAAGAAGGACGGCTGGTTCTACCTGGTGACGGCCGTCGGCGGCACGGCCGGCCCGCCGACCGGTCACATGGTCATCGCCGCGCGCTCGCGCTCCGTTCACGGGCCGTGGGAACACTGCCCGCACAATCCGCTGGTGCGGACAACGGACGCGGCCGAACCCTGGTGGTCGCGCGGCCACGCCACACTCGTCGAAGGTCCCGGCGGAGACTGGTGGCTGGTCTACCACGGCTATGAAAACGGGTACCGGACCCTCGGCCGCCAGACCCTGCTGGACCCCGTGGAATGGACGGCTGACGGCTGGTTTCACGCCCGGGGCGGCGACCTCTCCCGGCCATTGCCGAGCCCCCGTGGGGGTCGCGAGGGCGCCTCGGCGCCGGGCCTGTCCGACGACTTCTCGTCGAACCGGATGGGTGTCCAGTGGGCCTTCCATACCGAGGACCCGAACAGCGCCCGCCGGGCCAGCTACGAAGGATCTGGCCTCGCCCTGCGGGGGGCGGGAACCTCGCCGGCCGACTCGGCCCCGTTGACCTGCCTGGTCGGGGATCGCCGCTACGAGGCGGAAATCACCCTCGATCTCGAGGGCGACGCCGAGGCGGGCCTCCTGCTGTTCTACAATCCCAAGGCCTTCGTCGGCATCGGTTTCAGCCCGACCACGCTGAAGACCTTCCAGTTCTCCGAGGAGCTGACGTGGATGCGGGCGGCCCATCAGACGCGCAGGCTCCGCCTGAAGGTCACGAACATCGACAATGTGGTGACCTGGCACACCTCGTCCGACGACGGCGCGACCTGGGTGCGCAACGGCATGCGCATGGAGGTCTCGGGCCTGCACCACAATGTCTTCGGCGGCTTCCTCAGCCTCAGGCTCGGCGTGTACGCCGCCGGCCCCGGGCGGGTGATGCTCAGCGACTTCCGGTACCGCGCCCTTCCCGGAACGGCTTGAGTCCCGCCGGGCGTCGATCGTCCAGAACGACTTCCGCGGTCAGCCGGCCGGGATCCACCGCCGGCTTTCCAGCAGGGCGACGATCCGGTCGGCGGCCGTCTCGGGGTCGAGCGCAAGCGTATCGAGAACCAGGTCCGGATCGGACGGCGGTTCGTAGGACGACCCGACGCCGGTCAGGTCCGCGATGACGCCCGCGTCCGCCCGGGCGTACAGGCCCTTGGGGTCCCGCGCGCGGCAAGCGTCCAGGGGCGCGTCGACGAAGACTTCCAGAAAGCCGTTCGCGGGCAGGCGCTCACGAACGGCCTGACGCGCGGCGACGCTGGGCGAAACGAAGGCGCAGAGGCTGATCACCCCGCCCTCGACGAACAGGCGCGCCACCTCGCCGGCGCGGCGGACGTTCTCGGCCCGGTCCTCGGGCGAGAAGCCGAGGTCCCGGTTCAGGCCATGCCGCAGATTGTCGCCGTCCAGCAGAACCGTCCGAATGTCCCGCGCGTGCAGCTTGCGCTCCAGGGCCGTGGCGATGGTGGACTTGCCCGAGCCGGGCAGTCCCGTAAGCCAGATCGCGCCGCCTTCATGGCCGTTCAGGCGAGACCGGTCGCGCCGCGACACGGCTTCGGCGGTCGGATAGATGTGCCCGGCCTGGCCGAGGGCCTTCCGGGCGACCCCAGCCGCGGCGACGGCGCCGGTTTCCCGGTCGATCAGGACGAAGCCGCCCATGGCGGGGTCGTCCGCAAACGGATCGAAGGCGATCGGCGACGGCAAGGTCAGGTCGGCGGCCGCGATCTCGTTCAGGCCCAGTCCGGCGGCGGCGCCGGCTTCAGCCTCGGCCAGCACGACCTTGACCGGCGAGGTCCGGCCTCCGATGCGAATTCTGTAGGCGCGGTCGGGGGTGAAGGGCCGGTCGTCCATCCACAGCAGGCTGGCCGAAAAGCGTTCGACCGACGCCGGCCGGGCGTGAGGCAGGGCCAGAACGTCGCCGCGCGCCACGTCGACCTCCTCCTTCAACACCAGCGTCACCGCATCGCCGGCCTCGGCCGAGGTCCGGTCACCCTCCCAGGTCACGATGCGCGAGACGGTCGCCGCCTTGCCCGAGGGGCTGACCACGATCTGGTCGCCGGCGCGGACGCGCCCGGAGGCCACCGTTCCGGCATAGCCGCGGAATGAATGGTCCGGGCGGTTGACGTACTGCACGAGGAAGCGGAACGGCCGCGACAGGCGGTTGTCCTCAACGGGCAGGTTCTCGAGCGCGTCGATCAGCGTCGGCCCCTCGAACCACGACAGCCGCGGCGCGCGCCGGACCACGTTGTCGCCTTCGCGCGCGCTGATGGGGACGGCGGTGACGGACCGGAAGGCCAGGCCCGCCGCGAAGGCGGCGTAGTCGGACGCGATGGTCTCGAAAACCTGGCGATCGTAGCCGACCAGATCGATCTTGTTCACGGCCAGGATGACGTGCCGGATGCCGAACAGCGAGACGATGCGGCTGTGGCGCTCGGTCTGGGCGGTGACGCCCCGGGTCGCATCGACCAGGATGACGGCTGCGTCGCACCCGGACGCTCCGGTCGCCATGTTCCGTGTGTACTGCTCATGGCCGGGCGTATCGGCGACGATGAAGTTGCGGCGCCCCGTCGAGAAATAGCGGTGGGCGACGTCGATGGTGATGCCCTGTTCGCGCTCGGCCTCGAGACCGTCCAGCAGCAGGGCGAAATCCAGCTGGTCTCCGGCCGTGCCGAAACGGCGGCTGTCGCGTTCGAGCGTGGCGAGCTGGTCGTCCGCGACCTGCCCGGTGTCGTGCAGCAGGCGGCCGATCAGGGTCGACTTGCCGTCATCGACCGAACCGCAGGTCAGGAACCGCAGATGATCACGCGCCGCAGGATCGGGGACGAGCCGGGACAGGGCTACGACTTCACCATCCATCAGAAATAGCCCTCGCGCTTCTTGCGCTCCATCGAAGCGGTCTCGTCCGCATCGATCAGCCGGCCCTGACGCTCCGAGGCGCGGCTGGACCGAAGTTCTGCGATGACGGAGTCGATATCGTCGGCGTCCGACTCGACGGCCGCCGAGAGGGGGTAGCAGCCGAGCGAGCGGAAGCGCACGCGGCGCAGATGCGGGACTTCGCCGGGCCGCAGCGGCAGGCGGTCGTCGTCTCGAACGATCAGCGCGCCGTCGCGCTCAACGACCGGCCGGGGAGCGGAGAAGTAGAGCGGGACCACGGGGATGGCCTCAAGCCGCGTGTATTCCCAGACGTCGAGCTCGGTCCAGTTCGACAGGGGAAAGACCCGCAGCGATTCGCCGGGCTGAAGCGCCGAATTCCACAGCTTCCAGAGCTCGGGTTTCTGGCGGCGGGGATCCCAGGTGTGGCCGGGACCGCGCACCGAGAAAATCCGTTCCTTGGCCCGGCTCTTCTCCTCGTCGCGCCGGGCTCCCCCGAAGGCCACGTCGAAGCCGTGCGCGTCCAGCGCCTGTTTGAGCGCGTCGGTCTTCATGACCTGGGTGTGCAGCGACGAGCCCGAGGCGACGGGACTGACGCCGCGCTTCAGGCCATCCTGGTTGACGTGGACCAGCAGACGGACGCCGTAGGTTTCGGCGACCGTATCCCGATGCCGGATCATGTCGCGGAACTTCCAGGTCGTATCGACGTGGAGCAGCGGGAACGGCGGCGGAGCCGGATAGAAGGCCTTGGCGGCGAGGTGCAGCAACACCCCCGAGTCCTTGCCGATCGAATACAGCATCACCGGGTTGCGCGCCGTGGCGGCGACCTCCCGGAAGATCTCGATCGCCTCGGCCTCGAGACGCCGCAGATGAGGCGACAGCCGTCCGATCGGCGCCAGGGGCGCGGGCGGGGTGTCGATCGGGCGGGCGAGCGGTGCGGCAAGAGTCATGGGAGCCTCGTGGATGCCTCCACTCAAACCTCACCGACGCAGCCGAGGTCGAACGATTTGATCTGGGCGGCAGCGATAGTTTTTCTGATGGGTCAGCCGACGAAGGCCCGCTCGAGGACATAGTCGCCGGGGGCTGCGTTCGAGCCCTCGGTGAAACCCGCCCGCTCCAGCAGGGCCGCCACGTCCCGGATCATGGCGGTCGATCCGCACAGCATGGCGCGATCGGTGGCGGGATCGAAACCCGGGCCGAGGTCCAGGTCAGAGAACAGCGACCCGTCGTCGATGCGGCTGGTGATCCGCCCCGGCCGCTCGAAGGGCTCACGCGTGACAGTCGGATAGTAGGACAGCCGGCCGAGCGCCAGGTCGCCGATCAGCGGGTCGTCGAAGACGTCGCGCGTCAGAAACTCCCGGTAGGCCAGATCCCGCACCTCCCGAACGGTGTGGGTCACGACGATCTGGTCGAACCGCTCCCAGGTGTCCGGATCGCGCAGCACGCTCAGCCAGGGTGCCAGACCGGTTCCGCTGGCGATCAGAAACAGTCGCCGGCCGGGGGTCAGGGCGTCCAGCACCAGCGTGCCCGTCGGCTTGCGGCCCAGCAGAATCCGGTCTCCCGCGGCCAGCCGTCCAAGCCGCGAAGTCAGGGGACCGTCGGGAACCTGGATGGAAAAGAACTCCAGTTCATCCGCCCAGCCCGGGCTGGCGATCGAATAGGCCCGAAGGGTGGGCTTGCCTGCCCCGTCTTCGGCCGGCAGACCGAGCATGATGAATTCGCCGGAGCGAAACCGGAAACTCTCGGGCCGTTCGACAGCGAAGCTGAACAGCCGGTCGGTCCAGCGCCGGGTCCACAGGATGCGCGGTTCGTGCCAGGCGGAGGCCGCGGCGGCGGGACGGACGGGCGCAAGGGTTTCGGTCATGGCGATCCTCGGGACGGGACCCCGCCAATAGGAGACGGAGCCGCCGGAGCGCGAACGACTTCTTCTGCCGCCGCCAGTCAGAAAAACTGCGAACGGCGGGCTCTAGAGCTGATCCAGCCCCGTCTCGTGGAAGGCCGCCTGCCGTCTCAGCCAGTCGGTGAACGCCCTGGCGCTGGGGGACAGCGGCCGGTCCTTCGGATGCACCACGTGATAGGCGAAAGCGACCACCGCGCCGCCGTCGTGGAAGGGCGCGATCAGGCGCCCGGCCGCCAGGTCCGCCTGGGCCAGGGTGCGCTTGGCCAGGGCGACGCCGCGACCGGCCACCGCCGCTTCGATCAGCATGGCGGACTGGTTGAAGCGTGAGCCTCGCCGTGGATCCGGATGGCGGACCCCGCGCGCCATCAGCCACATCGGCCAGTCGGGCCGGCCGGGATCGGCATCGCCTGACATGTCGTGCAGCAGCACGTGATGAACCAGGTCCGCCGGCGCCCGGATCGGGTTCGGCCCCTGCATCAACGCCGGCGCGCAGACCGGAAGGACGCTCTCGATCAGCAGCCGTTCGGACACATGACCGGGGTAGTGTCCCGGACCATAGCGGATCGCCAGGTCGATCTGGCCCTGGTCGAAGGCGACGGGAGCCATGTCGGCCGACACCCAGACCTCGATCTCGGGATGATGGGCATGGAAGTCGTCCATGCGGGGCATCAGCCATTTGGACGCGAACGACGGCGCGACGCTGATCGAGACCTGGCGCCGGCGCGGCGGCTCGCGCATCAGGGCCGAGGCGTCTCGCAACCGGTCAAGGCCCTCGGCCACCAGGGGCGCGGCCGAGCGGCCCAGATCGCTCAGCTGCAGCCCCTTGGCTTCGCGCTTGAACAGCGGCGCGCGAATGATCTCCTCGAGCTGCCGGATCTGTTGGCTGACCGCCCCCGGGGTGACCGCCAGTTCGTCGGCCGCCCGCGAAAAGCTCAGATGGCGGGCGGCGCTTTCGAAGACGCGCAAGGCGTTCAGAGGCAACAGGGTTCGGGCCATGCCTGATAGAAAACCTAATAGGGCGACAAAGACAATCTCGTTTGTTGGCCGCCGCCGCCGAACGTAGTGCTGAAAACGGAAGCCCGGCCGTCAGAGAGCCGGAAAGTGATCCGATGCCCGCCTTTCCCGCCGCCATCCCCTCGCCGTCCGCCTCGACCGGGGCGAGCGCGATGCTGCGCCTGCTGAACCGACCCGAACCGGGCGTCGTGTCTCTGGTCGGCGCGGGCCCGGGCGATCCCGAACTGCTGACGCTCAAGGCGCTGCGGGCCCTGCAGGAGGCCGATGTCGTCATCCATGACCGGCTGGCCCCGACCGCCGTTCTGGACCGCGCCCGCGCCGAAGCCCGCCGGATCTACGTCGGCAAGCGGAGAGGCGAGCACTCCGTCCCGCAGGAGGAGATCGCGGCGCTGATGGTCGCCGAGGCCCGGGCCGGGCGCCGGGTGGTGCGCCTGAAGGGCGGCGATCCGTTCGTGTTCGGCCGGGGCGGCGAGGAACTGGAGGCCGTGCGGGCCGCCGGGATCGAGGTCGACGTGGTTCCCGGCATCACCGCGGCGCTGGGCTGCGCGGCGGCCGCGGGCATTCCGCTGACCCATCGCGACCAGGCCCAGGCTGTCACCTTCGTCACCGCCGAGACCCGGGCCGGCGGCACGGGTCCCGACTGGGCATCGCTCTCGGCCGCCAACCACACGCTGGCCATCTACATGGGCGTGGCCGGAGCGGCCGCGGTGCAGGCCGGTCTGCTCGAGGGCGGCCGGGCGGCCGACACTCCGGTCGCCGTAATCGAGAACGGCTCCCGTCCCGACCAGCGTATCGTGACCGGACGGCTGGACGGCCTGGCCCGTCTGATCGCCCGCGAGAAGGTCGTCAGCCCGGCGCTGCTGATCGTCGGCGAAGTCGCGGCATGGGCGCAGTCGCAGGCGGTGGTTCAGGAGGCTGCGGCGTGAAGATCGTCACCGCAAACCGCCTCTCCGACGGCCGGGTGATCTACGCCGGCCCGTCAGGAGAGCCCGTCGAGGCCCTCGATCGGGCCGGCCGTTTCGACGGCGAGGCCGCCGACGCCGCCCTGTCGCGGGCGGCCCGGGACCCCGCCATCTTCGTCAACCCGTACCTCGTCGAGGTCGACGGCGATCGTCCCTCGGGCCGCGACCGGTTCAAGGAGCTGATCCGCTCCAGGGGCCCCACCGTCGGCCACAGCCTGGGGCATCCCTGATGTACCGGTACGACGAATTCGACACGGCCGTGGTCCGCGAGCGGATCGAGGAATTCCGGGACCAGGTCTCACGCCGGGTATCGGGAGGCCTGACCGAGGACGAGTTCAAGCCGCTGCGGCTGATGAACGGCGTCTATCTGCAACTGCACGCCTACATGCTGCGCGTCGCGGTGCCCTACGGGACCATGAACAGCCGGCAGCTGCGCCGCCTCGCCCACATCGCGCGCGTCTACGACAAGGGCTACGGCCATTTCACGACCCGCACCAACATCCAGTACAACTGGCCGGCGCTCAGCGACGTCCCGGCCATCCTGGAGGAGCTGGCCGAAGTCGAGATGCACGCCATCCAGACTTCGGGCAACTGCATCCGCAATGTGACCACCGACGTCTTCGCCGGTTGCGCGGACGACGAGATCGAGGATCCCCGGCCGTGGTGCGAAATCCTGCGCCAGTGGTCGACCATCCATCCCGAATTCTCCTTCCTGCCGCGCAAGTTCAAGATCGCGGTGATCGCGGCTCCGAAGGACCGGGCCGCCATGCGCACGCACGACGTCGGCCTGCAGCTGATCCGGGGCGAGGATGGAGAGGCGGCCTTCCGGGTCTTCGTCGGCGGCGGTCAGGGACGGATTCCCCATATCGCGCAGGAGATCGCGCCGGCGGTGCCGGGGCGGGATCTGCTGGCCTATCTCACCGCCATCCTGCGCGCCTGGAACCTGCTGGGCCGCCGCGACAACATCCACAAGGCGCGGATCAAGATCCTCGTGGCCTCGCTCGGCATCGACGCCTTCCGCGAGGAAGTCGACCGCCACTTCGCCACCCTGCGGCGCGAGGACCTGCGGGTTCCGGACGACGAGGTCGCCCGCATCCGCGCCTATTTCGCGCCGCCGGCCTTCGCGGACTTGCCGAGGACCAGCGGGGCCTTCGACCGGGCGTCCCTGGCGGATCCGGACTTCGCCCGTTTCGCGCGCAACAACGTCCGGCGCCATCGCCAGCCGGGCTATGCGACCGTCATCGTCTCGCTGAAGCCGGTCGGAGGCGTTCCGGGCGACATTACGGCCGCCCAGATGGACCTGGTCGCGGACCTCGCCGAGCGCTTTTCCTTCGACGAGGTCAGGGCGTCCTATGAGCAGAACCTGGTTCTGCCCCACGTCCGGCTCGACGACACGCCGGAGATCTGGCGGCGGCTGGCCGAAGCCGGTCTGGCCACCCCGAACGCGGATCTGGTCACCGACATCATCGCCTGCCCCGGACTGGACTACTGCAGCCTGGCCAACGCCCGGTCGATCCCGGTGGCCCAGGCCCTGTCCGAGCGGCTGGCCGACCTCGACTATCAGGAACGGCTGGGCCCGATCCGGGTCAATATGAGCGGCTGCATCAACGCCTGCGGTCACCACCATGTCGGCCACATCGGCGTGCTGGGCGTCGACCGGAAGGGCGAGGAATACTACCAGATCACTGTCGGCGGTTCGGCCGATGAGACGGCCGCCCTTGGCGAGATCGTCGGCCGGAGCCTGGCCGCTGACGAAGTCGCGCCGGCGGTCGGACGGGCTCTGGATCGGTATCTGGAGGTCCGGCGCGACGGCGAAACCTTCCTGGATGCCGTCCGCCGCCTCGGCGCCGATCCGTTCCGGGACGCCATCTATGGGGCAGTCGATGCAGTGGCTTGAGAGGGCTCCCGAGGGCGTGCGGCTGCCCGTGACCACCCCGCTGGACGAGGTCGAGACAGCCGCACGCGACGCCGGGGTGCTGATTCTGGAATTCGACGCCTTTCGCGATGGACGGGGGTTCTCCCTCGCGGCGGTTCTGCGCGAGCGCGGCTATCGCGGTCGGCTGATCGCGGATGGACGCGTCATTCCCGATCAGGCCCGTCACCTGCGCCGCTCCGGCTTCGACGGCGTGGTCCTGGGCGCCGGGGCTGATGTCAACGCCTGGAGGCGGATGGATGCGGCGTTCAGCGCGACCTACCAACCCGTCGAGGACCGCGCGGCGCCGATCTGGCGGCGGCGTGAATTGGCGCGGAAACCCGAGGCGATCGTCGATCGGCTGAACCGCGAAACGCGCGGCGGCGACGCCGAGGATATTCTGCGGGCGGCGCTGGACCCCGCGCTCGGGTTGAAGCCGGCGGTCTTGTCGTCGTTCGGCGCGGAGGCGGCGGTGTTGCTGTCGCTGGTCGCGCGGATCGACCCGTCCACCCCGGTGGTCTTCCTCGACACCGGCATGCATTTTCTGCAGACCCTGGCCTACCGCAAGGCGCTGTCCGAGCGGCTGGGCCTGACCGACGTCCGGCTGGTGACGCCCGATGCGGGTGAGCGCGCCGACCTCGACCCACGCGACGACCTGTGGCGGGCCGACCCCGACGCCTGCTGCGACCTTCGCAAGGTGCGGCCGCTCGAGCGGGCGCTGGCCGGCATCGACGCGGTGATCACCGGCCGCAAGGAACATCAGACCCCGGACCGGCTGGGCCTGCGTCCGTTCGAGCTCTTCGAGGGCCGCATCCGGGTCAATCCGCTGCATGACTGGTCGGAAGAGCGGCTCCAGGCCTGGTTCGACGCCGAGGACCTGCCGAGGCATCCCCTCACCGCCCAGGGCTATCGGTCGATCGGTTGCTGGCCCTGTACCGAGGCCGTGGAGGTGGGCGAAGATGCCCGTCTCGGCCGTTGGTCGGGCGCCGCCAAGACCGAATGCGGTATACATCTGGGTCGCCGCGCGCTTGCTGTCGGCTGACTTTTTCCAGTTCTCGTTTCCCGGATACATCACCTTGGCGTTCCGTCGTTCCATTATCGACCTGATCGGTCAGACCCCGCTTCTGCGGTTGAACCGCCTGTCGGACGCGACCGGGTGTGAGATTCTCGGCAAGGCGGAGTTCCTGAACCCCGGCCAATCGATCAAGGACCGGGCCGCCCTGTCCATCGTTCAGCGGGCCCGGGCCTCCGGCGAACTGCGCCCGGGCGGGACTATCGTCGAGGGCACCGCCGGCAACACCGGGATAGGACTGAGTCTGGTCGGCGCCGCGCTGGGTCACCCGGCCGTTATCGTCATGCCGCGCACCCAGTCGGAGGAAAAGAAGCTGGCCTTGCGGGCGCTGGGCGCCCGGCTGGTCGAGGTGGATGCGGCGCCCTTCTCCAGCCCCAGCCATTTCGTCCATCACTCGGCCCGTCTGGCGCGCGAACTCGACGCCGAACTCCCCAACGGCGCCTTCTGGGCCAATCAGTTCGACAACATCTCCAACCGCCTTTCCCACTACGAAGGGACCGGCCCGGAGATATGGGAGCAGACGGACGGCCGTATCGACGGTTTCGTCAGCGTCGTTGGATCCGGCGGCACCCTGGCGGGGGTCGGGAGTTTCCTCAAGGAACGCAATCCCGGAATACAGGTCGCCCTCGCCGACCCGGCCGGCGCCTCGCTCCATAGCTGGTTCACCCGCGGCGAGATGAAGTCCGAAGGGTCCTCGATCACCGAGGGTATCGGGGTGGCCCGGATCACCGGGAACCTCGAAGGCTTCACGCCCGACCACGCCTACCGGATCGAGGACGCGGAGTTCCTGCCGGTTCTCTTCGACCTGATCCGGGAGGAAGGTCTGTCCCTCGGCGGATCGAGCGGCGTCAACCTCGTCGGCGCCGCGCGGCTCGCCCGCGAACTCGGCCCCGGCAAGACCATCGTCACCCTGCTGTGCGATCCGGGCATCCGCTACGCCTCGCGGTTGTTCAATGTGGAGTATCTGTCGGCGCGCGGCCTGCCGACGCCGGACTGGTTGACGCCCGGTCGGGCGATCGCCTGAATGCAGGATTTCCTGTTGTTCGCCGCCGTCGGTTTCGCCGCCCAGATCGTCGACGGGGCGCTGGGCATGGCTTTCGGCGTAATCTCCTCGACCCTGCTGCTCAGCCTCGGCACGCCGCCGGCCGTGGCCTCGGCCAGCGTCCATGCCGCCAAGGTGTTCACCGGAACGGCGTCAGGCCTGTCCCATCTCGCCCAGGGCAATGTCCGCTGGTCGCTGTTCTGGCCGCTGGCTGTCGGCGGCGTCATCGGCGGGGTGATCGGCGGCGTCTTCCTGACATCGGTGGACGGCGACCAGATCAAGCCCTGGGTGCTGGGGTGGCTCGCGCTGATGGGGCTGATCATCCTCGTGCGGTCCACCCGGGAAATCCGGCTTCGACACGTTCCCATCAGAGGCGCCGCCCCCCTCGGCCTGGTCGGCGGCTTTCTCGACGCCCTGGGCGGCGGCGGCTGGGGCCCGACGGTGACGACCACCCTGGTCAGCGTGGGCGAGCCGCCACGCCAGGCCGTGGGATCCGGCAACGCCGCCGAGGCCGTCGTCGCGGCCGCGGTCTCGACCACCTTCATCGTCGCCCTTGTGACCGGCCATTGGCGGGACCTCGATGACCTGAGGCAATACGGGACCTCGGTGGCGGGCCTGATCGCCGGGGGCGTCGTCGCCGCGCCGCTGGCCGCCCATATCGCCCGGGCCCTCCCGGTACAGCCCTTCGCATGGCTGATCGGCGTACTGATCCTGCTGTTGGCGGCCATCCAGTTGGTGGGCCCCCTGCTCGGCCTCTAGGGCTGCAAGGCCCACTCCAGCTGGACCCAGGTCTTGCGGACATCGACCTGGAAACCGTCGGCGTCATAGTCGGCGTATTTGACCGTGACCGTGAACGGGCCCGGCTTGAAGCTGACCAGGGCGTCCCATTCCCGGCCATAGCCGCGGTCGCCGCCGGAACTGTCGAAGTCGTGGAAGGCCAGGCTTGTCGCCAGCCCGGGCAAGGCTTTCACGCCCGGAAGCGGCCGGGCGAGGGTCAATGACAGGTCGCGCAGGCCCTCGGGCGGTGTGGTCAGGAACACATCGGCCCAGCCGTTGAACTTGTGCAGGGTCGCCAGTGGCGTCTGCAGACCGCGCCCCTGATCCGACCCCAGATCTTCAAGGCCGGCGGTGAGCCTGAACCCGGCCACGGTGGTCGCCGCTTCGAGCAGGACATAGTCCGCCGCATAGTCCGAAGGGTTTGTCCCGGCGTCGGTCTGGCGCGCATAGCTGGCTGTCAGGGAGACGGGCTCCAGGCCGGGCACGGGAACGGCGCCGTTGACGCGGACACCCCAGGTGTCGCTCGAGTTCATCGCCTGCAGCGGGTCGTCGAAGTCGAGCAGATAGGCGAAGCCCTTGATGGTGACGGGTCCCGCGGTTCCGCCGGCGCCGAGAAGGACGAAGTCGCCGGACCAGGCGCGCCGGGGTCCCGCATCCGAGCCGAGGATGGTGCGTTGCGAAGAGCTGTAGGCCAGATCGAGCTTCAGGCCCCCGAGGCGGCCCTCGGCCCGGACCGCGTCGAACGTCTGTTCGTTCTGGCGCCAGCCCGACGCGCCGACGAAGCGCTGATCGTCGAGGATTATCTTCTGGCGCCCGACCGTCACGGTCAGGGGCGCGGTGGCATAGCGAACCTGCAGCCGGTTCAGCTCGAAGGTCTCGGGATCGGCCACATTGGCGAAGGGCTCGACGCCGTTGGTCGGGATGGTGTCATTGTAGTCGTCGCGCAGGGCGACCGTCGCCTCCCCTTCCGCAAGCACCGACCAGGACCGCCTTGATATCTCGACGCCGGGGCGGACGCGCAGGGTCGCGGCCCGGGCGTCGGTGAGCGGCGCGTCGCGGTCAACGGCCTCGTATCGCAGCCGGGTGTCGAGCAGCGGCTTGAAGACGACGCCCTCGGACGCCGCCGCCGGAGCCGTCTGGGCGAGGACCGGGCTTGTCAGGGCGGCCAGACAGGTCGCGGCGGCGACCGTCGGCCAGAGGGCGCGCTCGCGGCCCGGAAGACGGCCCGCCGGCCGATTGGTGACTTCTGCGGAACCGTCCATCGCGTCGCTCCAGAAACGAAAAAGGCCGCCATGCGGACGCTGGTTTCCCAGCGCCTGCATGGCGGCCTTGCCAATCATCGATCACCCCGAAAGGTGCGATGGCCCGACCTCCCGACAGCGGGCGACCGGACGATATTTGCGCGGGCGACCTTGCCCGACCCCCGAACGGTGCCTCGTTCCCGGCGGATCGGCAAGCCTAAATATTGCACTGCAACAAAAAACCCCTTCCCGTCGTCCGGATTTTGCGCCCATCATCGCGCGCCCGCTTTTTTCGCGCCCTCCCAGGAGCCCGCCGCCCATGCGTGTCTTCCTCGCCGCCCTGCCGATGGACCCCGCCCGGGTGGTGGTCGTCGGCGTCGGCGAGCCCGCCCTGGCCAAGCTGCGCCTGTTCCTGACCACGCGGGCGACGCTGGTCTGGTTCGCCCCGGGCGAGGCGCCGGCGGCCGAAGCCGTGCCCCGCTCCGCCCCCGCGCCCGAGCGCCGCACGCCCGGTCCGGCCGACTTCGCCGGGGCCCGCCTGGTGTTCATCGCCGTGGAGGACGAGGCCGAGGCCGCGCGCCTCGCCAGCGAGGCGCGGAGCGCGGGAGCCTTGGTCAATGTCGTCGACCGGCCGGCGCTGAGCGACTTCCACACCCCTGCCCTGATCGACCGCGACCAGGTGGTGGTCGGCATCGCCACCGGCGGCGCCGCCCCGATCCTCGCCCGCGACCTCCGCGCCCGGATCGAGGCCGTCGTGCCCGCCTCCGTGGGCGTTCTGGCGAGTCTGGCCGGCGAGTTGCGCGACACGGTCAAGGCCTCGATCCCCGACTTCCTCGCCCGCCGCCGGTTCTGGGAACGGGCGTTTCGCGGCGCCGCGGCGGATCTGACCGCGGCCGGGCGTCTCGACGAGGCTCGCCGCGAAATCCTGCGCGAACTCGCGGCGTCGGAGCCCGGCGCCGGGTCGGTGGCCATCGTCGGCGCCGGCCCCGGCGACCCGGAGCTGCTGACCCTCAAGGCCCTCGCCATCCTGCAGGACGCGGACCTGCTGATCCATGACAACGCCGTCGGCGAGGCGATTCTGGCCCGGGCGCGGCGCGATGCGTCGCGGGTTTCGCTCGGCCCCGCCGGCGCGACCTCCGAGGTCGAGGCCGCGGCCCTGATGATCCGCGAGGCGGCCTCCGGATGCCGGGTGGTCCGCCTGCACGCCGGCGATCCGGGCGAGGCAGGACGACGCCAGAAGGCCGTCCTTGAAGCCGCGGGGGTCGTCGTCATCGTCGTCCCTGGCCTGGCCGACGGCTGACATGCGTATCGCGATCGTCGATGACAGTGGACTGCGCGCCAGCATCCTGAAGGATGGACTGGTCGAGGCGGGCTATGACGATATCGAGGTCGTCGCGCCGCACGGCGCCTTCGTCGCCCGGCTCGAGCGCATGGCTCCCGACATCGTGCTGATGGATCTCGGCGATCCGAGCCGCGACGCGCTTGAGGAGATGCTGGCCGTCAGCCGCGCCCTCGCCCGCCCCATCGCCATGTTCGTCGATCGGTCCGACGAGGCGATGATCGGGGCGGCCATCGACGCCGGCGTCTCGGCCTATGTCGTGGACGGCCTGCGCAAGGAGCGGGTCAAGCCGATCCTCGAGCTCGCCATCCGGCGGTTCAACGCCTTCTCGGCGATCCGGGCCGAACGCGACGAGGCCCGGTCCGCCCTGGCCGACCGCAAGATCATCGACCGGGCCAAGGCCATCCTGATGCAGGGACGCGGCCTGTCGGAACCCGACGCCTATGCGCTGTTGAGGTCGACGGCGATGAACCAGGGGCGCAAGCTGGTGGAGGTCGCCGAAGCCCTGATCACCGCCCACGCAATGCTCGACCCGCCCCAAGGAGGCGCCCGGTGATCCCGCTTTCCGTCGCCTTCCTGCCTCTCACCGACAGCGCCATCCTGGTGGCGGCGAAGATGGGCGGCTTCGCCGAGGACGAGGGCCTCGACCTGACCCTTGTGCGCGACACCTCCTGGGCGACAGTGCGCGACCGGCTGGTCTACGGTCAGGTGCAGGCGGCCCACATGCTGGCCCCGCTCGCCGTCGCCGTGACCCTCGGCCTCAGCCAGCAGCCGGCGCGGATCCTGGCGCCCTTCCGGCTGGGCGCGAACGGCAACGCCCTGACCCTGGCCCCCGATTTCGCCGCGGCGCTGGATCCCGCGCCCCGCAATCGCGTCGAGGATCCGGTCGCCACGGCGCATGATTTCGCCTCGGCCATCGGCCTGCACCGGCGCAAGCCGGTCATCGGCGTGGTTCACCGCTTTTCGAGCCACGCCCTGATGCTGCGCTACTGGCTGGCGACGGCGGGGGTCGATCCGGACCGCGACATGACCCTGCGGGTCCTGCCTCCGTCGCTGATGGTCGAGGCGCTGCGGGCCGGAGAAGTCGACGGCTTCATGGCCGGCGAGCCCTGGGGCAGCCTGGCTGTCGCCGAAGGCCTGGGCGAGATCGCCGCCCTTGGGGTCAATCTCTGGCGCCGTGGCGTCGAAAAGGTCCTTGCCGTTCGCGCCGACTGGGCCGAGGCCCATCCGGAGACCCAGGACCGCCTGATCCGGGCGCTCGACCGCGCCGCCGTCTGGTGCGACGACCCGGCCAATCACGCGGTCCTCGCCCGGATGCTGGCCCATCCCGACCACCTCGGCCTGGCGCCGGAGCGCATCCTGCCGGCGCTGGAAGGCCGCCTGATCCTCCAGCGCGGAACCCCGGCGGTCGAGGCGCCGGACTTCCTGATCCTGCATCGCGCGGGCGCCAACGCTCCGTCCCCCGAGCACGGGCTGTGGATCTACGCCCAGCTGGTCCGCTGGGGCATGGTTCCGGCGGGCCCTGAGGCCCAGGCGGCGGCCGCCGGCCTGTTCCGCCCGGACCTGTACCAGCGGGCGCTGGGCGTCGGCCCGGCCGCCTCGCCGGCGTTCGACTTCTTCGACGGACGACGGTTCGATCCGGCTGACGTCGACGGCTATATCGCCAGCTTCGGAGTGGCGGAAAAATAGTGCGTGATTTCGGGGCGATGGGCCAAACCATGCATTTTTTCACCAAACCCATTGTGCGACGCGTCAAACGATGTTTCTATGGGCTTCTCCCCAAGAGGCTCCCAGTGACCGCCAACACCCGTTCCTTCCCGCGCACGAGCGCCGCTTCCGCGGCGGCCTTCGCGCGGCCGGACGTCGGCCTGACGATCAACAGCATTGCGATTCTTGCGGTACTTCTCGTCCTCCTTACCGGAGCGGCGTGGACGCTAGTGACCTGACCTAATCTCACCTCAGGATCGCCCGCAGCCACCCGCTCCCAACAGGAAGCGGGTTTTTTGTTGCGCGCGGTCCGGATCTTTCCGGAACCGACACTTCGCAATGACGCAAAATTTCACCCCGAAAGACAGGCCCGCGCCGAACGCGCGCAGCCGCGCCGTGACGGCCGGTCCCAGCCGCGCCGCCGCGCGCAGCTATCTGCGCGCGGCCGGCATGCAGGACGCCGATTTCGACAAGCCGATGATCGCGGTGGTCAACACCTGGTCCTCGGTCACCCCGTGCAACATGCATCTCGACCGGCTGGCCCGGGACGTGCGCGCCGGGATCGTCGCGGCGGGAGGATATCCGGTCGATTTCAACACCATCGTGGTCACCGACGGCATCTCGATGGGCACGCCGGGCATGAAGGCCTCGCTGATCAGCCGCGAGGTCGTCGCCGACTCGATCGAACTGGCCGTTGAGGGCCACCAGCTGGACGGCGTCGTCTGCATCGTCGGCTGCGACAAGACCATCCCGGCCGCCGCCATGGCGCTGGCGCGCATGGATATCCCGGGCCTGGTCTATTACGGCGGCACCATCCTGCCGGGGACCATCGGCAGCCGCGACGTCTCGGTGCAGGACATCTTCGAGGCCATCGGCGCCCACGCCGCCGGGGCGCTGGACGACGCCGGCCTGAAGGCGGTCGAGAGCGCCGTCTGTCCCGGCGCCGGCGCCTGCGGGGGCCAGTTCACCGCCAACACCATGGCGATGGCCCTGACGGTGATGGGCCTGTCGCCGATGGGCGCCAACGACGTGCCCGCCGTCGACCCCGCCAAGGCCGCCGAGGGCGAGCGTTGCGGCCGTCTGATCGTCGAGCGCGTCCACGCCGGCGACACGGCGCGCAAATACATCACCCGGGCCAGCCTGAAGAACGCCGCCGTCGCCGTCTCGGCCTCGGGCGGATCGACCAATGCGGTGATGCACCTGACCGCAATCGCGGTCGAGGCCGGCGTCCCCTTCGGGGTCGAGGACTGCCATCAGGCCTGCGTCGAGGCGCCGGTCATCTGCGACCTGAAGCCGGGCGGGCGCTTCCTGGCCAGCCACCTGTACGCCGCCGGCGGCACGCGCCTGGTCACAAAACGCATGGCCGAGGCCGGCAAGATCGTGAACACCCCGACGGTGTCGGGCGAGACCCTGTTCGCCGAGGCCGGCAAGGCCGAGGAAACCCCCGGCCAGCAGGTCGTCACTGACTTCGACACCCCGATCATGGACCGCGGCAGCTATGCGGTCATCTACGGCGACGTGGCTCCCGACGGGGCCGTGATCAAGCTGACCGGCCACGCGGTCGACCGGTTCGAGGGACCGGCCTGCGTCTTCGACAGCGAGGAAGACGCCTTCCAGGCCGTACAGGACGGCTCGGTCGGCGAAGGCGACGTCATCGTCATCCGCTACGAAGGCCCCCGGGGCGGCCCCGGCATGCGCGAGATGCTGCAGGTCACTGCTGCCCTGAAGGGTCGCGGCGTCCACAACGTGGCCCTGATCACCGACGGTCGCTTTTCCGGCGCGAGCTACGGCTTCGTCGCCGGACATGTGTCGCCCGAAGCGGCGGCCGGCGGGCCGATCGCCCTCATTCGCGATGGCGACCGTATCGCCATCGACGTCACCAACCGCCGGATCGACGTTGACGCCGATCTGGCGAAGCGCCGGGCGGAGTTCACGCCCCAACGCCTCCGCCCGGCGCACGGAGTCTTCGCCAAATACCGCGCGTCCGTGGCCTCGGCCGCGCAGGGCGCCGTGACCATCCCGAACCCGCCCCCGGTCCAGCGTCCCGCCGGAACCGCCGCCCAAACCGCCCGAGAGAACGCCTGATGCCCATCACCATCTACACCAACGACGACATCCGGCCCGGCGCCATCGCCGGTCAGCGCATCGCCGTCATCGGCTACGGCTCGCAGGGCCGGGCCCATGCCCAGAACCTGAAGGACTCCGGCTTCGACGTGGTCGTCGGAGTCCGCGAGGGCGGCAAGGGCTGGAGGAACGCCACCACCGACGGGGTCCCGACGGCCGAACCGGCCGACGCGGTCCGGGGCGCCGACATCATCGCCGTCCTGACCCCGGACATGGCCCAGGCCGACGTGTACCGTGACATCATCGCGCCGAACGCAAAGGCCGGCTCGGCCATCCTGTTCGCCCACGGCTTCTCGATCATCTATGGCCGGGTCCAGCCCCGCGAGGACATGGACGTCATCCTGGTCGCGCCCAAAGGGCCGGGCGATCTGGTCCGCCGCGAATACGCCCGGGGTCGCGGGGTACCCGCCCTGTTCGCCGTCGAGCGCGACGCCACCGGCAAGGCCCGTGACCGCGCCATGGGCTACGCCCGGGGCATCGGCGGCGCCACCGGCGGCCTGCTGGAGACCACCTTCCGCGAGGAGACGGAGACCGACCTGTTCGGCGAACAGGCCGTCCTGTGCGGCGGCGCCAAGGAGCTGGTCATGTCCGGGTTCAACACCCTGGTCGAAGCCGGCTACCAGCCCGAAATCGCCTACTTCGAGTGCATGCACGAGCTGAAGCTGATCGTGGACCTGTTCTACGAGGGCGGCGTCACCAGGATGAACGAGTTCATCTCGGAGACGGCCAAGTGGGGCTCGGTGAAGTCCGGCCCGCGGGTCATCAACGACGAAACCCGCGCCCGGATGAAGACCATCCTGGACGAGATCCAGTCAGGCCAGTTCGCCCGCGAATGGATCGCCGAGAACGAGGCGGGCAAGCCCCGCTACGACGCCTGGGTCAAGGCCGACAGCGAGCAGCCGATCGAGACCGTCGGCGTCCGCCTGCGCGAGCGGATGGCCTGGCTGAACGCGACCAAACCGGAAGCAGCCTGAGCCATGAACGCCGCCGCCGCCCTGAAACCCACGCCGGTCACCGCGCCTCGCAGCGGCGCCCGCCTGCTCGTCTCCACTCTGGAACGGCTGGGGGTGGAGGTTGTGTTCGGCTATCCGGGCGGCGCCATCATGCCGGTCTACGACGCGCTGGCCGGATCTTCGCTGCGCCACATCCTGGTGCGGCACGAACAGGCCGCCGCCTTCGCCGCTGACGCCTATGCGCGGCGAAGCGGGCGGGTCGGCGTGTGCATGGCCACCTCGGGACCGGGGGCGACCAATCTGATCACCGGCATCGCCAATGCGATGATGGATTCGGTGCCGATCGTCTGCATCACCGGCAACGTCGCCCAGGGAGTCATGGGCACGGACGCCTTCCAGGAGATCGACATCCTGGGCGTCACCCTGCCGATCGTGAAGCACTCGATCCTGGTCCGGCACCCCGCCGACATCCCGGCCGCGGTCGAGGAGGCCTTCCACATCGCCGCCTCGGGCCGTCCGGGACCGGTGCTGATCGACCTGCCCAAGGACGTGCAGGTCGGCCAGACCAGCGACGACTTCGGCTTCCACTATCCGAACGCGGTCCAGACGGTCGATCACGACGCGATCGCCGCCGCCGCGCGGGCTATCCGCGCCGCCGAGCGGCCGCTGATCTACATCGGCGGCGGGGTGAAGATCGGGCGCGCGACCGCGCAGGTCCGCGCCTTCGCCGAAGCGACCGGCATCCCCTCGATCTCGACGCTGAACGCGCTGGGTACGATTCCCACGGGGGCCCCGGGCTTCCAGGGCATGCTGGGCATGCACGGCACGCGCGCCGCCAACGAGGCGGTGCAGGAGGCCGACCTGCTGATCGTCTTCGGCGCCCGGTTCGACGACCGCGCCACCGGCAAGCTGGCCGAGTTCGCCCCGCATGCCCGGGTCGTGCATTTCGACGTCGACGCCTCGGAGGTCGGCAAGCTGCGCGACGCCAATGTGGCCGTCGTCGGCGAACTGGCTCCGGGGGTCGAGGCGCTGACGGCGCTCCTGGCCGGCGCTCGCCTGACCATCGATCCGTGGATAATCCAGTGCGCCAGCCGGGTCGCGGGCACGGCCTTCCGCTATGACGCCCCGGGCGAAGGCGTCTATGCCCCCGCCCTGCTGAAGGCGATATCGGAGGCCGCGGGCGACGCCTTCGTCGCGGCTTGCGATGTCGGCCAGCACCAGATGTGGGCGGCGCAGCACTGCAGTTTCTCGCGTCCCGAGGCCCACCTGTCGTCGGGCGGGCTGGGGGCGATGGGCTTCGGCCTGCCCGCCGGCATCGGCGCCAAGCTGGCCGATCCCGACGCGACGGTGGTCGTCATCGCCGGCGACGGCGGCTTCATGATGAACGTGCAGGAACTGGCGACCCTGCGGCGCTACGGCGTCGCGGTGAAGGTGCTGCTGCTGGACAACAGCTCGCTGGGCCTCGTGCGCCAGTGGCAGGAGCTGTTCTTCGACGGCAACTATTCCGAGGTCGACCTGTCCGACAATCCGGACTTCGTGAAGGTCGCCGAGGCGTTCGGCGTCGAGGCCTTCCGAATTAGCCGGCGCGAGGAGGTCGAGGCGGGAATCGCCCGACTGCTGGCCGCCGACGGCCCCTGCCTCGCGCACGTGATCATCGATCCCCGGGAGAATGTGTGGCCGCTGGTCCCGCCCGGAAAAAACAACGCCGAAATGATGGAAGGCGCCTGACCATGACCGCTGACACCCTGCACCTGCATATCGACCGCGCCGACGGCTCGCTCCAGCGGCTGATCGGACTCATTGAGCGCCGGGGGTTCCACATCGACGGCATGACCCTGAGCGACGAGGGCCACGGCCGCCGTGTCCAGATGGCCGTGCGCGGACGCGACGAGGGTCGCAGCATCGAGACGCTGGGCTGCCAGATCGACCGCCTGTTCGGCGTCACCCGCCTGTCCTCGCCGGCCGCCTTCCATCGCGAGGTAGCGGCATGACCCGGGTCCAGCAGACGATCGCGGCGGATCCGGACCGGGTAATCGTCTTCGACACCACCCTGCGGGACGGAGAGCAGGCGCCGGGGTTCTCGATGGGGCCCGCGGACAAGGTGCGGATGGCCGGGGTGCTGGCCGCGCTGAAGGTCGACGTCATCGAGGCCGGCTTCGCGGCCGCCTCGCCCGGGGACGAGGAATGCGTGCGCCGCGTCGTTGGTGAAGTTGAAGGCCCTGTCTTCTGTTCGCTGGCCCGGGCCAACGAGGCCGACATCGACGCGGCGTGGCGCTCCCTGCGGGGTACGGACGAGCGCCGCGTGCACATCTTCCTCGGGACCAGCCCGATCCACCGGACAGCCAAGCTGAGAATGAGCAAGGCCGAGGTGCTGGCCGCCGCCGAACGCTCCGTGGCCTACGCCCGCACCCGCTTCGAGGATGTCGAGTTCAGCCCCGAGGACGCCATCCGCACCGAGCCGGAGTTCCTGGCCGAGGTGTGCGAGGCCGCCGCCGCCGCGGGCGCCACGACGCTGAACATCCCGGACACGGTCGGCTACGCCACGCCGGGCGAGGTCGGCGACATTTTCCGCACCCTGATCACCCGGGTCCGGGCGCGGTTCCCGCACGTGGTCTTCTCAGCCCACTGCCACGATGACCTCGGCATGGCGGTGGCCAATTCGCTGGCGGCGGTCGAGGCCGGCGCCCGCCAGATCGAAGGCGCGATCAACGGCATCGGCGAGCGCGCCGGCAACGCCTCGCTTGAGGAAATGGTCATGGCCCTGCGCACCCGCGCGGATCGCTTCGGCCTGCACACTGCCGTCGACACCACCCAGCTGGTGCGCGCCAGTCGGCTGCTGAGCGAGATCACCCACACGCCAGTGGTGCGCAACAAGGCCATCGTGGGCATCAACGCCTTCGCCCACGAAGCCGGCATCCATCAGCACGGCATGCTGGCGGACGCCTCGACTTACGAAATCATGCGGCCCCAGGACGTCGGTTTCGAAGGGTCCTTCTTCGTACTCGGCAAGCACTCGGGCCGTCACGCGGTGGCCAAACGCGCCGAGGCCCTGGGCCGTCCCGTCAGCGGCCAGCATCTGAGCGACGCCTTCGCCGGATTCAAGCGCCGCGCCGACGAGATCGGCGAGATCAACGATCACGAACTGCTGGCGATCATCGAGGCCTCGCGTCCGGCCGCCACCGTCCAACAGGAGTACGCCTATGCGGCCGCTGGCTGAGCACATCTGGGTCAATGGCGCACTGACGCCCTGGGCCGACGCGAAGATCCATGTGATGAGCCACGCGCTCCACTACGGCACCTCGGTGTTCGAGGGCATCCGCGTCTATGACACGCCGAAGGGGCCGTGCGGCTTCCGCCTGACCGACCATGTGCGCCGCCTGTTCGACAGTGCCCGCATGTATCACTTCGTTCTTCCGTACACGGAAGACGAGCTGGTCGAGGCCTGCCGGGAGGTGGTGCGCTCGACCGGCCTGAAGTCGGCCTACATCCGCCCGATCGCCTTCCTGGGCCAGTGCGGCATGGGAGTGACGCCGGCGCCGGAGAACATGAACGTGGACGTGGCCATCGCCGCCTTCCCGTGGGGCGCCTACCTCGGCGAGGAAGCGCTGGAGAAGGGCGTCGACGCCTGCGTCGCCAGCTGGTCGCGGATCGCGCCGAACACCGTACCCTCGGGCGCCAAGGCGGGCGGCAACTATCTGTCGAGCTATCTGATCGGCCGCGAGGCCCGGGTCGGCGGCTTCGGCGAAGGCATCGCCCTGGGCACCGACGGCCGGCTGTCGGAAGGCGCGGGCGAGAACCTGTTCGTCGTCAAGGACCGCGCGATCATCACGCCGCCGGCCGCGGCCTCGATCCTGATGGGCATCACCCGCGACAGTGTGCTGAAGCTGGCGCGCGGACTTGGCTACGAGACCCGCGAGCAGATCCTGCCGCGCGAGGCGCTGTACGTCGCAGACGAAATCTTCATGACGGGCACCGCGGCCGAAATCACCCCGGTGCGCTCGGTCGACGGCATCCCGACCCGCGCCGCCGGTCCGGGACCGGTGACGAAGGCGGTCAACGCCGCCTTCCGGGGCCTGTTCGACGGGAGCACGCCCGATCGCTACGGCTGGCTGGAACCGATCGCGGCCGCCGCGCCAACCTCCGCCCGCGCGGAGCCGGAATATGCCTGAGACCCTGTTCGACAAGGTCTGGAGCCGCCACGTGGTGGCGGCGGAGACGCCGGACACTCCGGCGGTCCTCTACGTCGACCTGCATCTGGTGCATGAGGTCACCAGCCCGCAGGCCTTCGCGGAGATCGAGAGCCGCGGGCTCAAGGTCCGTCGGCCGGACCGGACCTTCGCCACCCTCGATCACTCCACCCCGACCCTGCCCGCCGATGCCAGCGGCGAGCGCCCCTACCATACCTCCGCCTCGAAGGCGCAGGTCGAGGCGCTGGAGGCGAACTGCCGGCGCCACGGCGTGTCGCTGGCCGGCTGGGACAGCGAGGACCGGGGCGTGGTGCACGTCATGGGTCCCGAGCTGGGCCTGACCCAACCCGGCATGACCATCGTCTGCGGCGACAGCCACACGGCCACGCACGGGGCCTTCGGCGCCCTCGCCTTCGGCATCGGCACCAGCGAGGTTGGCCATGTGCTGGCGACGCAGTGCCTGCTCCAGCGCAAACCCAGGACGATGCGGGTCACGGTCTCCGGACAGCTGCAGCCCGGCGTCTCGGGCAAGGACGTGGCCCTGGTCATCATCGCCCGGCTGGGCTTCGGCGGGGGCACCGGTTTCGTCATCGAATATGCCGGCGAGGCCATCCGGTCGCTGGACATGGAAGGACGGATGACCGTCTGCAACATGTCGATCGAGGCCGGCGCCCGGGCCGGCCTGATCGCGCCCGACGCCAGCACCGTCGCCTGGCTCAAGGGCCGCAAGCATGCGCCGCGGGGCGAGGCGTTCGACCGCGCCGCCGCGGATTGGCTGTCCCTGCGCTCGGACGACGGCGCGGTGTTCGACGCCGAGGTGGAGATCGACGGCTCGGCCATCCGACCGATGGCCACGTGGGGCACCACGCCGGACGCCGCCTCGGCCATCGGCGACCCCGTTCCCGCGCCGCGCGACGCGTCGGGCGAGAAGGCGCTCGCCTACATGGGCTTCGCGCCCGGCGATGCGACCACCGGCCACCCGGTCGACGTGGTCTTCATCGGCAGTTGCACCAATGGCCGCCTGCCCGACCTGCGCTCGGCCGCCGAGGTCCTGCGCGGCCGCAAGGTCAAGCCGGGGCTGCGCATGCTGGTCGTCCCCGGCTCGGAGGCCGTGCGCCGCGACGCCGAGGCGGAAGGGCTGGACCGGGTGTTCATCGAGGCGGGGGCCGAGTGGCGGATTCCCGGCTGCTCGATGTGCCTGGCCATGAACGGCGACATGGTCGCGCCGGGACAGCTGGCCGTCTCCACGTCCAACCGCAATTTCGAAGGCCGGCAAGGTCCGGGCTCGCGGACCATCCTGGCCAGCCCGGCGACGGCGGCGGCGACGGCGGTCATGGGGGTTCTGACCGACCCCCGCGCCTTCCTCGAGGAGGCGGCCGCCCTCAGGCAGACGGGCGCCGCGCGCGAACCTGCGGGAGTCCACAATGCCTGAGCCGCTCCGCACCCTGACTTCGAAGGCCGTGGTCCTGTCGCAGTCCAATATCGACACCGACCAGATCATTCCCGGCCGTTTCCTGTCCACCACGACGCGTGAGGGACTGGGCGCCCACGCCTTCCACGACTGGCGCTATGAAGCCGACGGATCGCCGAAACCCGAGGCCGTGCTGAACCGGATCGATCCGGCCGAGAGGCGCATCCTGCTGGCGGGCTCCAACTTCGCCTGCGGTTCGTCCCGGGAACATGCTCCGTGGGCTCTGCTGGACTACGGCTTCCGGGCCGTCGTCTCGACCGGGATCGCCGACATCTTCACCTCCAACGCGCTGAAGAACGGCCTTCTGCCGGTCGTGGTCGACCAGGCGACCTGGGACGATCTCGCCGCCCACGCCGACCAGCCCGTCACCATCGATCTGGAGGCCTCGACCATCCAGCGGGGCAACGCCGCGCCCGTCGCCTTCGTGGTCGAGCGCTTCGCGCGCCAGTGCCTGCTGGACGGGGTCGACACCCTCGGCTGGCTCCAGAACCGCCTGCCCGCCATCGAAGCCTTTGAACGCCAGAAAGAAGCTCTGTGATGCCCGCATCCAAGACCTATGACATCGTTGTCCTGCCCGGCGACGGCGTCGGCCCGGAAGTCACCCACGCGGCCCAGGCTGTCCTGACCGTCATCGGCGACTTCTTCGGCCAGCGCTTCCGCTTCCACGAACACCTGATCGGCGGCGCGGCCATCGACGCGACCGGCGATCCCCTGCCCCCGGAGACGGTCAGCGCCTGCCTGGGCGCCGACGCGGTGCTGCTGGGCGCCGTCGGCGGACCGAAGTGGGACGGCGGCAAACGCCGGCCCGAAGAAGGTCTGCTCGGCCTGCGCAAGGCCATGGGCCTGTACGCCAACCTGCGCCCGCTGCAGGTCTCGCCGGTGCTGGCTCACCGTTCGCCGCTGAAGAAGGAGATCGTCGAAGGCGTCGACCTGATCGTGTTCCGCGAACTGACCGGCGGCATCTATTTCGGGGAAAAGACCCGCACCGCCGACCGCGCCACCGACCTGTGCGTCTACACCACGCCGGAGATCGAACGCATCGCCCGCGCCGCCTTCAAGACCGCCCAGCAACGGCGCGGCAAGGTGACCTCCGTCGACAAGGCCAACGTCATGGAAACCAGCCGCCTGTGGCGCGAGGTGGTGACCCGCGTCCACGCCGAGGAGTTCCCTCGTATCGAACTGGAGCACGCCCTGGTCGACTCCATGGCCATGCATCTGATCCGCAAGCCCCGCGAATACGACGTCATCCTGACCGAGAACATGTTCGGCGACATCCTGTCGGACGAAATCTCGGTGCTGGGCGGTTCGATCGGTCTGCTGCCCTCGGCCTCGCTGGGCTCGGGCGGACCCGGCCTGTTCGAACCGATCCACGGCTCGGCCCCGGACATCGCCGGCCAGGACAAGGCCAACCCCGTCGGGACCATCCTGTCGGCCGCCCTGCTGCTGCGCCACAGCCTGGGGCTCGAGGACGAGGCTGGCTCGATCGAGGCCGCCGTCGCGGCGGTCCTGTCGGCCGGCGCCACCACCGCCGACCTCGGCGGAACCCTGGGCACCCGCGCCGCAACCAACGCGGTCATCGACGGCGTCCGGGCGATCCACTGGGCCGCCGCCCACCGCGTCCAGATGCACTGGGCCTGAGAGGTGAAACCGTGCTCCGAAAGACGCATGCGCCGCCGCATCCGCAATTTTCAACCTTATGGGTTGACGGAGCGACGTCTTTTCCGTCAGCCTTGATCCGAACCGAACTGAGCAGGTCTCCCGTGAACCGTCTCGACGCCCGCATCGCCTCCGCCTCGACCGCCTCGCGCGGCGGCGCGGCCCTGCGCGCCATCATCGGTACCGGTATGACCACCACCACGCCTCCGGCGGGGACAGGTTAGCGCGCACCGAAGCTCAGGAACGCACAGACCCAACCCCGCCTGGAAAGCTCCAGGCGGGGTTTTTCTTTTCTCCCTCCCCCTCTCCGAAAGTCCCCTCCCATGTCCGCCAGTCTCGCCCTCCTCGACCGCCCCCTCCAGAAACCGTCGCCCGCCGCCGCCTCGCCGGTCGTGGTGATGAAGTTCGGCAGCTCCGTGCTGGTCGATCCCGCCGACGCGCCCAAGGTCGCCTCCGACATCTACGCCGAGGTCCGCAAGGGCCGCCGGGTCGTCGCCGTCGTCTCCGCCCTCGCCGGCGAAACCGACCGGTTGCTGGGAGAGGCCCGCGCCCTCGGCCTCGCCCACGACAACGCCCTTCTGCCCGCCTATGTGGTGCAGGGTGAGGAGCGCGCCGCCGCCCTGGTGGCGCTGGCCTGCGACCGCGTCGGCCTGAACGCCTCCACCCTGTCGGTGCGCGACCTCGGCCTCGTCGCGGAAGGCCCGTGCGAGCACGCCCGCCCGGTGGCCCTTGACCGCGCCGCTCTCGAAGGCGCGCTGCTGAAGCACGAGGTGGTCGTGGTGCCCGGCTTCGGCGCCCTGTCGCCGGAGGGCCTGGTCGTGCTGCTGGGCCGCGGCGGTTCGGACCTCAGCGCCCTGTTCCTCGCCGCCGAACTGGGGCTCGACAGCGTCCAGCTGGTGAAAGATGTCGACGGCCTCTACGACCGCGACCCCAACGCCTTTCCCGACGCCCGCCGTTACGACCACGCCAGCTGGGCCGAGGCCAAGGCGCTTGGCGGCGGCCTGGTGCAGCCGGATGCGCTGGACCTCGCCGAGGCCCGCGGCCTGAAGGTCGAGGTGCGCAACTATCTGGACGGCCACCGCACCGTTGTCGGCCCGCTCAGCGCGCCGCCGCGCGCCGCCCTGCCGCGCCGCCGGCTACGGGTAGCCGTCGCCGGCTGCGGGGTTGTGGGTGGCGGGGCCCTGGCCCGGCTGCTCGTCGATCCGCGGGTCGAGGTCGTCGGCGTGCTGGTCCGCGATGTGGCCAGAAGCCGCGACGTGCCCGGCGCGGCGCCCGGCCGTCTGGACCCGCTGCTGGTCACGGATGCCGGGGCCTTGCTCGATCGTCGTCCCGATATCGTGCTGGAGGCCCTGTCCGAGGCCGGCGCGGGCCACGCCGTGATCCGGGCCGCGCTTGAGCGGGGAGCCGACGTGGCCACCGCCAACAAACAGGCGGTCAGCCTCGACCCGGCCGGCCTTCTGGCGCTGGCCCACGCCCATGGCGCACGGCTCCTGTGGTCAGCCTCGGTCGGGGGTGGCGCGCCCATGGTCGAAGCCGTTCGCGAGGTCCGCGCCCAAGGCCCGGTCGCGGCCTTCGAGGCGGTTCTGAACGGCACCGTCAACTTCATGCTGGATCGTCTCGGCGACGGGACTCCCTTCGACCAGGCGCTCACGGAAGCCCGCGCCGCCGGCTTCGCCGAGGAGGACCCTTCAGCGGACCTTGAGGGCCTCGACGCCCTCGCCAAGGTGCGGCTGCTGGCCTTCGAGGCGTTCGGCGAGATGCCCGACGAGGCCGACATCCCGCGCGATGTTCTACACCCCGCGTCGCTCCCGCCCGCCGGATCGCGTCAGGTCTGTCGCTGCGAATGGAAAGACGGCAAGCTGTTCGCCTCGGTCCGTCTGACGGCGGGGCCGCTGGACCCCCTGTTCGGGGACCTGAAGGGAGAGGGCAACGCCTTGAAAGTGGTTTCCCGGGATGGGTCGGTGGTGCGTTGTCGGGGACGCGGCGCGGGGCGCTGGGCCACGGCCGAGAGCCTGCTGGCGGACCTGTCGGACATCGCGGCGCGCCGCCTCGCCCTCGAATCGGCCTGAACATGGCCGTCTTCACCCCTGTCGAGGAGGCCGAGGCCGAACCCTTCATTAGCCGCTACGGCCTGGGGGCCCTGCGGGCGCTCACGCCGATCGCGGAAGGGGTGGAGAACACCAACTACCGGCTCGACACCGAAGGCGGGCGGTTCGTCCTGACCCTGTTCGAAGGCCGGACCGACGCCGCCGCCCTGCCCTTCTGCCTGGGCCTGACCGCCCACGCCGCCGCCCGGGGCCTGCCCTGCGCCCGTCCGTTGAAGGACGTCGCCGGCCATACCATCGGGACCCTGAACGGCCGCCCCGCCGCCATCCTGGAATGGCTGCCCGGAGCCTGGAAAGGCGATCCCTCGACCGCCGATCTGACCCGAGCGGGCGAATTGCTGGCCCGTTTTCATCTGGTCTCGGCTGATTTCCGGAGCGAGCGCGCCGACCCGGTCGGTCCCTCCACGCGTCGGGCGCTGTTCGACCGCTGCCTGACCCGCGCGGACGCAGCGGACCTCGCCCTGCTCGAGCGGATGGTTCCGTGGGTGGCGCCGGAAGCCCCGGACCCCGCCGCGGGTCTGCCGCGGGGCCCGATCCACGCCGACTACTTCCCCGACAATCTCCTGTTCGAGGGCGACGCGCCGAGCGGGCTCATCGACTTCTATTTCGCCTGCACGGGCGCCCTGGCCTACGACCTCGCCATCGCCCTGTCGGCCTGGGGGTTCGACGCCGCCGGCGAACCGCGGCCGGGCGCGCTGCGGGCGTTCCGGACGGGCTATGAGTCCGTGCGTCCGCTCAGCCCGGCCGAGGCCGCCGCCCTGCCGGCGCTCGGCGCCGTCGCGGCCGTGCGCTTCACCCTGACGCGGCTGCACGACCGGCTGTTCCACGATCCGACCCGACTGGTCACGCCCAAGGATCCGGCCCCGTTCCTCCGGCGTCTCGACTGGTGGACCGATCAGGCGCTGGCGGCCTAGGCCACCGCCGCCAGCACCGCCTCGAGCGTCGGATCGACCATCTCGAAGCGCTCGGTCCGTCCTTCAAGGCCTTCGAGTTGCGGCGGGCGCTCAGGCGCGAAGCCCAGCGCCGCTTCCACGCTTTCCGGAAACTTGGCCGGATGGGCGGTCGACAGGGCCACTACCGGCCCCGCCGTACGGTCGGCGCGCCGCGCCGCATGCAAGGCCACGGCGGTGTGAGGACAGATCACCCGGCCGTTGTCGGCCCAGCTCCGCCGCATCTCTTCCACCGTTTCCGCCTCGCTGACCGACACGGCCGTGACCTCCCGCCGCAAGGCCGCCAACAGGTCGTCCGGCAGCGTCATCCGGCCGTCCCGCGCGAAGTCCGCGAACAGGCCGCGGGTCAGATCGGCGTCCCGGCCCGACGCCTCGAACACCAGCCGCTCGAAATTCGAAGGCGCCTGTACGTCCATGCTGACGCTGGCCGTCGGCCGGGCCTGGCTGCGCTCATAGACGCCGGTGTCGAGCGCCCGGACGAGGGCGTCGTTGCGGTTGGTCGCCGCCACGATCCCGCCGACCGGCAGGCCGCACCGGCGCGCCGCCCAGCCGGCGAAGGCATCGCCGAAATTGCCCGTCGGCACGACATAGGTCGCCGGCCGGCCGAGGGTCGCGGCGGCGGCGGCGTAATAGGGCATCTGACCCGCCAGCCTGGCCCAGTTGATCGAATTGACCGAGCTGACGTGCCGCGACGCCTTGAGCCCCGGCTCGGCCAGCAGCGCCTTGACCAGCCGCTGGCAGTCGTCGAAGTCGCCGCGGACGGCCAGGTTGAGCAGGTTGGAGGCGCCGGAGGTGGTCATCTGCAGCCGCTGGACCGGCGACACCCTGTCGAGCGGATGCAGGACGACGAGGTCGACCCTGTCGGCGCCGGCGAAGGCGTTCACGGCCGCCGCGCCGGTGTCGCCGCTGGTGGCGGTGAACAGCAGCAACCGCTCCCCGCTCTGCGCCAGCGCCGCCTCGGAGAGGCCGGCGACCAGTTGCATGGCCAGGTCCTTGAACGCCGCCGTGGGCCCGTGGAAGAGTTCGAGCACAAACAGGTCCGGAGCGATCTCCACCAGGGGGACGGTCCGCGGATGCGCGACCCTGTCCTGCACGCGCCGGGTCGCCGCGGCCAGGGCTCCTTCGGGCAGGGATGCGCCGACGAAAGGCGTCAGCAGGCGTTCGGCCAGTCCGGCGTAGCCGGCCGCCCCCTGCCCCGGTGCGACGAGGTCGAGGCGCGGCCACTGGGCCGGCGCGAACAGACCACCGTCCGACGCGATTCCGTCGATGACCGTTCCAGCGAAGTCGCAGGGCGGCGCCAGGCCGCGCGTGCTCACGTATTTCAGCATCATGGAGTCCCCGGAGCGCCGGCTCCGTGTGTTCGTCGCTCCACCCTAGTTGTGAAGGATCGATACGGCCACACAGGATCGCGAGCGCTGTCAGGTCAGACAGCGCGGCGATTCAACGCATGATGCTCCTCGGCGGGTCCTGATCTGAAGCGTGTCCCCGGCGCCCGCACCGGCGCCGAGGACATCATGTCTCAGCTCCAGAAATCGAAGTCCGTCCGCTGGCCCGCGGCGGAATCGTCAGGGATGACCGCGGACACGTCCGTATGGTGCGACAGGAACATCTCCCCGAAGCCCACCAGATCCATGGAGGCCATTTCCGTCACCTCGAGATCGGCCAGCAGATCTCCGAGGAGCACCAGCGGCTCCATGTCGTTGGCGGCCGGCATCACGAAGGCGTCGTCGTCGGACAGGACCGCGATCTGCGGCGCATCCTTGGACGACATGGCCAGCGACGCCGCCTGGGGCGCGACCGCCCCCGGAGCCGGGTCGATGGTCACCGTGATGCTCTGCGGCGCTGTGCTGGCCGAGGACCCGGTCTCGTCGATGTAGGTCGTGCCCACCACGGTGAGGGTGAACGAGCCCGAATAGTCGTCGGGCGTGTTGATCAGCAGGTTGCCGCCAAGATCGCTGGCCGGCACCCGCCACCCACCGCTCGCGTCCAGCTCCCCGAAGTTGAAGGTGGAGCCGGCGGGGAAGCCGGTGATGACGACGTAGGTATCTTCCGACGCCTCGCCCGCGCCGAGGGTCATCGACACCGGCACCGTCACCTCGTCGCCCTGCTGGCCGGCGGCCTCGGCGATTCTCGCCAGACGTCCCGGGACCAGGCCGAGGAAGCTCTCGATGGCCGAAGCGGACTGGTACGAGGAGTCGAGCCAGGCCATCTGGCCGCCGTGGGTGGGCGAGACGCCATCGTGGCCGCTCTGAACGCCGACGCTGCCCAGGGTGGTCCAGCCCGAGAAGCCGGACTCGAAGCTCGACACCGTGACGCCGTTGATCTGCAGATTGTCGACCAGCAGATGCGAATTCAGCGAACTGTCATTCACGTTCGAGACGCCGACGCCGAAGCTGTAGTCGCCGGCCTCGGTGGCGGTGAAGGTGAAGGTCTTCCACCCCGTGGTGCCGTAGTCGCCGACCACCTGGACCGAGCCCAGCATATAGGCCGCGCCGTTCACCGAGGCGAAGGCGAAGTCGTTGTAGGGCATGTAGTCGTGGGCCACGAAGTCCCAGCTGAACGACACGACGTCGCCCGCCTCGAGGTGCACGGTCGTCTTGATGGCCGAACCGACCGTGGGATTCAGCACCGTCGAGGAGCCGACCGCGAGCACCGGAGCATCCGCTATGCCCGCCACGTTGATGGTGGCCGAGGCGCTGGCCACGCCGCCGAAGCCGTCCGCCACCGTATAGGTGAAGTCGACCGGACCGCTGGCGTTGGCCGCCGGGGTGTAGGTGAGGCTTCCGTTGGCGTTCAGTTTCAGGAAGCCGCCGTCCGCAAGCCCCACCGTGCCGCCGGCCGCGACGGCCTGGCCGTTGATGTGGGTCACGGTCAGGCTGTCGCCGTCGACGTCGCTGTCGTTGGACCGCACGTCGAAGGTGACCGGCTGGTCTTCCACCGCCGCGACGGCGTCGTTGCCCGCGGCCGGGCCGTCGTTCTGGCCCTGAACCGTAACGCTCAGCGTCGTGCTGGACGATCCGCCGTCGTCGGTCACCGTGTAGGTCACGGAAGTGGTGGCCGATTCTCCGACGCCGAGGTGATCGAAGTCGCCGTCCGAGCCGAAGGTATAGCTGCCGTCCGACTGCAGGATGAACTCCCCGCCGTTCGAGCCTTCGACCTCCTGGCCCACGAGCGCCGCATCGCCGTCGACGGCGGTGACGAAGACATCGGCGTCGGCCGCGATGCGCAGGTTGTCGATCAGCCCGCCAACATTGTCGTTGGCCCCCGCCGGCTCACGGAAGGTGATGACGTCCGAGCCGCTGCCGATGAAGGTCACGGTAAAGGTGGAGAAGGTGGTCGAGGGCGGCGTGAAGACGCCCAGCGACACGCCGTTGACGAAGAACTCGACCTGGTTGCTGGCGGACGAGGTGCCGTTGCGCTGCGCCAGGTCGAAGGCGAGCGTGTATTCGCGGCCCACATCGGTCGTCAGGTTGCTGCTGTAGGCGTCCTGGCCGCCGCCGTTGTCCAGTTCCAGGAAGGCCGTGCCGTCGCTGGCGGTGTTGCCGAGGAAGCCGGTGCCCCAGACCTCGAACGAGCCCTGCACCGAGGTCCAGCCCGGCAGGCTGGCCGCATAGCCGATACCGCCCGGCCCCACGCCGTGCCCGTCCTCGAAGCTGCCGTTGACCAGCACATTGCCGCTGTTGTCCGTCGAACCGGTGACGACGTCGTTGGCGATCACGTCGCCCGAGGTCGAGCCTCCCTCCGACACGACGACCGTGTCGGGATTGGCGACCGGGGCCTCAAGACGGCCCTCGACCGTGATGGTCACCGTGGCGGTCGACGTCGCACCATGGGCGTCGGTGACCGTGTAGGTGAAGGAGTCGGTCGTCTGCTGCCCCCGGCTCAGCCCCTGCAGGCTGCTCGAAGTCGACGGGTCGTAGACCACGTCGCCTGCCGCGTTGATCGAGACGGAGGCTCCTTTGGCCGAGACGCCCGAGACCGAGGTCAGGGTCGGCGCGCCGCCGTCGACATCGCTGTCGTTGGCCAGCAGGCTGGCGGCGGTCAGGACGATGGCGGTGTCCTCGTTGGCGCTCGCGACATCACCCACGGCGACCGGACCGTCATTGGTTCCCGTGATCGTCACCTCAACCAGCTGGTCGACCGTGCCGCCGAGGCCGTCGGAAACGGTGACGGTGTAGCTCTGGGTCAGCGTCTGGCCTGCGGCGAGGTGCTGGATGGCGGCGTTGTCGACCGCGAACTGCCAGCTTACCGAACCGGCGCCGTCGCCGGATCCGTTGTCGGTGACGTGGGCGTTGAAGGCGCCCACATTGCCGGAGCCCTGCGCGGCGCTGGAGACGGAGTGACCGTCGGCAAGGTCGACGTCAGCGAACTGGACCGTCCCGGACGCGGCGACGACGCCATCTTCCTGGACCGCGCCCGACGAAACGGCCGCGGTGATCGTCGGCGCATCATTGGTTCCGACGATGGTGACGCTGACCATCTGCTCGATCGAGCCGCCGGCGCCGTCGTCGATGGTGACGAGGTAGCTCTGGGTGATCGTCTGACCGGCGGCCAGATGTTGAAGCTCGCCGTCATTGGCCGCGAAGGTCCAGTTGACCGTGTTGGTCGCCTGGTCGACGCCGTCGATGGTCAGGCCGCCGACATAGGCCGAACCCTGGGCCGCGACCGTAGCCGTATGGGTGTCGCTCAGATCGACATCGAAGAAGGCGGTGGTCCCGCTCGCGCTCAACATCGTCGAGCCCTCGCCGGCGTCGCCGTCGGCCAGTTCGGTCAGCTGGACCGTCGTTTCAGTCGAGCCGATTACGATCTCGTCGAGGAAGATGTAGTCGTTGTAGGGGGCGTCGAAGCGCACCTCGTCCACATTGCCGAACGCGGGGTCCAGGGTGACGACCTGATGCTGATAGTCGACGTTGAAGGTCTGGGTCGCGACCAGAACGCCGTCCAGGTAGCCGTAGATGGTCGCCGTCGAGCTAGACTGGAAATTGGCCACCGAGAAGCTGCGGATGCTGAAGTTGGCGCCGTCCTCCCGGCTGATCGTGCCGTCCGACCCGCCGACGGACCAGTTGGCGGATCCGTAGGTGTAGGTCATGCCCCCGTCGGCGCCGTAGCCGTACGGATAGTCGTAGAAGCCGTCGAAATCGAAGCCGTTCTCATGGAACGACCAGTTCGTCCCATCGTAGACGCTCGAGTCGTTGGAGTCGCTGAAGCTGAACACATGACTCGCGCTGGTGGTCACGGTCGGCACGTCGTTGGAGCCGGTGATCGTCACCTCGACCAGCTGGTCGACGGTGCCGCCGCGGCCGTCGGAAACGGTGACGGTATAGCTCTGGGTCAGCGTCTCGCCGGCGGCGAGGTGCTGGATAGCGGCGTTATCGATATCGAACTGCCAGCTGACCGAACCCGCGCCGTCGCCGAAGCCGTTATCGGTGACGCTGGCGGTGAAGACGCCGAGGTAGTCGGCGCCGTTGCCGACGCTGGATACGGAGTGGCTGTCGCGCAGATCGACATCCGCGAACTGGATCGCGCCTGAGGCGGTGACGACGCCGTCTTCCTGGACCGAGCCGGACGAAACCGCTCCGGTGATGGTCGGCGTGTCGTTGGTCCCGACGATGGTGACGTTGACCAGCTGCTGGGTCGTGCCGCCCTCGCCATCGTCGATAGTGACGAGATAGCGCTGCAGCAGCGTCTGTCCTTGCGAGAGATAGGCCAGTTCAGCGTCGGTGGCGGAGAAGGCCCAGGTGATCTCGCCGGCGCCGTTTCCGGTGGCGCTGTCGTTGATCACCGCGGTGAAGGTCCCGACGTAGCCCGCCGCCTCTGCTTCGGCGCTGACCGAATGGCCGTCGATGAGGTCGATGTCATCGAAGGTGATGACGCCGGAGACGCTTTCCACGCCGCCCTCGACCACTTCCCCGAGAGAGAAGGCCGAGGAGATGACCGGGCCGTCGTTCTCGCCGGTGACCGTGATGATCACATCCTGTGTGGCGACGCCGCCCTCTCCGTCATCGACGCTGACCGTATAGACCTGGGTACGGGTCTCGCCCGCGCCGAGGAACTGCACCGCCGCATTGGCGACCGAGAAATTCCACTCGACGGACCCGGCGCCATCGCCGGTCGAGGCGTCGGAGACCGAGGCGGTCAGGGCGCCGAGATAGTCACCCCCATAGGCGGCGACGCTGACCGAATGGCTATCCACCAGATCCACGTCCGCGAAGCTGATCACGCCGGTGTCGGTCAGTTGCAGGTTCTGGCTGTCGACGCTGACCTGGAGCGTGTACGGCCCCGCCGAGCGCGCGCCGTCGCCGTCCCAGTTCTTGACCACGACATAGTAGACGCCGTCCGCCGACGGCGAGAACTGCAGGTAGGAATCCTGGGACGCAGACGAGCCGGCGCCGCCGACCGTACGGGGCGCGTCATCGTTGAAGTTGAGCAGGTTGCCGGCCGAGTCATAGATGAAGACGAAGGAGTCGAGGCCGAAGTTCGCCGGATAGCCGGGGAAGGAACCCGAGCCGTAGCCCGCCGCGAAATCGATATCCAGCGTCAGCAGTTCACCCGCGGACAGATCGATCCGGTAGACGTCCTGCGCGCCGGGCGCCGACACGCCGCCGTTGATCGACAACGACGCATCCGACGGATCGCCGAGGTTGGCGTTCGGGGCGATGCGCAGCAGACTGCGGTCGATGACCTGGGCCGCGTCGAAGGTGTCGTTGCCCTCGACCTCCGACACCACCGGAGTCGACGCCGCGCCGGGCGCGGTGACCGGATTGGTTTCCGACACGCCGCCGGTCGCGTCCGCCGCGGTGATGACCGGCGTGTCGTTCGTGCCGGTGATGGTGACGGTCACCGGCTGACTGACCATGCCGCCATGGCCGTCGGAAACGGAGACGGTGTAGGTCTGGGTCAGGGTCTCGCCAGCGGCCAGATACTGGATGGCGGCGTCGTCGATGGAAAAGGTCCACTCGACCGAACCCGCGCCGTCGCCCGTGCTGTCGTCCGTGACGACCGCCGAGAAGACGCCCAGGTAGCCGTCGCCGTTCGCTTCGCTGGTGACGGAATGGCTGTCCAGAAGATCGACGTCCGCGAAGGCGATCACGCCGGTCGCGCCGGCGCCGGCGTCCTCGACCACGGCGCCTTCCGACACGACCGCGCCGAGGGTGGGCGCATCGTTCGAACCGGTGATGGTCACGGTCACGGTGGCCGTGCGCACGTCGCCGTCCGAGTCGGTGACGGTGTAGGTGAAGGTGTCGGTCGCCGTCTCGCCCTCGGCGAGATGCTGCCAGTGGGCGGCGTCCGGCGTATAGACGAAGCTGGCGGTGTCGGGCGAGGCCGGCGCGCCGGAGGTCCGGGTCAGGACGACCGAGCCGTGCGCGGGCTGGGTGTTGGTCAGGTTGGCGATCAGGTCAGGCACGCTGTCGTTGGCGAGCACGTCGACCGAGATCGAACCGGTCTCCTCGCCGGCGCTCATCGCGTCGTCGACCAGCGCCACGGCCTCGTCGCGGGGGTCGAAGGCGACGCCATCCACGATGACGGTCAGGCTCTCGAACTTCGAGACGGTCAGGCCGGAGGAGAAGGTGAAGTTGCGGTTGTTGGCCTGGCCGTTCACCGGGTTGGTGACCTCGGCCAGGAAGGCGAGATAGCGCGCGATGTCGGCCTGGACCGCCGGGCTCTGCCATTCGGCGCGGGTCATCGTCAGCTGAAGGGTGTCACGGCCGGAACCGCCGTCATAGGTGTCGGTCGAACCGGCGTTCTCGCCCATGCCGTAGACCAGCAGGTCGTCGCCGGCGTCGCCGCTGACGATGTCGTTGCCCGCGCCGCCGTCCAGGACGTCATTGCCCGAACCGCCGTTGATCCGGTCGTTCCCGCCCAGGCCCTGGATGTCGTCGGCGCCAGCGCCGCCGTTCAGGTGATCGGCGCCAGCGGTGCCGGAGATGGTGTTGCCACCGGATTTCGATTGAGCAGCCATGTGTACGCCCCTTGCTGTTGTGTCGTGCGGCATCGAACGGCGGCGGCGGCCACACGGCCGCAAGCGCACGGCCGCCGGTCATCCGGCGACGCAAAAGCGCCGACACTGCTTGTTTCCTGCCCCTCCCCGCCGCGCCCGTTCCGGCCGCGACCGTGCGGCGCCGCCGTTCAACTTTCCGGTGAACGGGCCGACGCACCGCTGACGAAGTAAACGAAGTCTGAACGTCGGAATATGCCTGTCCGTCTCAAAAACAGCGGCCACCCCCCTGAGAAAAGGCCAATTTCTCCTGACGCGGGAATGACTTGGCGTTAACACTATGGTTCATGGAACTTCGCTCGCGGAATGTCGCGGCGGGCCCCATCCGTTCCGGGCACAGATCAATCTCGCTTAACCTGTAGGGGCCTGAGGCCAGACATGAGCAGTGGCACGGCCGCCAGCGCCCGACCCGGAATCGCGAGATGGAGTATCTCCGCCGCGAACGATTCGACCGCGCTCGACCGCTATCGTGAAGGCCTGGGCGACTGGTACGCCGCCTCGGACTTCGACGAAGCCGCCCTGCCCCGTTTCTTCACTGACAATCTGGTCTGCCGGTTCGGCGATTATGTTGTCGGCCGGGGCCGATCGATCGGGCAGACGCTGGTAAGGGGCGTCCGCGAGATCAGGCGTTCCGAGTTGAACGGCATCATCCTGCTGCTGGATCTCGCCGGCATGAAGGGCGAAATCGACGGCGTCAGCTTCAGTGGCTGTCCCGGAACCGTCCACCTGCGGGACATGAGCCGGCCATCGGCCGGTCGGGTCTCCGCCGTCGACGCGATCACGATCGCCATGCCGCGGGAAGCGGCGCCGACCTGGCTGCTGGAGCCGCGGTTCCACGGCGCCCGGATCGACGGCGCGCAGGCCGTGGGGCGCGCCCTCATCCACCATTTGACGGCGCTCGCGGGCGCCGCCCCCAGGATGGGTGTCGAGGACGGCGTCGCTTCAGTCCAGGCCGCATTCACGCTCGCCGAGAGAGCCTTCACGAGTTCCGGCCAACTCGCGCCCGATCAAACGAGGGCGCTGTATGCCGGACTACGGGCCTCCGCCGGCGCCCTGATCGATCGGAACCTGAATGATCGCAACCTCAGCGTTGCGAGCCTGACCGGCGCGCTGGGCGTGTCACGGGCGACATTGTTCAGGGCCTTCGCGGCGGAAGGCGGGATCAACGTCCAGATCAGACAGCGACGGCTGCAAAGTGCGCACGCGGCTCTGCTGGATCGGGTCGACCGACGGCCGACGGTCGCCGAGGTCGCCCATATGCACGGCTTCGTCAGTGAATCGCATTTCAGTCGCGTGTTCCGGGAAGCCTATGGAGAGGCTCCCGGAGCCGTCCATTCCCGCCCGACGGGCCCCGCGGTCTCCGATCAATTCGAAGGCGATATGCGCTACGACGTGGTCCTCGGCTGGATCAAGGGCGGTCAGGACTGACGCGCTCCCGGGCCACGCAGCCCAGGGCTATGGCCCCCAGCGGGCCCGCCATGGCGCCCAGGCCGGGCGGCGCGACGAAGTCGTCGATGGTCGCCGCGATCCGGGCGGCGGTCGCGTAGCCGGCCAGACTTCGCAACAACGCCTCGCGCAGACGCGGAAACAGGTGCTCCTGCCCCGTGAATATTCCGCCGCCGATCAGGATGCGCTCCGGCGCGGTCGTCAGCACGAGATTGTGCAGCAGACCGCCCAGAGCCTGCACCACCATCTCCCATGCGGGGTCGTCGGCGGCGATGAACTCGCCGCGCCGGCCGGTCCGCGCCTCCAGCGCCGGTCCGGCGGCCAGGCCCTCGACACAATCACCATGATAGGGACAACTGCCTGGCCAGGCGTCACCGGCGATGCGGCCGACGCGCATATGTCCCGCCTCGGAATGGCCGAGGCCGCGCACGGTCTGTCCGTTGACGATCGAGCCCACGCCTATCCCGGTGCCCACGGTGACATAGGCGAACGACCGCAGGTCCTTCGCCGCGCCCCAGCGCCCCTCGGCGAGGGCCGCCCCGTTGACGTCGGTGTCGATCTCGACCGGCCCGTCGAACCCGTCGGCGAGGCGGGTCAGATCGGTGTCGCTCCAGCCCGGCTTGGGCGTCGCGACGATGGAGCCGAAGTCAGGCCTGCGCCGATCCAGTTCCAGGGGTCCGAAGCTGGCGACGCCGAGAGCCGAGACCCCACCGCCCTCGCGCCAGCGGGACAGCACGCGCCGGATCTGGCCGAGCGTTTCGTCGGGCGTCGTGGTGGCGATGCGGACTTCGTCGCGGATATCGCCGGGGCCCGAGGCGAGCAGGCAGACGCATTTGGTCCCGCCCAGCTCGACGCCGGCGATCAATGGCGCATCGCCTCCAGACATCGGCTTCCCCTGATCCACCGCGATCCCCCCGGCGCCTGCCAACCGCCGCAGCCTCCGTCAACGGACGAAGGAAGAAGGTGACGATCGGGCAAGACCGCATCATCCTGCCCCGATTCCGGCGCGTGGGTCCGACGCGCCGCGGAACTTTCGACAGAGGAATGGCGATGCGGCGTTTCGGTCTGGCGGCGGCGGTGTTGGCGATATGCATGGCCGGGGCGTCCCATGCCCAGACGGGGCCTTCGGCCTTCGATGCCGTCGACCCCTTCATCGGGACCCTGGGGAAGGGGCACACCTTCCCGGGCGCCGTCGCGCCCTTCGGCATGGTCCAGCTCAGCCCGGACACCGACTACCGGCCCTTTCGCCAGTCCTATGACTGGGCCTCCGGCTACCGCTCGGACGACCCGACCATCATGGGGTTCTCGCACACCCATTTCTCCGGCACCGGCCATTCCGATCTGGGCGACGTCCTCATCACGCCCCTGTCCGGCGAGGTGAGATGGGACGTCGGCGACCCGGTGCAGCCTGGATCGGGCTATCGTTCGCGCTATGACAAGAGCTCCGAGCACGCCGAGCCCGGCTACTATTCGGTGGCCCTGACCGACAATCGCGTCCGGGCCGAGCTGACCGCCGGCGTGCGCACCGGCCTGCACCGCTACAGCTTCGCCGCCGGCGAGCCGGCCCGCGTCCTGCTGGATCTGCGCCATTCCATCTACGACTATCCGGGCAAGGTGCTGTGGTCGCGCATCCGCGTGCATCCGGACGGGACGGTCACCGGCTTCCGCGAGACCCGGGGCTGGGCGCCCGGCCGCCAGCTCTATTTCGCCATGCGGTTCTCCCGGCCCGTGGTCGGCTACGAGTTGCGGAACCGCGAGGAGAACATTCCCTACAACGGCTTCCGCCAGCCCGGCCGGGCCATGGACGACCGCGCCCAGATCCAGGGCCGTGCGCTGCAGGCCGCCTTCGACTTCGGCGAACTGTCGTCGCCCTTGCTGGTCAAGGTCGCCATCTCCTCGGTGGACGAGGCCGGAGCGATCCGGAACCTTGAGTCGGACGGCGAGGGCTTCGATTTCGACGGCCTGCGCGCCGCCACGCGCGCCTCATGGGAAGAGGCGCTGAACGTCGTCGAGATCGACGCCGAGCCGGAGATGCGGACCAGCCTCTACACCGCCCTGTATCACGCCCTGATCGCCCCGGCCGTCCACGGTGACGCCGACGGGCGCTGGCGCGGGCCGGACAATGCGGTGCACCAGGCCGACTTCACCGTCCACTCCACCTTTTCCCTGTGGGACACCTTCCGGGCCGAGCACCCGTTGCTGACCCTGGTCGCCCCGCCCGGGCGCAACGCCGACATGGTCAACTCCCTGATCGCGGCCCAGCGGGTCAGCCCCTATGGAATCCTGCCGGTGTGGTCGTTCCACGGCCAGGAGACCTGGACCATGATCGGCTACCACGCCGTCCCGGTCATCGCCGATGCGTATCTGAAGGGCGTCCCCGGCATCGACGGAACGGCGGCGCTCGAGGCCATGGTCGCCAGCGCCACCTATCGCCCCTACGGCGGCCTCGGCGACTATATGGACCTCGGCTACGTCCCCATCGACCGCGAGCCCGAGGCCGCGTCCAAGACGGTCGAATACGCCTATGACGACTGGACCATCGCCCGCATGGCCGAGCGGATGGGCCGCGCCGATGTGGCCGCGGAGTTCGACCGCCGCGCCGGCTTCTGGAAGAACACCTTCGATCCACAGACCGGCTTCGTGCGCGCCCGCCTCGCCGACGGTTCGTTCCGCGAGCCCTTCGACCCGACCGCCATCAACTACGGATCTGACTATACCGAGGGCAACGCCTGGCAGTATTCCTGGTTCGTGCCGCAGGACATGGCCGCGCTGGTCACGGCCATGGGCGGCGACGCGGCGACGGTCACGAAGCTCGACGCCATGTTCGACTTCGACAACACCGGGCTCGACTACTCCCACGCCGAGGACATCGCCGGCCTGATCGGCCAGTACATCCACGGCAACGAGCCCAGCCACCATTCGGCCTACGCCTATGTCTACGCCGGCGCCCCGTGGCGAACGCAGGCGCGGCTGAAGCAGATCATGGACAGCCAGTACCGCGCCGCGCCTGACGGCCTCAGCGGCAACGACGACGTCGGCCAGATGTCGGCCTGGCTGATGTTCAGCGCCATCGGCTTCTACCCGGTCACGCCGGGGTCAGGGCAGTACGTCATCGGCCGCCCGTTCACCGATCGCACGGTGCTCAACCTGCCGGGCGGCAGGCGTTTCACGATCGCGACGGGGGGGCTGTCGGACGACCACCCCTACGTCCAGTCGGTGACCCTGAACGGCCGCCCGCTGGAGCGGACCTGGATCGGCCATGACGAGATCATGGCCGGCGGCGAGTTGCGCTTCGTGATGGGGGCGGAGCCGAACACGGCCTGGGGCGCGGCGCCGGCGGCCCGGCCCTACTCGATGACTGGATATTCGCAGTAAGGCCGGCCGTTCACCACGGCGCGCCGGCGGCGGACAGCGACGCCAGCGCCAGCGCCGCGACCGTTGGATAGAAGGTCAGGCCGAAGCCGAAGGCCCGGGCCGCCGCCCCTCTGCCCCAGCCGGTCCAGAACAGCAGACGGCCCAGTGAGAACAGTCCCCCCAGCGCGATCAGCAGGCTCGCGGGCCGGTCCATGAACAGCGCGACCCCCAACCAGACCGGCCAGGCCAGCACCGCCTGCTCCAGCGTGTTCCGTAGCACCGACTGCGGGCCAGTAAGCGCCGGGTCGTCTCCGCCCCCGATCCCATCCGGTGACAGGAGCCGACGGCGCGCCACATCGGCGATCGTCGCCGTCAGCCAGAAGGCCGGGATGAACCCCGCGGCCCCCGCCATCGACAGCCGCTCGTCCGTATCCGGCGCGACGTCGCCCCATCCAGCGTACAGCGCGGCGGCCATAGCGGCGAGGGTCGCGGCGAGGGCCAACCCCATCCGGATGATGACCCCGCGCTGTTGCGGCCGAAAGCCCCGGTCCCCGTCCATTCCGTCCTCCCGCTAGTCCCGGACGAACCCCCTCAGCACATTCGCCTCTGTGCTCAGCACCAGCCGGCTCAGGTCCACCCGCTTCGGTGCGGCGAACATCAGGAAGTAGTATTTCATCTGCTCCGACCACCAGTAGCCGGGGCAGTTGTCGCCCTGGGTCATCGGCCGCGTGGTGATGTCGGCCAGCGAGGTGTAGCCGTAGGTCGCCTTCGACGTCGCTTTCATGTTGCGATAGTGGACAGCCGTCAGCGCCCGGTAGCGCTCGTCCCGATCGTGCTGCCACAGATTCAGGCACGCATCGGCGAACTCCGGCCGGAGCCCGGTGCGCTTGCCGCGGGGCGTCGCCGTCGTCACCTCGATCGACTCCGGGATGATCGTGTAGCGCTCCTGCATGGCTGAGTAGCTGGCGAGGAAGTCGTCGCCCTCGGCCTTCATCCCCGCCTGCCCCAGCAGCCCGGCCAGATAGCCGCCCAGCACCGTCTGCGACGTGCCGGTCACGGCCCCGGTCTCATAATCCACCATCGGGAACCACAGCCGCCCGTCGTAGCGCTTGCCCTGATGGGCGACCATGGCGCCCAGGCATTCCCCGGCCCAGCGCTTCATGTCCGCGTCGCCGAACAGCTCCCAGCTGTCCCACAGGTATTCGTAGAAGCTGTCGGCATAGACGTCGATCGAGGCGTTGCGGCTGGTGAACAGCCCCGTCTCCGCATGGAGGTTCGCCGCCATCAGGCCGAGGTCGGACCGCATGTCCAGCGCATGCTTCATCGCCCGCTTCGCCGCCGCGTAGTAGCGGTCGTCGCCGGTCAGCTGGCCCAGCACCCCGAACTCGGTCGCATAGGTGCCGATTTCGGCCAGGTTTGTCTCCGGGTCGCGCACCGCGCCGGTCTTCAGGTTCACGTAGCGGTACGGCAGGCCGTGCGGCGAGGCGTCGAACGCTTTCATTAACCGGTCGGCGAGATCGCGCGCCTTGTCCAGCAACGCCGGATCGCCACAGGCCAGATGCGCCGACAGCAGGCCGCCGACCAGCCGGATGTTGGTCTCGAACACCTGGGCGTAGCCATCGACATCGAAGTCCAGGTTCGCCTTCACCCAGTCGACGCCGGCCTGGAACTCCTCGTCCAGTTCCATGATCCACAGCGTATCCAGCGCCTCGACCAGCGACAGGCCGAGGTCGTGGCCCTCGATGAAGAAGGACCGCGACGTTCCGCTGACCGGGTTGATCTCGTCCCTGCCCCACGCCCGCTCGACGTAATGCCGCCAGGCCCACTGGAACTCGGACTTCACGTCCTCGCCCAGAGCGGCCCAATCCTCTGACCGGGCCTCGGCGGGCAAGCCGGCGAGGCCGGCCACCGCGCCGCCGGCCAGCAGCGACAGGGTGGAACGGCGGTTGAAGGACAGTGCGTTCGTCATCGAATCCCCCCGGACGGCACAGATGATCGCCTGCCTAGCATACGCCGGCGCCGCGTCCGATCGAACGGTTCCGACTGCGCGCGAACGTCCGCTATCGACCCTGAGGAATGGGGTGGACCTTCCCCGCCGTTAAATGGGGGAAGACGCTAGAACCAGGGGGCGTCTCCGGAGGCCGTCGCCAGGCCGTAGGCCATGACGCCTCCGAGGATCATGATCCCGGCGACCACGAGATAGTCGAGCGTGCGTTCCAGTCTCCAGAATTTCTGGCTGGCCGGCGTGTGGTGGTGTTCCGCCTCACCCGTCGCGGCGTGCTTCCGCAGACCGAGGTGGGGCATATGAAGTTGACGTGGCATCACATACCTCGATGCACCGGCGCCGAAGAGCGGCGTCACACAGGTCAAACGTGCCCCGGGGCGGGCGAGTTCCTGGGGAATCGCAGGCTCCCGGGGCAGGCGAAAGGTCGCGCCCCGCTTGCCTTCGCCTGACGTGCCGGGCCCCAAGGACGCTAGGTCCAGCCATCGCCGCCGCGATGATCCAGCTCGGCGAAGGTCAGCGCCCAGTTTCCAGCGAAGGGGACGTGGGCCTCAAGGTTGAGAAACAGCGGCGCGGTCTCTTCGGCGCCGGACAGCACCGGCGGTTCGTCGGCGAGCTGGAACGCCTCGCTCCCGGGCAGAATCAGCGGCTCGCCGTCGGGCAGCGCCGGCAGCACGAAAGCGTCGTCGCTTTTGGCCACCGGTTCAAGGGGCGCCGGCGGCGGCGGCGGATAGGTCAGCGCGGTCGTGGTGTTGTCGGCATAGCGCAGCGCCTCGACCGAGGTGACGAAGGTCGAGCCGTCGCGGCCCGCCACGCTATCGACGATGCGCCAGCCGGCGCCCTCGGCGGTGATCGTGTAGTTGGCCGCCACGCCGCGCAGCTGCACCTCGTCGTTCCCGAGGCCGCCGTGGATGGTGTCGTTGCCGCCCTTGCCGCGCAGGATATCGTTGAGGTTTCCGCCGGTGATGACGTTGTCGAGGGCGTTGCCGTTGCCAACGAACTTGCCCGGCCCGGTGTAGAGCAGGTTCTCGATGTGGTTGCCCAGGGTATAGGTCCCGACCCGCGCCTCGACCGTGTCGAAGCCCTCGCCGGCGAACTCCACGCAGGTATCGAAGGCGTCGAGGACGTAATAGTCGTCGCCCTGGCCGCCCTGCATCTGGTTATTGCCGCCGCCCGAGCCGCCTATCAGGGTGTCGTCTCCGGCGAAGCCCAGCAGTGTGTCGGTGCCGATGCCGCCCATCAGGACGTTGGCGTTCCCGTCCCCGATCAGGGTGTCGTTGAAGTTGGACCCGATCAGGTTCTCGATCGAGGTGTAGGTGTCGGTCGCCCCGTCGCCGTCATTGGTGGCCTTCTGCTGGTCGATGCGGGCCGTCACCCCGGCCGCGGCCAGGGTGTAGTCGGCGGTGTCGAAGCCGCCGCCACCGTGCATCACGTCCACGCCGCCGCGGCCGCGCAGGGTGTCATTGCCGTCGCCGCCTGTGATGATGTTGGCCAGGGCGTTGCCGGTGCCGGCGAAATTCCCGGGCCCGCCGAAGGTCAGGTTCTCGACATTGTTGGCCAGCACATAGGTGTTGATCCGCGCGTCGACCGTGTCGGTCCCTTCGCCGACGCTCTCGACGATGCTGTCGGCGGCTTCCAGCACATACAGGTCGTCGCCGAGCCCGCCCTGAAGCGTGTTGAGCGCCCCGGCACCGCCCCACAGCACATCATTGCCGACCAGACCGAGCAGGGTGTCGGCCCCGGTTCCGCCGCGCAGAACGTTGGCCAGGCCGTCGCCGATCAGCACATCGTTGAAGGCCGAACCGGTCAGGTTCTCTATGCCCGAGAAGGTGTCGGTCCCGCCATCGCCGTCGTTGGTAGAGGCGTTGGTGTTCAGCTGGGCCCGCATCCCCGCCGCGGCGCCGGAGTAGTCGGCGGTGTCGACGCCGAGGCCGCCGGTCAGCCCATCCGCGCCGGCGCCGCCCCGCAGCACATCGTCGCCATCGTCGCCGAACAGGCTGTCGTTCTGGGCGCCGCCGATCAGCAGGTCGTGGCCATCGCCGCCGAACAGGGTGTCGGCCCCGCCGCCGCCCTCGACCTGTTCATTGTCGATCGTTCCGTGGAAGGTGTCGCCATGACCGGTGAGGACAAAGGCTTCCACCTCGATGAATGTATCGCCGGCGGCGTCGCCGGCGTGGGCGCCAAGCACAAGGTCGATAATCACCGCCGCCGCCGCCCCGGCGTAGCTGACCGTGTCGAAGTCCGCGTCGCCCTGCAGGATGTCCGCGCCCGCGCCGCCGTTGAGAACGTCGTCGCCGGCGCCGCCTGACAGGAAATCGTCGCCGCCGGCCCCGAACAGGGCGTCCTCTCCGTACTCACCCCAGACGGTGGCCGCGGCGGCGCCGGCGGTGAAGGTGTCGTCGAAGGAGCTCAGCACGTAGACTTCGATGCTGAAGTGCTGGTCGCCCAGCGCCTCGCCGGCATGCACGCCCGTCGCCAGATTCACGCTCACGCCGGCCGCTGCGTCGACGTAGGAGGCCCGGTCGAAACCGTCCCCTCCATCGAGTTGGTCCGCACCCGCGCCGCCCACGAGTATGTCGTTGTCGATCCCGCCGATCAGGATGTCGTTCCCCGCGCCGCCGCTGAGCGTGTCATAGTCGGCTCCGCCATCGAGGGTATCGGCGCCGCCGAGACCGATCAGGACATCGTTGCCCGCGTTGCCGGCCATGCTGTCCCGCAGGCCGTCGCCGAAGATTGTGTCGCCCGCGGCGTCGCTGAAGGAGGTGCGCACGAAATCGGCCATGAGCCCCCGGACGGCCGTGCCGCTGCCGTCCCCGCTGGCGGCCTCCCATCCCACGATCAGACCACTGGCCGTTCCGGCCAGGTCCATCTGCAGGACGCCACCGATCAGGGCGATGTAGCCGACGGCCACACCGACCTCGGTGAAGGCGGCGAAGCGGCCGTCGTTGGTTGTCCCGGTCGCCCAGCCGACGGCCCAGAAGCCATTCGGCAGCAGGGCGAGGGTCGGCTCGGTCTGGTTCAGCTCGGTCTCACCGGCGTTGGCCAGTATGTAACCCGACACCGGCGTCCCGTTGGCGGCGTAGACTCGAGCGGTGATTTCGGTGCTTCCCAGACCCCAGCCGTTGTCGGCATAGGCCACCACGAAGCCGCCGCCCGGAAGCGCCAGGATCTTGGGGTCCCGATTGATCCCGCCGAAGGAGTCCAGCACGACGGACGGGCCGACCGGATCGCCGCCCGGATCAAAAATGCGCAGCCGGATCACCGAATTGGCGGGATCGGCGCCCTCGTCCTGGTAGACGACGGCGAAGGCGCCGCCGGCAAGGCCGGTGACCGACGACCGGGAGGCGCCGCCGTCGGTGTCCAGGTCCAGAACGCCGGACGCCGGCGTGCCATCGGGATTGAAGATCCGCCCGCGGATGGCCCCGTCAGCCACCGTTGTCCAGGTGATGATGAACCCCCCGTCCTCCAGGGCCGCGACCGACGGATCGGCTTCCGCGCCGCCGGAATTGTGGGCGAACGCGAAGGGCGGGAGTGGGGCGTCGTTGTAGAGGCGGCGGAACCGTATGTCCCCGTTTCCACTGTCGTGGTCCACGTAGGCCACCACCATGCCGCCGCCGGCGAGGGTGGCTGAATCGATCTGGTCCATGGTGGTTGGCGCGGGAGAGTTGGTGTCGATCCCGTTCTCGTTGGGGAGCAGGGGAATGCCGTTGGCGCTCATCATGCGCCCGGTGATGTGATCGAAGTTGTCCCAGAATCCCCACCATTCGCCGTCGCCGAACCGCGCGACCGAGACATCGACCTGGTCGCCCCCTGTATTGGTGTTGAGCACGGTGTTTGGCGAGGCCTGCAACCAGATGTAGCTCGTCGTGACGGTCATCGGGGAGCTCCAGGAGCCGATCGCCCGGCCGGGCGCTTTGGGAGCAGACTGTCACGGGGGCCGGACCGTCGTCTCGGCGCAGGCGGAACAGAAACCGGGCGCCCACGGAAGTGAACGCCGATCAGGAACGGCGCGGGATGTCGCTTCCGCTTGACCTTGACCGAACGCAGGTCTTTCATTCGCCGCGCCTCGCGGGGCCGTCGTGGTCGCTCGCGGACCGGGGAACAGCCGTGAGAATCGTCCACGACACCGCCGCTTTCCCCGCGCATCAGCAGTTCGACTTCTATCGCGAAGTCCTGTGCTCGGATTTCATGCAGTTGCGGGCCGAACGGGACGCCGAGGGGCCCTACCGGGCGCGGATCGTCTATGAGACCTTCGGCCGGGTGGTGGCCATCCGCACCAGCCTGCCGCGCCACCGCGTGGTGCGCGACAGCCGCGAGATGGCGCGGACGAGCCAGGAGCACCTGTTCGTGCACATGCTCCGCCGCGGCGGCATCGAACACGATCACCGCGGCGTTCCAGACCGGGCGATGGCGGGGCAGATGGTGCTGTCGGATTCGACGCGCAGCCTGCACGCAATAATTCCGGACCGGCTCGAAACGGTGACACTGGCCCTGCCTCGCGCCGATCTGCTGGCGCGGGCGCCGGGGTTTCAGGACAGGATCGGCGTCGCCCTTGATCTCAGCCGCGGGCCCGCCGCCTTGTTGCGGGCCTTCGTCCGGGCTGTGTCCAGGCATTCGGGTGAACTGGACGGTCCTGCCCGGAACCGGGTCGGGGACCAGTTCTGCGATCTGCTGGCCGCCGCCTATGGCGCGGCTGGCGACAACGGTCCCCACGCTCTCCCGGAGTCGCGCCGCCAGGCCATCCTGGCGCACATAGACGCCCACCTGTTTGATCCGGGCCTCGGCGCCGCGTCGGTGGCCGCGCGGTTCGGCCTTTCGACCCGCTATGTCGGCAAGCTGTTCGAGGCGGGCGGCGTCACCTTGGGCGAAACGGTGGCCGCCAAACGCATCGGCGCCGCCGCCGCGATCCTCAGCAACCCCGCGGCCCGCGGGCGCACCATCGCGGAGGTGGCCTACGCCTGCGGATTTTCCGACCTGACCACCTTCAACCGCCGCTTCCGCCAGACGTTCGGCGCGACACCCCGCGAGTTCCGCGCGGCGACCAACACTCCTGCCGCCCCCAACGGCTGAACCGGTCCTTGGGGCATCGCCTCACCCGCGGCGTCGCGCCGCCGCGAGCACCAGGGAGGCCGCAAGAGCCGCGGCCGCGGCGGCCATGAAGACGGCGGAGAGCGGCAGGCCTGAGGCCAGCAGAACGGCGGCGCAGGCGGGCGCGAGGCTCTGGGGCACGGCAATGGCGATGTTCATCACCCCAAGGTCGCGGCCGGCGCGCGTCGGATCGGGCAGGCTCTCGGCGGTCATGGCCGCGACCGTGGTGGCGTGGACGCCGTGGCTGAGGCCGAACAGCAGCTGGGCCGCCAGCAGGCCCGGCCACGCCGACCAGCCCACCATCAGGCCCAGCGCCAAGGCCATCCCGGCGCTGCCGGCGATCACGAAGCCACGTCGCCCGCGCAGCCGGTCGGACAGGGCCCCGCCCGCGAAGCCGCCGAAGGTCGCCGCCAGGGTTGAGACGACAAGCAGCGAGGCGAACACATCCGCCACCGACCAGCCCGCCGGGGTGGCGCCGCCGGGCAGGCCGAGGAGCCAGTACAGCAGGTAGAGGGTGTTGATGGCCACGGCGCTCTCGGCCAGCAGCCGGGAGACGAACAGGGCGCGGAAGCGGCCGTCGCGCAGCGCCGTGAGCGACAGGCGAAACGACGCCTGGCGCGGCGCCGCCGGCGGCTCGCGCAGTCGGACCGCGAACGGCACGATCAGCACGGCGACCGCGACTCCCACGACGGCGAACTGGGCTCCGGTCCATCCCGCCAGCCGGCTGACCACCAGGGCTGTGAACAGGTTGGCGACCGGCAAGGCCGCGCCGGCCCAGGCCGAGATCAGCCCCTTCTGCGCGTGCGGAACCATGTCGGGGACCAGGGCGGTGAGGGGCGCGTACAGGACGTTGACGGCGATCTGGAAGACGATGACCCCGAGCACCAGCTGGACCGGGCTGCGGGCGAGGGCGAGCAGGGTCAGACTGATCGCCACGGCGGCGACGCCGCACAGGATCCAGGGGCGCCGCCGGCCGAAACGGCTGTGGGTCCGGTCGCTGAGAGCCCCGAACATGACGTTGGCCGCCGCCGCCGTCAGGCCGCCCAGCATGGCGGCGAGGCTGAGCAGCAGGGCCTTGTCGGCGCCGCCGATCACCCCCGCCTTCTCGGGCAGCAGCAACGTCAGCAACGGGATGAAGGAGATGAAGGCGCCGGTCTGGGCGGCGCCGTAACCGAGCACGAACCATCTCGAGCGGTGGGACGGTGGCGGCGGAGCCCCGGCGGCGGCGTCGGTCATCGGGCCATATGACGTCGCCGCGCCGCCGCCGTCGAGGCCTCGCGCGCATCAAGGTCCGGGCACTATTGAAAGGCGGCCCGGGTCGGCCCATCGTCGCCATGATCGCGAGGGGAGCGGAGTTTGACGGCCAGAAAACCGACTATCGATGATGTCGCCCTCCATTCGGGCGTCGGCCGGACCACGGTCTCGCGCGTGCTGAACGGCGGCCCGAACGTCCGCGCCGAAGTGCGCGACCGCGTGTTGGCGTCGGTGGCGGCGTTGAACTATCGCGTCAATCCGCAGGCGCGCTCGCTGGCCGGTGGCGGCAGCCGGATGCTCGCCCTGATCCTGGCGTCCGACCTCGAGGCCGAGCCCAACTCCTTCTACGCCTCGGCGCTGGAGCTCGGCGCCCTGCGCGAGTGCCTGGCGCTCGGCTACCAGCTGATGACCCGCCACGTCGCGCAGCAGAGCCCCGACCGGCGTGAGCAGGTGCTCGAACTGATGACCACCCAGCGCTGCCAGGGCCTGATCCTGACGCCGCCTTTCGCCGATGATCCGACGCTGATCGAGGAGATCCGGCGCCAGGGTTGCCAGGTCGCGACCATCTCGCCTGGCGGCCCCGGTCGCTCGGTCGCCGATGGCGTCGGGATCGACGACGAGGCGGGCGGCTACGATATCGCGCGGTATCTGCTCGATCTCGGCCACCGCCGGTTCGCCTTCATCAGCGGGATCGCGGGTCACCTGTCGGCCGAACAGCGTCTCGACGGCCTGAAAAGGGCCCTGCGCGAGCGCCGCCTCGATCCCGATGCGGTGACGGTGCTCCAGGGGGATTTCACCTTCCGGTCCGGCAGCGTTCTGGCCGCCCGCCTGTTCGACCAGCCGGACCCGCCCACCGCCCTCGTCTGCGCCAACGACGACATGGCGGCCGGGGCCCTCTCCGCCGCGCACGGACGCGGCCTCGACGTGCCGGGGCATCTGTCGATCACCGGCTTCGACGACACCCCGGTGTCGGAGATCGTCTGGCCGCCGCTCACCACCGTCCATCAGCCGCTGAAGGATATGGGCGGCGAGGCGGTCCGCATCATCGCCGAACGGCTCGCCGGCACGCGACGGGACACCGACTGGCGCTTCACCACCCTGCCCCACGCCGTGGTCGCCCGGGCCTCGGCCGGACGGGCCGCCTCGAGACTCGCCACCGTCAGCGCTTGACGCGCGCGCGGTAGGCCTTCCTATTGGAAGCGCTTCCAAATGAAGCGCCAACGAACGCCGCCCGCAAACCTGGACGTTCGGTCAACCGGAGGAGGGACGCCATGACACGGCCTATCGCAACGCTCGCGCGCAGAGCGCTGATCATCGGCGCCAGCCTTGCGACGCTGGGCGCCGCCGCCTGCGCCGGCGCCCCGGCGGATCCTTCGGCGCGCGTCTGGATGACGTCCGGCGACCGCACCCGGCTGCTGTCGGAGCAGGCCCCGCTCCGCTTCGAGGTCGATCCCGCCCCGGCCGGTCCGGGCATCGCCGTCGACGCGGACCAGCGATACCAGGAGATGGTCGGCTTCGGCGCGGCGATCACCGACGCCTCCGCCTTCCTGATCCAGACAAAGCTGGCCGACGACCAGCGGGCCGCGCTGTTGCGCGACCTGTTCGGCCGCCACGACGGCGGGCTCGGTTTCAGCTTCACCCGGGTGACCATCGGGGCGTCGGACTTCTCGCTCGATCATTACAGCCTCGCCGACAGGCCGGATCCGACGCTGGCGAGCTTCTCGACCGCCCGGATGGAGGCCCAGGTCTTCCCGACCGTCCGCCAGGCCCTGGCCATCAATCCCGACCTCAAGGTCATGGCCTCGCCGTGGAGCGCGCCCGGCTGGATGAAGACCACCGGCTCGATGATCCAGGGCCAGCTGAAGCCGGAGTTCTACCCGACCTACGCCGACTACTTCCGGCGCTACATCGAGTCGGCGGCGGCGCACGGCGTGCCGACCGACTATCTGAGCATCCAGAACGAGCCCGACTTCGAGCCGGACAGCTATCCCGGCATGCGCTGGGGTCCCGCTGACCGGGCGACCTTCGTCGGCGGACATCTCGGTCCCCTGCTCCGCGACGCCGGCATTTCCACGAAGATCCTCGACTGGGATCACAATTGGGACCTGCCGCAACAGCCGCTGACCGTGCTGGCGGACGAGCGGGCGCGTCCCTTCATCGCCGGGGTGGCCTGGCATTGCTACGGCGGCGACGTCTCGGCCCAGAGCCAGGTCCGTGCGGTCTGGCCCGACAAGGATGTGTTCTTCACGGAATGCTCGGGCGGCGAATGGACCCCGGGCTTCGCCGACAGCTTCACCTGGACGATGAAGAATCTGATCATCGGCTCCACCGAACACTGGGCGCGCGGCGTCCTGATGTGGAACCTGGCGCTCGACGAGAACTACGGCCCCCACGCAGGCGGCTGCGGGAACTGCCGCGGCGTGGTGAAGATCGACAGCCGCACCGGCGCGATCGAGCGGAACCAGGAATATTACGCCTTCGGCCACGCCAGCCGCTTCGTGCGTCCGGGCGCGCGGCGCGTGTCCTCGGTCGAACCGGAAGGATTGCAGGCAGTCGCCTTCGTCAATCCCGGCGGCGAGCGGGTGCTGATCGTCCTCAATGAGGGGACGGCCCCGGTCGCCTTCAACATCCGCGAGGGCGGGCGAAGCGCCGCCGCCCAACTGCCGCAGCAAACGGCCGCGACCTATGTCTGGGGGCCATCCGACTGAGGCTGGCGCGGGCGTGATCCACAGACATCTCCGGCTCGGGTCGCGAGGGTGATCCGCGCCGCCGGAAAACCGGATTGCGCCGGGACTTCAATTCGGATACCCATTGGAAGCGCTTCCAATCCATCCACGCAAATGGAGCGGCGGCGAATAAAAAGGACGTGCGGCCCAGAGGGCCCGCGCCGGGGAAACAACAGGGGGTATTCATGCGCAACCAGTTCGCAGGCGTTCGCAAGTTCGGCGCGGTCTCGCCGTCACAACTTTGCCTGACCGTGTCAGCGCTCGCGCTGGCCGTGGCCACGCCAGGCGTCGCCATGGCGCAGGATCCCGGGTCCGCGCAGGACGAGGAGGCGGTCGAGGTCGAGGAGGTCGTCGTCACCGGCCTGCGGCGCGGCCTGGCGGACTCGATCAGCATCAAGCGCAACGAGACCTCGATCGTCGAGGCGGTTTCCGCTGAGGACATCGGCAAGCTGCCGGATGTATCCATCGCCGAATCCATCGCCCGCCTGCCCGGGCTGGCCGCCCAGCGCGTCAACGGCCGCGCCCAGTCGATCTCGATCCGTGGTCTGGCCCCTGACTTCACCACCACCCTGCTCAATGGGCGCCAGCAAGCCAGCTCCGGCGACAACCGCGCCGTCGAGTTCGACCAGTATCCGTCCGAGCTTCTCTCCGGCGTCGTCATCTACAAGACCCCGGACGCCGAAATCTCCGGCATGGGCCTGTCCGGCACTGCCGACCTGCGCACCGTCCGTCCGCTGGAGTTCGGCCGCCGGGCCGTCGCGGTGAACCTGCGCGGCGAAATGGTCGAGGGCGATAGCCTGAACGACGACGTCAACAACTTCGGCGGTCGCTTCTCACTGAGCTACATCGACCAGTTCGCCGATGACACGATCGGCGTCGCCCTGGGCTACGCCCACCTGGATTCGCCGTCGCAGAACCGCCACTACAAGGCCTACGGCTACGAGTCGTTCGGCTTCGCGGTCACGCCCGACAGCGCCGACGACGCCCTGATCCTCAACGGTCAGGAGATTTTCGCGACCTCGCGCCTGAACCAGCGGGATGCGGTCATCGGCATCGTCGAATGGAGGCCGAACGATCGCCTCCACTCGACGCTCGACCTCTACTATTCGAAGTTCGACCAGGAAGAGACGACGCGCGGTGCCCAGTGGTTCTCGAACGGTTGGGCCGACGGCGCGACCTTCACCGACGTTCAGACTGAAACGCGCGGCGGATCGCTCTTCGCCACCAGCGGTACGTTGAACGGCGGCGTTCCGATCATCCGCAACGACTTCAACACCCGCCAGGACGAGCTGTTCTCGGTCGGGCTGAACACGGAGTACGAGATCGACGAGCGCACGCGCGTCGAGGCCGACCTGTCCTATTCGACCAACGAGCGGCGTGAGCAGATTCTCGAGACCTACGCCGGCTTCGGCCGCGGCGTCGGCGGCGTCACTCCGGCCACCCCGGACGTCGGTCGTACGCTCGACACCATCACTTTCGAGGTCAACGACGACGGTTATCCGACCTATTCCGAGGGCCTGAACTACGCCGACGCCTCCCAGGTGTCGCTGGGCGACCGCGCGCCCTGGGGCGGCTGGGGTCACGACGGGGCCATCCGCTTCCCTGACGTCGAGGAGCGCATCTACGCCGCCGACCTGAAGTTCGAGCGGGACCTGGACGGCATCATCCATACCGTCAGCGCCGGTGTGAACCTGGCCAACCGCAGCAAGACCAAGCGCGTCGACGACTTCGACCTTTTCCTGAAGAACGGCCGCCAGCAGGTCTATGTCGACCCGCAGTACCTGGTGGAGCCGACCTCGCTGGACTTCGCCGGCTTCGGTGACGTGCTCAGCGTCGACCTGAGCCGGGCCCTGGATGTCTACTACGACCGCGCCCCCATCCTGGACGCCAACTATTTCGACAAGAACTGGGATATCGAGGAAGAGGTCGTCACCTGGTTCGCCCGGGCGGAATTCGAGAAGGGACAGGTCCGTGGCAACTTCGGCGTACAGGTCGTCCAGCAATCGCAGGAATCGACCGGCGTCGTCATCAACGGCCTTGAGCCCGGCCAGCCGATCACGCCGATATCGATCACCGAGGGTGCGGACTACACCGACGTCCTGCCCAGTCTGAACATGATTTACGACTTCGGCGGCGGACATCGCATCCGCTTCGCGGCGTCCAAGACCATGGCCCGTCCGCGCATGGACGAGATGCGCGCCAACGTAACGCCCGGCTTCAACGCCCTGGTCTGCACCGGCCAGCCCTGCCTGCCGGGCACGACGGTCAATCCGTGGTCGGCCTCGGGCGGCAATCCGCATCTGGAGCCGTGGCGGGCCACCGCGTTCGACCTGGCCTACGAATGGTACGTGAACCCCACGACCTATCTGTCGATCGCGGGCTTCTACAAGGACCTCGATACCTACATCTATCAGCAGACCACCGAGTTTGATTTCTCGGGCATTCCGCTGCCCAGCACCGCGTCCTCCATCCCGGCCGGCGTGACGATCAGCCCGATCGGCCAGATCACCTTGCCGGTCAACGGCAAGGGCGGCGTGGTCGAAGGCATCGAGATCAGCGGCGCCCTGGACTTCGGCGTCCTCTGGGAGCCGCTGGAAGGTCTCGGCGTGCTGGGCAGCGTCTCGTTCACCGAGTCCGACCTGAACCCCAGCGCTTCCGGCGCGCCGACCCGCATCCCGGGCCTGTCGGGCATGGTCTACAACATGACCGCCTACTACGAGCGCGGCGGCTTCCAGGCGCGCATCAGCAAGCGTTTCCGCGAGGCCTTCAAGGGCGAGGTGGTGCAGTTGTTCGCGACCCGGGGCCAGACCGAGATCATGGATGACGAGCAGATCGACGCACAGATCGGCTACACCTTCGAGAGCGGACCCATGGAAGGCCTCGGCCTGCTGTTCCAGGTGAACAACCTGACCAACTCGCCGTACCGGACCCGCCTCGGAATCGACAGCGGCGGCACCACGACTGCGGACGGAGGCTACCTGCCCGAGACCTACGAAGAGTACGGCCGCCAGTACCTGTTCGGCATCAACTACCGCTTCTGACCACTGGCGCGGCCCAACGCGCCGGTTTCGGAAACGCCGGGATCGAGGCGGCCTCCCCGCCCCGGTCCCGGCGACCGCCCTTCCCTGTGAGTCGTCGAGTACACGTATGAAGCGCCCCGCCCTGAAGCTCTCGCTGTCCCTCCTGCTGCTGGCGGGCTGCGCGCCGGTACAGACCCTGCCCGCGCGGACGCTCGAGGCGCCGGCGACGGCCGTCTCGGCCCCCGCGCTCGACGCGGCCATGGAACGTCGCATCGCCGGCATCGTGGCGGGCATGACGCTTGAGCAGAAGGTCGGGCAGATCACCCAGCCGGACGTCCGCTTCATCACCCCGGACGAGGTGCGCCAGTACTATATCGGCACGGTGTTGAACGGCGGCGGGGCCTGGCCGGACATGGACAAGCGCTCGACCGTGGCCGAATGGGCCGCCTGGGCCGACTCCTACGCCGACGCCGCCATGGCCACCGACATGGCCGTGAAAATCCCGCTGCTCTGGGGCACGGACGCCGTGCACGGACACAACAACGTCTCGGGCGCGACCATCTTCCCCCACAATATCGGCCTCGGTGCGGCCAACGATCCTGCGCTGATCGAGCGGATCGGCCGGGCCACGGCGCAACAGGTCCGCGCCACCGGCATCACCTGGGCCTTCGCCCCGACCCTGGCCGTCGGCGAGAACCGGCGCTGGGGCCGCACCTACGAGAGCTGGTCGAGCGATCCCGCCCTGGTCCGTCGCTACGGCGAGGCCATGGTGCGCGGCCTGCAGGGCGGCCTTACCGGCGACGGCGACGTGCTGGCCAGCGCCAAACACTATCTGGGCGACGGCGGCACCTTCAACGGCGTCGACCAGGGCCAGACCCGCGCCACCCGCGAGGCATTGCTGGGGACCCACGGAGCCGGCTACCTCGGCGCGCTCGACGCCGGCGTGCAGACGGTGATGATCTCGTACAGCAGCTGGTACGACACCGGGACCGGCCAGGATCACGGCAAGATGCACGGCAACCGTGACCTGATCGCCGGCGTGCTCAAGGGCGAGCTCGGCTTCGACGGCCTGGTCGTCTCCGACTGGAACGGCATCGAACAGGTGCCGGGCTGCGCCAAGGATCACTGTCCGCAGGCCGTCAACGCCGGCATCGACGTGTTCATGGTGCCCGAGGACTGGCGCGCCTTCATCGCCAACACCATCGCCGATGTCCGCGAGGGGCGTATTGCCGAAGCGCGCATCGACGACGCCGTGACCCGCGTTCTGCGCGTCAAGATGCGCTCGGGCCTGTTTGACCGTCCGGCCTCGGCCAGCGTCCTGACTGGCCGCGCCGATGTTCTGGACGCCAGCGCCCTCGCCCGCGAGGCCGTGCGCAAGTCCGTGGTCCTGCTCAAGAACGACAACGGCGCCCTGCCGCTGCAACGCGGCCGCAGGGTCCTCGTCGTCGGGGCCAGCGCCGACAGCCTGTCGAACCAGACCGGCGGCTGGTCGCTGACCTGGCAGGGGACCGAGAACACCAACGCCGACTTCGCCACCGGCCAGACCCTGCTGACCGCCCTGCGCGACGCCCTTGGGACGGACAATGTGACCTGGTCGGCCGATGGCGTCGGGGTGGACGTCTCGCGGTTTGACGCCGTCGTGGCCGTGCTCGGCGAGACGCCCTACGCCGAATACAACGGCGACGTCCGCTATCCGTCCCCGGTTCAGCACAGCCTGCAGAATCCCGCCGACCTGGCCGTCCTGAAGGCGGTGTCGGGGAAGGGCGTTCCGGTGATCTCGGTGCTCTACTCGGGCCGCCCCGCCTACGCCAACGACCTGATCAACCTGTCCGACGCCTTCGTCGCCGCCTTCCTGCCGGGCACGGAAGGCGGTGGGCTGGCTGACGTTCTGGTCGGCGGCGTGCACGACTTCACCGGCCGGCTGTCCTTCGCCTGGCCCGGCTCGGCGTGCAGCACCGGCGAGGGCGCGGGACAGGTCGTCCAGTTCGCCCGCGGCTACGGCCTGAACTACGCCCGTCCGTCCTCTGTCGGGCCCCTGCCCTTGCCGTCCACGCCCGCCACCTGCGAAAGCTAGGCTCACGGGAGCGGACGGGACCGACATGCGGCAGCTCAAGAAGATCCTGATCGTCGGCGGCGGCACCGCCGGCTGGATGACGGCGGCGCTGCTCTCGAAGCTGTTCAAGGACCTCTACGAGATCACCCTGATCGAGTCCGAGGCCATCGGCATCATCGGGGTCGGTGAGGCGACCATCCCCGCCATCAAGAAGTACAACGAGCTGCTCGGTCTCGACGAGACCGATTTCATGCGCAAGACCCAGGGCAGCTTCAAACTGGGCATCCAGTTCGTCGACTGGTGGAAGCAGGGGCACAGCTACATCCACGGCTTCGGCCTGATCGGCCGCGACATGGAATGGCTGCGCTGCCACCAGTACTGGCTGAAGATGAACAGCCTGGGCCGGGCCTCGGACTTCGCCAATTTCTCGATCAACACGGCCGCCGCCCTCGAGAACAAGTTTATGCGGGCCGACCCCAAGATGGTCGACTCGCCGATCGGTCAGATCGCCCACGCCTTCCAGTTCGACGCCGGCCTCTACGGCCGCTATCTGCGCGGCCTGGCGGAGGCCAAGGGCGTACGGCGGCGCGAGGGCAAGGTCGCCGACGTCACGCTTCGGCCCGAGGACGGCTTCGTCCAGTCCGTGACCATGGACGACGGCGAGGTCATCGAGGCAGACCTGTTCATCGACTGCTCCGGTTTCCGCGGGCTGATCATCGAACAGGCCCTGAAGACCGGCTACGAGAGCTGGACCCACTGGCTGCCGTGCGATCGCGCCATGGCCGTGCCGTGCGCCCGCATCGAGCCGTTCACGCCCTACACCCGCTCGACCGCGCGACCCGCCGGCTGGCAGTGGCGCATTCCGCTGCAGCACCGCACCGGCAACGGCCATGTCTATGCCAGCCAGTACATGGACGACGCCGAGGCCGAGGCCATACTGCTGGCCAACCTCGACGGGGAGCAACTGGCGGAACCGAACCGGCTCCGCTTCGTCACCGGAAAGCGCAAACAGACCTGGAACCGGAACTGCGTCGCCATTGGCTTGGCCAGCGGTTTTCTCGAACCCCTGGAGTCGACCAGTATCCACCTGATCCAGTCGGCGATCATCCGCATGGTGCGCCTGCTGCCCGACGCCGGCTTTGACCCGGCCACCATCGCCGAATTCAACCGCCAGACCGATTTCGAATACGAGCGGATCCGCGACTTCATCATCCTGCACTACAAGGCGACCGAGCGGGACGACACGCCGTTCTGGCGCTACTGCCGTGACATGGAGGTGCCCGACACCCTCCAGCGCAAGATCGACCTGTTCGCCGCCAACGGCCGCATCTTCCGCGAGGACGAGGAGCTGTTCGCCGAGGAAAGCTGGATCCAGGTCTTCCTCGGCCAGGGCGTCGTTCCGCGTGGCTACGACCCGCTTGTGGACATCAAGAGCGACGCCGAGATCGAGGCCTTCCTGGGCAATGTCGAGGGCGTCATCCGCAAATGCGTCGCGGTCATGCCGGACCACGCCGCCTACGTCGCCCGGACCGCCCCGGCCGAACCCGTCTGATATAAGGGCGGCGCGGGCTGCCCGCTCTGGCTGGACTTCGACCGACAATTATTTTAAACCTAAAACATGTCGCCGCGATCCGCCGTCAGAAGCATCGCCGTTGTCGGGGCCGGGCCCGGCGGTCTCTATCTCGCCATCTCGCTGAAACTGCGCGATCCCTCGCTCGAGGTGGTCGTCCACGAGCGCAACCGGCCGGACGACACCTTCGGCTGGGGCGTGGTCTTTTCCGACCAGACCCTCGCCAACCTGAAGGCCAATGACCCCGGGACGGCGGCCATCATCGAGGCGGCCTTCGTCCACTGGGACGACATCGACGTCCACATCCAGGGCCATACCATCCGTTCCGGCGGGCACGGCTTCGCGGGCATCGGCCGGCGGCGGCTGTTGAACATCCTTCAGGACCGCGCCCGGTCGCTCGGCGTCGATCTGAGCTTCGAAAGCGAGGTCGCCGACATCCGCGCGCTGGACGCCGACGTCATGGTGGCGGCTGACGGGCTCAACAGCCGGGTGCGCAACGAAAACCCCGAGGTGTTCGGCGTCGACATCGACGTGCGGACCAACAAATACATCTGGCTGGGGACGACCCAGGCGTTCGACGCCTTCACCTTCGCCTTCGTCCCGACCCCGCACGGGTGGATCTGGGCCCACGCCTATCAATTCGAGTCGGGCGCCTCGACCTTCATCGTCGAGTGTTCGGAGGCGACCTGGCGCGGCCTCGGCTTCGACGCCATGGACCAGGATCAGACCTGCCGCGCGGCCGAAGCCCTGTTCGCCGACTGGCTGGACGGCCATTCGCTGATGAGCAACGCCCGCCACCTGCGCGGCTCGGCCTGGCTCAACTTTCCGCGCGTAGCCTGTTCGAACTGGCGCGACGGCAAGGTGGTGCTGCTGGGCGACGCCGCCCACACCGCCCATTTCTCCATCGGCTCGGGCACCAAACTGGCCTTCGAGGACGCCATCCGCCTGGCCCAGGCCCTGACCGAAGGCGGCGATCTGGACGCCGCCCTCGCCGCCTATGAGGCCGAGCGCCGGGTCGAGGTGCTGAAGCTTCAGAGCGCCGCCCGCAACTCCACCGAATGGTTCGAGACCCTGGACCGCTACGTCGGCCTCGACCCGCTGCAATTCGCCTACAGCCTGCTGACCCGCAGCCAGCGCGTCAGCCACGAGAACCTGCGCCTGCGCGACCGCGCCTTCCTGTCGGGCGTCGAGCGCTGGTTCGCGGACACGGCCGGCGCGCTCCCCTCGGACACTCCCCCGCCGCCGATGTTCGCGCCGCTGCGCCTGCGCGGCCTGACCCTGCCCAACCGGATCGTGGTCTCGCCCATGTGCATGTATTCGGCGGAGGACGGCACGGTCGGCGACTTCCATCTGGTCCACCTCGGCGGCCGGGCGCTCGGCGGGGCGGGGCTGGTCTTCACCGAGATGACCGATGTCTCGGCCGACGCCCGGATCACCCACGGCTGCGCCGGCATGTACAGGCCCGAACACCGCGACGCCTGGAAGCGGATCGTCGACTTCGTCCATGCCCAGGGCTCGCGCATCGCCCTGCAGCTGGCCCACGCCGGCCGCAAGGGCTCGGTCGAACGGCCGTGGGGCCCGCGCGCCGACGAGCCCCTGGTAGAGGACGGCTGGGAGCTGATCGCCCCCTCCCCCATCCCGTGGTCGGATGGCGACCAGGTCCCGCGCGAGATGACCCGGGCCGACATGGACCGGGTCAAGGCCGACTTCGTCCGCGCCGTCGGCTGGGCGGTCGAGGCCGGCTTCGACATGGTCGAGCTGCACTGCGCCCACGGCTATCTGCTGTCGTCCTTCCTGACCCCGGTCTCGAACCGCCGCACCGACGAATACGGCGGCTCGCTGGAGAACCGGCTGCGCTTCCCGCTCGAAGTCTTCAGCGCCATGCGCGCCGTCTGGCCGGACGAGAAGCCGATGTCCGTGCGCCTGTCCGCAACCGACTGGTGCGAGGACGGCATCACGCCGGAGGAGTCCGTGGCCATCGCCAGGGCCTTCGCCGAGGCCGGCTGCGACCTGATCGACGTCTCGGCCGGCCAGACCACGCCCGACGGCAAGCCGGTTTACGGCCGGATGTTCCAGACCCCTCTCAGCGACCGCATCCGCAACGAGGCGGGCGTGGCCACCATGGCCGTCGGCAACATCTACGAGCCGGACCACGTCAACAGCATCCTCGCCGCTGGCCGCGCCGACCTGTGCGCCCTCGCCCGGCCGCATCTGGCCGATCCGTCGTGGAGCCTGCGCGCCGCGGCCGAACTCGGCTGGCGCGGCATCCAGCCGCCGGTGCAGTACCGGCAGGGCTTCGCCCAGCTGGCGCGCAACCTCGAACGGCAGCAGCAGGCCGGTCCGGTATGAACCTTTCCGGACATCATGCCGTGGTCACCGGCGCCGGCTCCGGCATCGGGCGAGCCACGGCCGAGCGGCTGGCCGAAGCGGGCTGCGAGGTCACCCTGATCGGCCGCCACATCGGCCGGCTGTCCGAAACCGCCGACCGCATAGGCGACCTGGCCTTCGCCGCTCCGGCCGACGTCACCGACCCGGACATGCTGGCCGCCGCCATCGAGGCGGGCCGGGACCGGTTCGGGCCGATCGACATCCTCGTCAACAACGCCGGCGCCGCCGCCTCCGCGCCCTTCCTCAAGACGACCGCCGACGACCTGCGCGCCATGCTGGCTCTCAACCTCGAAGCGCCCGCCGAGGCCGCGCGGCTGGTGCTGCCGGGCATGCTCACCCGCCGCTGGGGCCGGATCGTCAATGTCGCCTCGACCGCCGGACTGAAGGGCTACGCCTATGTCTCCGCCTATGTCGCGGCCAAGCACGGCCTTGTCGGCCTGACCCGCGCCCTGGCCCTTGAGGTCGCCAGCAAGGGCGTCACCGTCAACGCCGTCTGTCCGGGTTTCACCGACACCGATCTGGTCGCCCGCTCTATAGACGCCATCGTCGACAAGACCGGCCGCAGCGAGGACGAGGCCCGCGCGGCGCTGGCCGCCTCCAATCCGCAGGGCCGGCTGATCACCCCCGACGAAGTGGCCCGGACCATCGTCTGGCTGTGCGGCGACGGCGCCTCGGGGATCAACGGCGCCGCCGTGCCCGTGGCCGGAGGCGAGCTGTGAGCCCGCCAGCGCTCCCCGACCGTCTCGGCGGGGCCCCCGACAGCAAGCGCTCGCTGCGTCTCTGGCTGCGCCTTCTGACCTGCACCACCACCATCGAACAGACCATCTCCCAGCGCCTGCGCGACGACTTCGGCTCCACCCTGCCCCGCTTCGACATGCTGTCGGCGCTCGACCGGGCCGGCGAGGGCGGCCTGACCATGGGCGAGGTCTCGCGCATGCTGATGGTCTCCAACGGCAACGTCACCGGCCTGGCCCAGCGGCTCAAGGCCGACGGCCTGATCGAACACCTGCCCGGCGCCGACCGCCGGGTGCAGCGCGTCCGCCTGACCGCCACGGGCCGGGGCCGCTTCGCCGCCATGGCCGCCGCTCACGAACACTGGATCGAGACCCTGCTGGCCGACCTGACCGGGCCGGAGGCCGACGACCTGATCCGCCTGCTGGAGCAGACCAAGCGGTCGCTCCGGTCCGCCATCCACGAGGAGCCGAACCGATGAAGGCGCGCGACTACAAGGCCGGACATTTCCTGTGGTCGGTCGACGACGACGGGGTGGCGACGCTGACCCTCAACCGGCCCGAGCGGAAGAACCCGCTGACCTTTCAGTCCTATGCCGAGATGCGCGACCTGTTCCGCGCCCTCGTCCATGCGGACGACTGCAAGGTGGTGATCCTCACCGGGGCCGGCGGCAACTTCTCCTCGGGCGGCGACGTGCACGAGATCATCGGCCCGCTGACCGAAATGGACATGCCGGCCTTGCTGGCCTTCACCCGCATGACCGGCGATCTGGTCAAGGCCATGCGCGGCTGTCCCCAGCCGATCATCGCCGCGCTGGACGGCGTCTGCGTTGGAGCCGGCGCCATCATGGCCATGGCCTCCGACCTGCGCCTCGCCACGCCGCGGACGAAGACCGCCTTCCTGTTCACCCGCGTCGGCCTGGCCGGTTGCGACATGGGCGCCTGCGCCATCCTGCCCCGTCAGATCGGCCAGGGGCGGGCCTCCGAGCTACTGTTCACCGGCCGGGTCATGACCGCCGACGAGGGCGAGCGCTGGGGCTTCCACAATCGCCTCGTCGAACCCGACGCCCTGCTGGACGCCGCCGGCGAACTGGCCCTGTCCCTCGCAAAGGGCCCGACCTTCGCCCACGGGATCACCAAGAACCAGCTCAACGTCGAATGGGACATGAGCCTGGACGCGGCCATCGAGTCCGAGGCCCAGGCCCAGGCCATCTGCATGCAGACGAGGGACTTCCGTCGCGCCTACGAGGCCTTCGCCGCGAAACGCGAGCCGGTGTTCGAGGGGAACTGAACCATGGCCGCCAATCGCTTTCGTGACACGACCTTCCTCGACTGGCCCTTCTTCGACGACCGCCACCGCGCCTTCGCCGCCGATCTGGAAGCCTGGGCGGACAGGACGGGCGCCGTCGGCCTCCACGGCGACCATGACCTCGACGGCGACTGCCGCACCATCCTGAAGGCGCTCGCCGAGGGCGGCTGGCTCCGCAACGCCGTGCCCGACGCCAACGGCAAGCTCGACGTCCGCACCCTGTGCCTGACGCGCGAGACCCTGGCGCGACGTTCCGGCCTCGCCGACTTCGTCTTCGCCATGCAGGGCCTCGGCTCCGGCCCGATCAGCCTGTTCGGGACCGACGACCAGAAGGCCCGCTGGCTGCCGGGCGTCGCCGCCGGCGAGACCATCGCCGCCTTCGCCCTGTCCGAGCCCGAGGCCGGATCGGACGTCGCCGCCCTCTCCACCACCGCCCGCCGCGACGGCGACGGCTGGGTGCTGGACGGCGCCAAGACCTTCATCTCCAACGGCGGTCTCGCCGACCGCTACACGGTCTTCGCCCGCACCGGCGAGGGCGGCGCCAAGGGCCTCGGCGCCTTCGTCGTCGATGCGGACACGCCCGGCTTCGAGGTGGTCGAGCGCATCCCCCTGATGGCCCCCCACCCGCTGGCGACGATCCGTTTCACCGGTTGCCGCATCGACGGCGACCGCATCCTCGACCAGCCCGGCGAGGGCTTCCGCATCGCCATGGCCACCCTCGACGTGTTCCGCTCGACCGTCGCCGCCGCCGCCCTCGGGTTCTCCCGCCGCGCCTTCGGCGAGGCCGCCGCCCGCGCCGCATCCCGCACCCTGTTCGGCGCACCGATGAGCGACCTGCAACTGGTCCAGGCCTCGCTGGCCGAGATGGCGCTCAAGATCGACGCCTCGGCCCTGCTGATCTACCGCGCCGCCTGGCTCAAGGATCAGGGCGCCCCGCGCGTCACCCGCGAGGCCGCCATGGCCAAGCTCTACGCCACCGACGAGGCCCAGGCGGTGATCGACGCCGCAGTCCAGCTGTTCGGCGGCCTCGGCGTCGTCTCGGGGCATCCCGTCGAACGGCTCTACCGCGAGATCCGCGCCCTGCGCATCTACGAGGGCGCGTCCGAGGTGCAGAAGATCGTCATCGCCCGGCAGGCGCTGGCGGCCATGACGGGAGGGGTTCATGGCTGAGACGGCCCACATCGACCGCTTCGTCCTCGACCACCTGCCGCCGCCGACGCAGCAGCCGGAGCTGATCTTCAGCCTGCCGGAACTCGCCTACCCCCAACGGCTCAACGCCGCCGCCGAACTGCTGCGCCGCGCCATCGCCGCAGCCGGACCCGACGCCCGCGCCCTGATCGACTTCGACCACGAGTTCACCTGGAGCCGGGTCGACGCCATCTCCGGCCGTATGGCGCGGGTGCTGGTCGAAACCATGGGCCTGGTCCCCGGCAATCGCGTGCTGCTGCACGGCCCGAACTCGGCCTGGACCGCGATGGCGTGGTTCGCCATCCTCAAGGCCGGCGGCGTCGTGGTGGCCACCATGCCGATGCTCCGCGCCGCCGAACTGGCGACCGTCATCGACAAGGCGCGGGTCAGCCATGCCCTCGTCTACGCCTCCCTCGCCGAGGCGGTGACCGAGGCGCAGACGGCGGCTCCGTCATTGAAACACGTCATGGACTCCGCGACGCTCCAGGCCGCCGCCCAGGCCCAGCCGCCGGGAGCCCGCTTCGATCCGGTCGACACGGCCGCCGACGACCCGGCCCTGATCGCCTTCACCTCGGGCACCACCGGCAAGCCCAAGGGCTGCGTCCACGGTCATCGGGACATCCTCGCCATGGCCGACACCTTCGCCAGGCACACACTTGATCTCGCCCCGGGAGACATCGTCGTCGGCACCCCGCCGATCGCCTTCACCTTCGGCCTCGGCGGGCTGGTGGTGTTCCCCGCCGCCGCCGGCGCCGCGACCGCCTTCGCCTCCCGGCCCGGCTTCGACGCCCTCGCCGAGACCATCGAACAACACAAGGCGACCGCCCTCTTCACCGCCCCGACCGGCTACCGCGCCCTGCTCAAACTGGCCGGCGCGCATGACCTGTCGTCCCTGCGCACCTGCGTCTCAGCCGGCGAGACCCTGCCCGCCGCCACCTCCGACGCCTGGCATCAGGCCACCGGTCTCCGCATCATCGACGGCATCGGATCGACCGAGATGATCCACATCTTCATCTCCGCCTCGGGCGACGGAATCCGGCCCGGGGCGACCGGCAAGCCCGTGCCCGGCTACGAGGCCCGCATCATCGATGCAGAGGGCCGTCCCTTGCCTCCGGGCGAAACGGGGCGGCTGGCCGTGCGCGGCCCGACCGGCTGCCGCTACCTCGATGATCCCCGGCAGGCGGCCTACGTCCAGGGCGGCTGGAACCTGACCGGCGACGTCTACCGGCTCGATGAGGACGGCTATTTCTGGTTCGTGGCCCGGGCCGACGACATGATCATCTCGTCCGGCTACAACATCGGCGCGCCCGAGGTGGAGAACGCCCTGCTGCGCCATCCCGCCGTGGCCGAGGCCGCCGTCATCGGCGCGCCCGACGAGGAACGGGGCCAGATCGTCAAGGCCTTCGTGGTCCTCAACCCAGGTCACGACGCCTCCGACGCCCTGAAGGCCGAGTTGCAGACGCATGTGAAGGGCGTCATCGCCCCCTACAAATACCCCCGCGCGCTCGAGTTCGTGGACGCCCTGCCCAAGACCCAGACCGGCAAGCTTCAGCGCTTCCGGCTGAAGGCGGACGCATGAGCCAGATGACTCCCCGGGTCTTCACCACCACCCGCCGCGTGCGCTTCGCCGACTGCGACGCCGCCGGCATCGTCTTCTTCCCGCGCTATTTCGAGATGCTGAACGGCGTGGTCGAGGACTGGTTCGCCGGCCCGCTCGGCGCTTCGTTCCGCGAACTGCACATGGAGCGCGGCGCCAGCGTCCCGACCGCCGCCGTCGAGGCCCGCTTCATCGCCCCGTCGAGGCTGGAGGACGATCTGACCTTCTCCCTCGTCGTGACCAGACTGGGCGGCGCCTCCTGCGGCCTGCGCCACACCATCGAGTCCGGCGGTCAGCGCCGCTTCGAGGCCACACAGACGATCGTGTTCGTCGGCCGCTCGATGAAGCCCGAGCCCTGGCCCCGGCCCCTGCGCGCCCGCATCCAGCCCTTCCTGGAGGTCCAGCAATGAACCGCGTCCTGCTGCCCGAGGGTTGGCCCCGTCCCAAAGGCTATTCGAACGGAATCGCCGCCGAGGGTCGCCTCGTCTTCGTCGCCGGCCAGATCGGCTGGGACCTGGCCGGCGCCTTCCCCGCCAGCTTCGCCGCCCAGTTCCGTCAGACGCTCGACAACACCCTCGCCGTCCTCGCCGAGGCCGGAGCCGGGCCGGAACACATCGTGCGCATGACCTGGTACGTTGTCGACAAGACCGAATATCTCGCCGCGCTCAGGGAGATCGGCATGATCTGGCGCGATTTGATCGGCCCTCACTACCCCGCCATGGCCGTGGTCGAGGTCAAGGGACTGATCGAGGACGCCGCCCGGGTCGAGATCGAGACCACGGCGGTGATCTAGGCCGGAGTCACGAGGACTTCGGCCCCGGGCGAACCCGGGGCCGATCCTTCAGAACGTCATCCGCAGGTTGAGGCCGGCGGTCCGATTGTCGGCCTTGTCGCCGAACTCCGCCTCATAGGTGAAGCGCAGCTCCACCCCCGCCCGCGTGGCTACCCGCAGGTCCGCCCCCAGGCGCCAGGCCTCGCTGTCCAGACCCGTGCCGATCAGCGCCGGGATGGCGTCGGGATTCGAGCCCCGCAGCCGGTACGGCATCCGGATCTCGTCCTCCGAACGGAACACGCCCCCGGCGGTGAACAGCAGGGTGGCCTGGGCCGCTTCGGTGTCGCTCAGCACCGCGCCGAGGCCCAGTTCCGGATTGAGGGTCCCGAACACCTGGGTTTCCTCCAGCGCCTCCACTCCGAGGCCGTCCAACCCCTCCTCCGAGAAGTTGGCCTGGGTCAGGGCGGTCGCTGACACGTTCAGCGCCGGCCGGACGAACAGGGACCCGCTGCGGCCCACATAGGCGAGGTGGGCGCTGGCCTGGACGTAGGCGCTATCCGACTCCGAGGTGCCGATCAGCGGCTGGAAGACGTCGACGGCGCGGGCCGTCTCCATCCACTGCATGCCCCCGGACAGCGCGGTCCCGAACTGCAGACCGTCGAAGCCGGTCCGCTGCAGCCCGACGCTGCCGTGGATGCCCTTGCCGTCCGCGCGGGCGCGGCCGCCGACGTCCATTTCGTTGACGCGGTCGAAGCCGATGGCTCCCGCGAACGACCAGGTCTCGGCCACGGGCCGCTCGAAGCCGGCGCGCAGGCGGGTTTCCTGGGCGTCCATGCGGAAGTGCTCGAAGTCGCCCTCGCGCTCGTAGGAGGAGCCCTCGATCCGCGCCCAGACGCACCGCTCGCGGGCCTTGAAGGCCGGCGAGGCACAGCTGAACAGCTGGTCCGAGAAGTCTTCGGCGGCGGCCAGCTGGGTGACCAGCGGGGCCATCAGCGGCTCGGGATTCAGCTCCTCGAAGATCTGCGCATAGGCGTCCTCCTCGCCCACCTGAAGGTTGCCGATCAGGGCCATCAGCTGGCCGATGCCGCCCGAGTCCCCGGCCCGGATGGCGAAGTCCATGTGGCTGCCCAACTGCCGGCCGTTGCGGTTCAGGAACGGCTGGCCGAAGTCGCTGACGAACGACAGGTGCACCCCGTCCGCGTCGCCGCGGACGCTGTAGTCCATGGCCAGGGTGTCGGTGATCTCCAGCCCGTTATCGACGCCGACCCCGCCGGTGGCGAAGAGGGTGACCTCCTCGTCGTTTTCCAGCCAGGTCAGGACGATGTCCCCGGTCCCGTCGACAAAGGCGTCGCCGGTGACGTTCACCCGATCCGAGGCGTAGGGCCCGAAGGCGATGTCGAAGTCGAGGTGGCCGGCGGCCGTCTGGACGAAGTCGCCGTCCAGCGCGACCGTGTTGATGACCCGCGCCCCGTACATCAGGTTGGTGGTCGGATCGCCCAGGGCGTCGAGGTTTCCGAAGGTCTCGCCGGCCGCCAGGTCGATCGGCGTGCGCGAGGCGCTCAGCCCCATGTCGAAATCGCCGGCGTTGGTGAAGACCCCCGAAGCGCCCGACCAGTCGCGCAGGTCGATGGTGTTGAAGGCGACGAAGGTCGATCCGAGCCGATTGTTGAAGGCGTTGTCGCCATTGCCGAGGTCGATGTTGCCGACGACCAGGGCCTCGTTGTCGACCGTGTCGTTGCCGGAGGTCGTGTCGATCGCCAGGCCCGAGACGGCCGAAACCGATCCGGCCGTTATGTGCAGGCGGTTGTCCGCCGGCCCGTCCATGCGCACGCCGGCGCCGGATCCCGAGCCGCCACGGACGAGATTGTCCGTGGTGATCGAAATGCCGCCGCTGACGAAGCTGGCGTCGCTCTGGGCGAAGATCGCCGTCGAGTCGACCCCGGCCGCGAACACCGCGCCCGACAGGTTCAGATCAATCGTACCGCTCAGTCCGATACCGCCGGCCGTGCCGGCGAAGACGCCGTCGACCCAGCCGCCGCCGCCGCCCAGGCTCTGGGCGATGACGCCGTAGGACCCGGCCCCGAAGGTGAGGATGTCGCCGCTCTGGGTGAAGGTGATGTTCCCGCCGCTGCCCATGTTGACGCCGCTGAGCGTGACATTGGCGGCGAAGTCGCCGAACACCGCGCCGCCGCCGCCGCCGATCGACTGCAGCAGGACGCCATGCGAGCGGTCGCCCTGGGTGACGATCAGGCCGTTGTTCTCCAGCTCGATCGAGCCGCCGTCGCCGTTCGCGCCGGCCGCGCCGCCGAGCGTCACGTCGGCGCTCGAGACGCCGGACAGGCGCAGCTCGCCCCCGCCGCCGCCGATCGACTGGGCCATCAGGCCGACGGCATGGTCGCCGTAGGTCCGGATGTCACCGCTGAACTCACCGACGATCGCGCCGCCGTGCAGGTTGGAGCCGCCGTCGGAGCCAAGCGTGGCGTCAAGAGCGGCGTTGGCCGCCCCGCCGCCGGTCAGGACCACGCTGACCGAGCCGCCGCCGCCGCCGATGCTCTGCAGCACGACCGCGTGGGACAGGTCGCCGCCGGTGGTGACGTCGCCGGTGTTGACGCGCGACACCGGCCCGCCCGCCTCATCCGTACCATTGACGCCGCCGAGGGTGGCGGACAGCGCCCCGATCAGGGCGCCGTCGGGGATGGTCAGGTCGAGCAAGCCGAGGCCGCCGCCGCCGCCCACCGACTGCAGCACCACGGCCGGCGAATTCAGGCCGGTGGTCAGGATCGAGCCGGTGTGCTGGCTGTCGATGACGCCGCCGTTGTTGCCGACGCCGTTCGTGCCGCCCAGGGCGATGGCAAACGGGATGGCTATCGGATCGCCCGGCGCCGCGGCCGGGCCTTCGCCCGGGGCCGCCATCGGCGACACCTCGGGGCCGTCGGCGGCCTTGTCCGCGGCCAGGGCCGGGATCACGGCCGGAGCCGGAGCCGGCGGCGGGGCCAGCGGCGAGATCGTGGCCTTCATGATCACCGAGCCGCCGCCGCCGCCGATCGCCTGGGTCAGGTTGCCGACGCCGTTGCGGCCGCCGACCTGGAAGGTGCCGGTCGAGGTGACGGTCACGTCGCCCGACGACATATTGACCGCGTTCTCGGCGCCGGCGCGGGCCAGCACCATCGGGTCCGGCGTCACGGTGTTCCCATGGATGTCGACGAACGGGGCGCCGGGCAGGCCGACGATGCCGCTGAAGTCGAAGGTCAGCGAACCGCCGCCGCCGTTGATGCTCTGGGCGATGATCGCCTGCGAGCCTTCGCCCAGCACGGTGATGTCGCCCGAGTGGTTGACCGTCACCGGCCCGCCGACGCCACCCGAGCCGCCGCCGAAGTTGCCGACGAGGGCCGACACGGCGTGGGACAGGATCATCGAGCCGACGTCGGAGGTCAGGCCGAAGCCCATCTGGGCGTTGCCGCCGCCGCCGCCGATCGACTGCGCCAGGATGCCGTGGGCGTTGGCCCCGCGGGTCACGATGGCGCCGGTGTTGGTGACGGTCACCGCCCCGGCATCGCCGCCGTCGCCGCCGAAGCCGCCGACCGTGACCAGCGGCGCATGGGTCAGGATCTGGGTCGTCGGGGCGATCATGACGTTGGCCGCGAAGGCGGCCCCGCCGTTGCCGCCGCCGCCGCCGATCGACTGGGCCAGGATGCCGTGCGCGCCCGCCCCGGTGGTGTCGATCAGGCCGGCGTTGAGCACGTCGACCGTGCCGCCGGTGTTCCCGGTTCCACCCGAACCGCCGATGTTCAGGCCGAAGATGAAGCTGTCGCGGCCGGTGATCATGCCGGTCAGAGACAGGACGCTCGAACCGTTGCCGCCGCCGCCGCCGAGGCTCTGGGCGAAGATGCCGTAGGCGCCCTCGCCGCGGGTGACGATCTCGCCGGTGTGGTCATCGCCGGCGATGGGCCGGTTGATCACCGACACTGCGCCGCCGACGCCGCCGTCGCCGCCCGAGCCGCCGATGTTGGCGACGAAGCGGTGGGTCTGGGCGTCCGTGCCGGCGTAGCCCAGCTGGACGTCGAGGACGAGGCCGGCGTCGCCGCCGCCGCCGCCGATGCTGTTGGCGCTGATGCCGGTGGCGAAGCGGCCCTCGGTGAAGATCAGGCCCTCGTTGAGCACGCTGACCGAGCCGCCGGCGCCGCCGGTCCCGCCCGCCCCGCCGATGTTCAGGTCGATGTCGTCGCTGCCGCGGTACTGCAGGGCCGCATTGAGGACCATGCCCCCCACCCCGCCGCCGCCGCCGATCGACTGGGCGCGGATGCCGTGGGAGTACTCGCCCCCGGTGGCGATGACGCCGAAGTTCGAGACGTCGACCGCGCCGCCGACCGCGCCGGCGCCGCCGGAGCCGCCGACGCTGACCGACAGGGTCCGCGTGGTCGTCGTCGGGGGCGGGCCGCCGACCTGGAAGGCCAGCGTGCGGGCCACGCCGCCCATGCCGCCGCCGCCGCCGATCGCCTGGGCCAGGATGCCGTCGGCGCGGTGGCCGGTGGTGACGATGGTGGCGTCGCTCGACACGCTGACGTCGCCCGAAACCGCACCCGTGCCGCCCGTGCCGCCGACGGCGACCGTGGCCGCCCCGGCGCTGCGGACGATTGTGTTCGCCGCCGAGCCCCCGCGGCCGCCGCCGCCGCCGATCGACTGGGCGAAGACGCCGCGCGCCTCGTAGCCCGCCGTGCGGATCGAGCCGCTGACGTCGACGTCGACGTCGCCGGCGAACGCCCCGACGCCGCCGTCCAGGCCGACCGAGACGCCGACGCTGTAGGACTCGGCCTGCGGGGTGTTCGCCCCGCTGGTGCCGGTGACGCCCACGGTCGTGGCGCTGCTCGCCCCGCCGCCGCCGCCGATCGACTGCGCCAGCACGCCGTCGGCATTCTCGCCCGAGGTCTGGATGGTCCCGTCGGCGACGACCGTGACGTCGCCGGCCGAGCCGCCCGTCCCACCCTGGCGGCCGATAGTGATGTCCAGCGAGTTGTTGGCGAGGATGCCCATCGCCAGGTCCAGGACGGTGTCGCCGCCGCCGCCGCCGACCGACTGGGCGTGGATGCCGGAGGAGTCCCGGCCGGCGGTGACGATCACGCCCTCGTGCCGCACCGTGACGTTCCCGCCCGTGCCGCCCGCGCCTGTCGCCCCGCCAACGGCGAGGTTGAGCGCCGTGGCGTTGCGCAGCACGCCGAAGCCGATGTTGTAGTTGGCGTCGCCGCCGCCGCCGCCGACCGACTGGGCGAAGATGCCATCGGAATCCGTGCCGGCGGTCTGGATGTCGCCGAGGTGGCGGACCGAGACGTCGTCGCCGCTGCCCGCGCCCGCGCCGGACCCCCCGACCGCGATCATGGCCGCGATCGGATTGTTGCCCGGCGAGTGGGTGGTCAGGCCGAAGACGGCGTTGACCCCCGCGCGGCCGCCGCCGCCGCCGACCGACTGGGCCACCAGACCGTCGGAGTGGTCGCCAAAGGTGCGGATGAGGCCTGCGGCCTCGGTTTCGCCCGCGCCGCTGCCGGCGTAGCCGCGCACGACGCTGACCGTCCCGGCGTTGCCGCCCGAACCGCCCGAACCGCCGACGCCGATCGCCGCCGGCTGGCCAAACGGGGCCACCACGCCGGTGACGTTGACGCCGCCGACGCCGCCGCCGCCGCCGACCGACTGGGCCAGGACGCCCGGGGCGTCGGCCGCGAAGTCGATCGCCTCGAAGGCGTCTCCGCCAGGGGGCGGCGAGGCCACCGGTCGCGCGTTCATGAAGATGTTGCCGACGCTGCGCAGCGAAACCTCGCCCGCGTCCGCGCCGTCGCCGCCGGTCCCGCCGATGCCCACGCCGATGGCCACGCCCTGCGTGCGGGCGCTCGAGCCGCCTTCGCCCAGGTGGATGTCGGCCGTGACGTTCAGGCCGCCCGAGCCGCCGCCGCCGGCGACGCTCTGGACCAGGACGCCGATGGCGCCGGCGCCCTCGACCACGACCTGGCCGCTCTGGTTGGCGGTCACGTCGCCGCTGCGGTTGCCGGCGCCGCCGAAGCCGCCGAGGCCGAAGGTCAGCGAGGGCTCGGTGCCGGCCGGGTCGGCGCTGAGGCCGCCCGAGATGTTGATCGCCCCGGCGCCGCCGCCGCCGCCGATCGACTGGACCATCAGGCCGCGCGACAGGCTGCCCGCCGCGAACAGGTCGGCGTCGACGTTGGCCACCACGTCGCGGCCCAGGCCGCCGCCGCCGCCGAACCCGCCGATGCCGGCGGTCAGCACGCCGTCCATGGCGACGCCGCCCGAGACGTTGATGCCGCCTGCGCCGCCGCCGCCGCCGACCGACTGGACGATCACCGCCGAGCGGTTGTCGCCGATGGCGCTGATCTGGACCTGCGAGGCGTCCGGCGAACCGAGGTTCAGCGTGACGTTGCCGGCGTCGCCGCCGGCGCCGCCGAAGCCGCCGACGCCCAGCGTCACCGAGCGCGCCGCCTGGGTCCCCGGGGGCGTCAGGGAGATCTGGCCCGAGACGTTCAGGCCGCCGTTGCCGCCGCCGCCGCCGATCGACTGCACGACCACCCCGTTCGAGCCGTCCTCGCGGATGCGGTGCGGCGGGATATAGGTATCGTCCCACGTCCCCGGCAGGCCGCCGATCGTGGTTTCGGCCGGGATCACCTCGTCGTTGCCGAGGCCGCGGGCCCGGACGTTGCCGGTCACCGTGGCGCTGACGTCGGCGGCGTCGCCGCCGCCGCCGCCGAAGCCGCCGAGGCCGAAGCTCAGCCCGCCCGCCGTGCCGCTGGTGCTGGCCGCGATGCCGCCGGTGACGTTGATCGCCCCGTTGCCGCCGCCGCCCGCCAGACTCTGCACGATGAGGCCGTCGGAGTTGGCTCCGTCGGTGTCGATATCGCCGGTGTAGGCGAAGGTCACCGCGCCCGAATCGCCGCCCGCCCCGCCGAAGCCGCCGATCCCGATGCCGACCGTGCCGGCCGTGCCCGAGCTCAACGCGACGTTGCCGGTGACGTTCAGCCCGCCGTTGCCGCCGCCGCCGCCCAGGCTCTGGGCCACCACGCCGTCGGCGTTGGCGCCGCGGGTGATGTAGTCGCCGACCACGGCGCCGTTCACGGCGCCGGCGTCGCCCCCGCCGCCGCCGAAGCCCCCGATGCCGATGCCGACGGCGACCGCCGGATTGCTGTTCACCGACAGCGAAAGGGCGCCGGTGACGTTGAAGCCGCCGTTGCCGCCGGCCCCGCCGAGGCTCTGCAGCATGGTTCCGAATGAGCCGTCGCCCAGGGTCTGCACGTCGCCGGTCAGGAAGCCGGTGACGTCGCCGGCGTCGCCGCCGCCGCCGCCGAAGCCGCCCAGGCCGAAGCCGAGCGTGCCGGACATGCTGGTCGAGGCGCTGAGGCCGCCGGTGATGTTGAAGCCGCCGGCGCCGCCGCCGCCGCCCACGCTCTGCAGCAGGGCCCCCCAGGCGTCCGAGCCGCCCGTCGAGATGTCGCCGGTGACCGTGGCGTTGACGGTCGAGGCGTCGCCGCCATCGCCGCCAAAGCCGCCGACCCCCACACCGATGTTGCCGGCCCCGCCGCCGCTCGCGGCCAGGGCGACGCCGCCCGTGATATTGAAGGCGCCGTTGCCGCCCCCGCCGCCAAGGCTTTGATAACTCACGCCGAACGAGCGATTGCCCACGGTCGCGACGTCGCCCGTCAGCGTCCCGCTGACCGGGCCGGCGTCGCCGCCCGCGCCGCCGAAGCCGCCGACGCCGACCATCAGGTTGCCGGCCGCGCTCTGCGAGCCGGTGATCCCGCCCGAGATGTTGAAGCCGCCGTTGCCGCCGCCGCCGCCGACCGACTGGATCAGAACGGCCGAAGAGTCGGCTCCGCTGGTGCCGACGTCGCCGTTGATGTTGCCGATCACGGCCGCGGCGTTCCCGCCGCCGCCGCCGCCGCCGCCGACGCCGAAGCCGACGTTGCCGGCCGCCGACTGCGCGCCCGACAGGCCGCCGGTGATGGTGAAGCCGCCGTTGCCGCCGCCGCCGCCGACCGACTGGGCCAGGACGCCGCGGGCGTTGGCGCCCGTCGTCACCGCCGCGACAAGGGTGTCGCCCGGATCGGCCACGCCGGTGTTGAGGTTCAGTGTCACCGCGGCGCCGTCGCCGCCGCCGCCGCCCATGCCGCCGACGCCGACCCCGAGGGTGCCGGCCCCGCTCTGGGCGAAGGCCATGTTGCCGGTGACGTTGAAGCCGCCATTGCCGCCGCCGCCGCCCACGCTCTGGGCGATGACCGCGTCGCTGTAGGCGCCCGTGGTCTGGGCCCTTCCGGTCATGGTCAGGCCGACCGCCCCGGCCGAGCCGCCGCCGCCGCCCGAGCCGCCGACCCCCGCCGCCAGCGATGCCGCGCCGGTCTGGGCGCCGGTGATGCTGCCCGAGACGTTGAAGCCCCCGTTGCCGCCGCCGCCGCCCACGCTCTGGGCCGTGACCGCGTCGGACTCGCCGCCGCGGGTCGTGACGTCGCCCGTGATCGTGGCCTGGACCGCGCCGCCGGCGCCGCCGGTCCCGCCCGAGCCGCCGACGCCGACCGACAGGCCTACCCCGGCGGTCTGGCCGCCGCCGATGCTGCCGGCGACGTTGAAGCCGCCGTTGCCGCCGCCGCCGCCCACGCTCTGGGCCAGGAAGCCGGCCGACTGCTCGCCCCAGGTCAGGACCGAGACGGACGAGCCGATCACCGAGCCGCCGTCGCCGCCGCCGCCGCCCGCGCCGCCGACGCCGACCGACAGGGCCGCACCGACCGTGCCGCCGCCGCCGATGCCGCCGGCCACGTTGAAGGCGCCCGAGCCGCCGCCGCCCCCGACGCTCTGGATGGTCACACCCGCGGACTGGTCCCCGCGCGTCTCGACCGCGCCCTGGGCCGCGCCGGTGACCGCGCCGCCCGCGCCGCCCGAGCCGCCGGCCCCGCCGACGCCCACGGACAGGGCCCCGCCGACCGTGCCGGCGCCGCCGATGCTGCCCGAGACGTTGAAGCCGCCCGAGCCCCCGCCGCCGCCGACGCTCTGCACCAGCAGGCCGCCGGATTGGTTGCCGAGGGTCAGGATCGTGCCGCCGCTGGTCCCGTTGGCCGAGCCGCCGGCCCCGCCGCCGCCGCCCGAGCCGCCCACGCCGACCGCCAGGCCGGCCCCGACCGTGCCGCCGCCGCCGATGCTGCCGGCGACATTGAAGCCGCCGGAGCCGCCGCCGCCGCCGATGCTCTGCACCGTGACGGCCGTCGAACGGTCGCCTTCGGTCTGCACCGCGCCGCCCACGCTGCCGGTGACATCGCCGCCAGCCCCGCCGCCGCCGCCGAAGCCGCCCACGCCGACCGAGGCGCCCGCCCCGACCGTGCCGGACACCGACACCGCCCCGGAGACGCTGAAGCCGCCGTTGCCCCCGCCGCCGCCGACCGACTGGATCAGCGCCGCGCGCGCGTCGTCGCCGGTGGTCAGGATCGTGCCGTCGAAGTGGCCGTCGACCTGGCCGCCAATTCCGCCCGAGCCGCCCGAGCCGCCGACGCTGGCCGCCACCGAGGCCGAGGCCACGCCGGCGCCCGAGCCGGCGAAGGCCACCGAGAAGCCGCCGTTGCCGCCGCCGCCGCCGACCGACTGGGTCAGGAAACCGGTCGAGAAATCGCCGGAGGTCTGGATGGCGCCGCCCGAATGGACCGACACCAGCCCGCCGGCGCCGCCCGAGCCGCCCGAGCCGCCGACCCCGACGCCGAAGGCCGCCGCCGCGGTCTCGCCCGCCGCGAACGAGAAGGACATGGCGAAGCCGCCATTGCCGCCGCCGCCGCCGACCGACTGCGCGAACAGGCCCTCGGCGTAGTCGCCCGAGGTGAAGATGGTCGCGTCGCCGTCGAGCTGGACCTCGCCGCCGACGCCGCCGAGACCGCCGGAGCCGCCGATGGCCACGCTCGCGCTGACGCCGTAGCCGGCCGAGACCTGGGCCGCGAAGCCGCCGTTGCCGCCGCCGCCGCCGACCGACTGCGCGAAGACGCCGCGCGAGCGGTCGCCGGTCGTGACAATCAGGGGCGTGAAGGTCTGGGGGACGCCGCCGACGACCTGGGTGCGGTCGGACAGATTGACGTCCACCGTGCCGCCGGCCCCGCCGCTGCCGCCCGAGCCGCCCACCGCCGCGCCGGCGAAGGCGCTGACCGAGACGGTCGAGCCGCCGTTGCCGCCGCCGCCGCCCACGGATTGGGCGAAGATGCCGTGCGAGTCGTTGCCGCCGGTCGTCAGGTCGCCGGAGTTGTTGACCGTCACCACGCCGGAGCCGCCGCCGCCGCCGCCGGCCCCGCCGATGGTCAGGAACACGCCGCCGCTGGAGCCGCCGTCGCCGCCGCCGCCGCCGATGGACTGGACCTGCAGGGCGCTGGCGATGTCGCCGGCCGTGCTCACCGCGCCGCGGTTGGTGACCGTCACCGCGCCGCCGGTGCTCAGGCCCGACCCGTTGCCGCCGAGAGTGACCAGGCCGCCGCTGTCGCCGCCGGTCCCGCCGCCGCCGCCCACCGACTGGGCGAAGACGCCGCGGGCGAAGTCGCCCTGGGTGGTCACCGTGCCGCTGTTGTCGACGGTGACCGTGTTTCCGTTGCCGCCCGCGCCGCCGCCGCCGCCCAGGGCGACCACGCCGCCGCTGGCCGAGCCCGAGCCGCCGCCGCCGCCGACCGACTGGGCGAAGATGCCGTCGGCGCCGAGGCCGAGGGTCGAAATGGCGCTGGCTCCGCTGGTGGTGACCTGCACCTCGCCGGCCGTGCCGGCCCCGCCGCCCGAACCGCCGAGGCTGACCAGGCCGCCCGAGCCGAGGGCGTTGCCGCCGCCGCCGCCGATCGACTGGGCGAACAGGCCGCGCGAGCCGGCGCCGGTGGTCTGGATCGTCGAGCCGGAGTTGACCACGACCTGACCGCCGGTCCCGCCGCTGCTCCCGCGCGAGCCGATCGCCACTACGCCGCCGCTGACGCCGCCGTTGCCGCCGCCGCCGCCGATCGACTGGGCGAACAGCCCGTGCGAGGACACCCCGCTGGTCGACACGAAGGTTCCGTCCAGCGCCTCTATCTCGGCCCGGCCGCCGTTGCCGCCGGTGCCGCCGCCGGAGCCCAGCGAGGCCAGGCCGAGGCTCAAGCCGCCATTGCCGCCGCCGCCGCCGATCGACTGGGCGAACAGGCCGTGCGCGGCCGCGCCGCTGGTGTAGACCTCCGAACCCGCGCGCGCGCGCACCACCGCCGTGCCGCCGTTGCCGCCCGGGGCGCCGTCGTCCGAGAAGGTGACCAGGCCGACCGCGGTCCCGGCGTCGCCGCCGATGCCGCCCAGGCTCTGGGCGCTGACGCCGAACGACCCGTTCCCCAGCGTCGTCACCGTCGCGTAGTTGATCGCCTCGGCATGGCCGCCGTGGCCGCCGCGGTTGCCGGCGCCGCCGTCGCCGAACAGGCCGTAGCTGCCGCCGCCGCTGCCGGCCCCGCCGCCCAGGCTCTGGGCGAAGACGCCGTGGGCGCTGGCCCCCCGCGTGGTGATGGTGCTGTGGTTGATCGCCGTGGCCGTGCCGCCGGTGCTGCCCGAGCCGCCCGAACCCCCGCTCGAGAAGACGAAGCCCGAACCGCCTTCGCCGCCGATGCCGGCCCGGCTCTGGGCCACGACGCCGTGCGAGCCGACGCCATTGGTCGAGATGGTGCCGAAGTTGGAGGTGACGGTGACGTTGCCGCCCGCGCCGCCCGAACCGCCCGAGGCCCCTGAGGCGCCGAGGTAGCCGTCGCCGCCATTGCCCCCATTGCCGCCGATGCTGACGCCCATGACGCCGGCGACGTTGTCGCTGACCGTGGTGACGGCCTGGTTCGAGGCGCCGGCCGTCACATCGAAGTTCGGGCCGGCTTGGCCCGCCCCGCCGGAACCGGCCGAGACGAACAGGGCCCCGTCGCTGCCGCCGCCGCCGCCGTCGCCCCGGCGGATGTCGTGCTGGTAGCCGATGTCGCCGGCCGCCGCCGGCAGCACGATGCTGCCGCCGGGCGGCGCGCTCGGCGCCGTGGTGATGGCGGAAACGCGGGTCAGGCTCGACGAAACGTTCGAGGCGTCCTTGACCGTGATGCTGACCACGTGGCCGTCGCCGTCCGTGGTCACCGCCGTCACCGTCCAGTTGCCGCCGGCCGGGTTGGGGAAGATGTCGCCGACCGTCTGGGCCAGGAGGATGACGTTGTTCAGGTTGGTGCGCACCGCCGCCGGGCCGAGCACCTCGACGACCGTCTCGTTGGCGTTGGTCACGGGGTTCAGGATGGTCCCGCCGACCGGGACCGGCACGATCACGGCCTGCGGGCCGGTCGGCAGGCCGGCCGCCGCCGACGGCGAGACCGGGTCGGGCGCGCCCGCCGCGGCCGCCATCGGCGCGGCGAGGGCGGCGCCGGCGGTCAGCAGCAGGGCGATGCGGCGCAGATTGCGGCCCAGGCGACGGCCGGCGGCGGCGTCGACGCGGCGCTCGCGCCCGCGCTTCCCGACCTCGGCCAGGGAGTGGCGCAGGGTCAGCAGGGCATCGGCCAGCACGCGGGCGTCGCCGTCGCCGCGCCGCGCGTCGAGCACGGCGACCATCTCGTCGATCTGGGCAATCAGGGCGTCGGCCTGGGCCTTCTTCAGGCGGCTGGCCTCGACGGTGGCGGACAGCTGCTCCACCAGCCCCGCGACCCGCACAAATTTCGACACACCGCGCGAATAGCTCGACATCGTTCAGCCCCCTCGCCCGCGAGACAAGGGACTGCGCCCCTCTCCGGCAAGCCATTTCGCCCATAAGCGGAATTTCCGGTTGCCCGCCCCCGAATTCGCTCCACCTGACGTTGATCGCCCAAAACGGGACGGTCAAGGCAAAGCTTGCGCCTTCCAGGGTCGGGCCTTGCAATATGCGAGCCCTGTGGCGCCGGCGCTTGATTGCGCGGCCCGCCTCGGCCACGGTCGCCGCGCCTGCAATCGGACCGCTTCCTTGCCCCTGCCCCCGCCGGACGCCCCCTACCTCGACCAGCTCGAGGCGGAATCCATCCAGATCATGCGCGAGGTGGTCGCCCAGTGCGCCCGGCCCGTCATGCTGTTCTCGGCCGGCAAGGACTCGGCTGTCATGCTGCATCTGGCGCGAAAGGCCTTCTTCCCGGCCTCGCCGCCCTTCCCGCTTCTGCACGTCGATACGGCGTGGAAGTTCCGCGAGATGTACGACTTTCGGGACCGCGCCGCGGCCGCGGCGGACATGCGACTGCTGGTCCACCGTAACCCCGCCGCCGCGGCGCAGGGGATCAATCCCTTCGACCACGGCCCGACGGTCCACACCGACCTCTGGAAAACCCAGGGGCTGAAACAGGCGCTCGACCTCCACGGCTTCGACGCGGCCTTCGGCGGGGCCCGCCGCGACGAGGAGAAGAGCCGCGCCAAGGAGCGCATCTTCTCGTTCCGCAGCCGCACCCACCAGTGGGACCCCAAGGCCCAGCGCCCCGAGCTGTGGCGGCTCTATAACGCCCGGGTGCACAAGGGCGAGTCGGTCCGGGTCTTCCCCCTGTCCAACTGGACCGAGATGGACGTCTGGCGCTACGTCGCCCGCGAGCGGATCGAGGTGGTATCCCTCTATTTCGCCGCCGAACGGCCGGTGGTCGAGCGCGACGGCGCCCTGATCATGATCGACGACGAACGCATGATCCTGCGCCCGGGCGAGACGGTGCAGACCCGCCGCGTGCGCTTCCGCACCCTCGGCTGCTACCCGCTGACCGGCGCCGTCGAAAGCGATGCCGCCGACCTTGCCGCCGTCATCGCGGAGATGGCCGCCTCCAGCGCCTCGGAACGTCAGGGCCGCACCATCGACCAGGACCCGGCCGCCTCGATGGAGATCAAGAAACGCGAGGGCTATTTCTGATGGCCCGCGACCTCGTTCGCCTGATCACCTGCGGTTCCGTCGACGACGGCAAGTCGACCCTGATCGGCCGCCTCCTGCACGACGCCGGCGCCGTGCCCGACGATCAGCTGGCGGCCATCCGCACGCCCTCCGGCGAGCCCGATTTCTCGCGCCTGTTCGACGGCCTCGACGCCGAGCGCGAGCAGGGCATCACCATCGACGTGGCCTACCGTCATTTCGAGACCGCCGGCCGCCGCTTCATCCTCGCCGACACCCCTGGCCACCCCCAGTACACCCGCAACATGGTCACCGCCGCCTCGACCGCCGATGTCGCCGTGGTGCTGGTCGACGCCCGCAAGGGCCTGCTGTCCCAGACCCGGCGGCATTCGTATCTCGTCAGCCTGATGGGCGTGCGGCGCGTGCTGCTGGCCGTCAACAAGATGGATCTGGTCGGCTGGTCCCGCGAGGTGTTTGACGCGATCGCCGCCGACTACCGCGCCCTCGCCGCCGACCTGGGCTTGGCGGAGGTCACCGCCGTCCCGGTGTCCGGTCTTGGCGGCGACAATGTCGTCCGCCGCTCCGCCAACCTGCCCTGGTACGACGGTCCGACCCTGCTCGAATGGCTCGAGACGAGCGATCTGGCCGAGGCGGCGCCCGGCCCGTTCCGTATGCCCGTGCAGTGGGTCAACCGGCCCGACGCCGACTTCCGGGGCTACGCCGGGCGCATTACGGGCGGGATCGTGCGCCCCGGCGACGCCGTCAAGGTGCTGCCCTCCGGCCGCGCCGCCACGATCGGCCGCATCGTCACCATGAACGGCGACCTGGCCGAGGCGGGGCCGGGCCAGTCGATCACCCTGACCCTGACCGATCCTCTCGACGTCTCGCGCGGCGACGTGCTCGCCGCCGCCGACGCCCCGCCGGAGGCCGCCGACCAGTTCGAGATCGAGGTTGTCTGGATGGCCGACGCGCCCCTGCTGCCCGGCCGCGCCTATGTCATCAAGCTGGGCTCGGCCACGGTCACCGGCCAGGTCACCGACATCCGCCATCGGGTCAATGTCGAGACCATGGAGCACCTCGCCGCCCGCACGCTCGAACTCAACGACATCGGCGTCTGCCATCTGCATCTCGATGCGCCGCTGGTGTTCGAGCCCTATGCCGAATGCCGCGACCTCGGCGGCCTGATCCTGATCGACCGCCAGACCAACGAAACGGTCGGCGCGGGCCTGATCCGCTTCGCCCTGCGCCGCTCGGCCAACGTCCAGTGGCAGGCGCTCGACGTCGGCCGCGCCGAACGCGCCGGCCTCAAGCGTCAGAAGCCCCTCGTGCTGTGGTTCACCGGCCTGTCCGGCGCCGGCAAGTCGACCATCGCCAACCTGGTCGACAAGCGGCTGTTCGCCGAAGGCCGCCACACCTTCCTGCTGGACGGCGACAACGTCCGGCACGGCCTCAACCAGGACCTCGGCTTCACCGACGCCGATCGGGTCGAGAACATCCGCCGCATCACCGAGGTCGCCCGCCTGATGGCCGACGCCGGCCTGATCGTCCTCGTCTCCGCCATCTCGCCCTTCGCCGCCGAGCGCCGCATGGCCCGCGAGCGGATGGAACCCGGCGAGTTCGTCGAGATCTTCGTCGACGCCCCGCTCGACGTGGTCGAGGCCCGCGACGTCAAGGGCCTCTACCGCAAGGCCCGGGCAGGCGAGCTGGCCAATTTCACCGGCATCGACAGCCCCTACGAGCGGCCGGAGACTCCGGACATCCACATCGACGCGGCCGCCCTGACTCCCGAGCGGGCCTGCGAACGGATCATCGATCTCCTCCGCGACCGCCTCTGACCCCCGTCACCGGTCGCGGAATTTCCACTTCATCGCCAGCACCCCGGCGGCCATCACCAGGGCGCAGGCGTTGGCCACGACGATCGGCCACGCCCCCGTCATGACGCCGTAGGCGGTCCACAGCACGAAACAGGTCACCGTCAGGGAATAGGTCTTCAGCGACACGGCCGAGGCGTCGCGCGTGGTCCAGATCTTGATCATCTGGGGCGCGAAACTGCTGATCGAGCAGAGGGCCGCGGCGGAACCGACCACATTGGCCGCCAGGTTGCTCAAGCGGCGCTCCCGGCCTTGCGACGGGAGCCGGTCGCCTTGGCGGATTTGGCCCTCCCCCCCTTGCGGGCCGACCTGAGCGCCTGTTCCGCATCCTCGACCCTCGTGGACAACAGCGGCCCGCCCCGCTGCCGGATGCGCTCCGCGCGCGCCTCGACCTGGGCGAGGATCAGGTCGAGTTCCTTCTCGCTCAGCCGCTCGATGCCGACGAAGCGCTCGTCGGCCCTGGCGACCGCGTGCAGCAGTTCGTCCAGCTTGGCCTGGATCGCGGCGCCGTCCCGGTTCTGGGTGTTCTGGATCAGGAACACCATCAGGAAGGTGACGATGGTGGTGCCGGTGTTGATGACTAGCTGCCAGTCGGCGCTGAACCGGAAGATCGGGCCGGTCACCGCCCAGGCGATCACCACGGCGAGGCACAGCAGGAAGGTCCACGGCTTGCCCGCAATCCGGGCCGTGTGGTTGGCGAATTGGAGAAAAGCTCTTTCCATCCGCCGCTAACCCGTTTGCACGGCGAAGGTTGCCGTCAGCGCAGCGGGGCCAGCAACGGCGCGACCGCCTCCAGCGAGCCCACCGACGGAGCGAACGCCGGCGGGCGGATGGCGTGGGTCAACTGCTCGAAGGCGTAGCCCAGCGACAGCACCTTCGCGTCCTCCCACCGGCCGGCGATGAAGCTCATCCCGACCGGCAGGCCTTTGACGAAGCCCATCGGCACGGTCAGGTGCGGGTAGCCGGCGATGGCGGGCATGGTCGACACCGCCCCGCCGTAGTGATCGCCGTTGACCACGTCCGTGGTCCAGGCCGGCCCCGTCGTCGGGCCGATCAGGGCGATGACGTTGTTCTCCCGCATCATCCGGTCGATGCCCTCGGCCCCGGCCAGCCGCAGCGAGGTCGCCCGCGCCTCAAGGTACGCCGGGTCCTCCAGTCCGCCCTTGGCCTCGGCCTGCAGGAACAGTTCCTGCCCGAACAGGGCCAGTTCGCGCGGCTCGGCCTCGTTGAAGGCGATGACGTCGGCCAGGGTCCGGGTCCGCACCTGATCGGGACGCGTCGAGGCCAGATAGGCGTTGAGGTCGTGCTTCAGTTCGTACAGCAGCACGGTCAGTTCAGCCGACCCCATCACGTCCTCGTCGGGCGCTTCGGTGATGTCGACCAGCACTGCGCCCGCGTCGCGCAGCACCCCCAGGTTCTCCTCGAACACCGCCAGGGTCTCGGCCGTATAGCCGTCCGCGAATCGCATCACTCCGATCCGTGCGCCGTTCAGCGAATCCGCGTCCAGCGCCGCGCGATAGTCGACCTTGCGCGCATCCGCCTCGATCGTGGCGGGGTCCATGGGGTCCGACCCGGCGATGGCCGACAGCACGATGGCCGCGTCCTCGACCGTCCGCGTCATCGGCCCGGCGGTGTCCTGCGAATGGCTGATCGGCACGATGTGCGTGCGCGACACCAGCCCGACCGTCGGCTTGAAGCCGACGATGCCGTTGATCGCCGCCGGGCAGGTGATCGAGCCGTCCGTCTCGGTGCCGATTGCCGCCGGCGCCAGCCCCGCCGCCACCGCCGCCCCGCTGCCCGAGGAAGAACCGCAGGCGTTGCGGTCCAGCGCATGCGGATTGCGCGTCAGCCCGCCCACGGCGCTCCAGCCGCTGGTCGAATTGGTCGAGCGGATATTGGCCCACTCCGACAGATTGGTCTTGCCGAGGATCACCGCCCCCGCTGCGCGAAGCCGGGCGACCAGCGGCGCGTCCCGCCCGGGCGCGTTGTCGACGAGCGCCAGCGATCCCGCCGTGGTCGGCATGTCGCGCGTCTCGATGTTGTCCTTCAGCAGGATCGGCATACCGTGAAGCGGACCGCGGAGGTTGCGCTCTGCACGGGCCGCCAACTGCTCGGAAACTGCATTCTCGTTCCATGCGAGGACCGAGTTCATCCGATCATCGAGGTGTGGATCGGAGCACCGAAAGTCGAGGAAGAAGCGACCTGCACTGGTCTCCGCGATGCTTTGAGGGCCGTGCCACTCGCCCACCTGCGGGTCGGGGTCGCAGAGGGCTGCCATGTCGGCCGTGGGGACCTGCGCATTCGCTTGAGCATGCGCCATGCTCCATGGCGCGAGGCTCCACGCCAGCGCCGCCAATCCCCCCGCGACCGCCGCCCCCCACGGCCGCTCATCCCGGCGAAAGCCGGGACCCAGTGTTTTGGAAGATGGCTGTTGCCTGCCCTGCCCGACCATCGATCCCACCCCAAAACCATGTTTCAGCGAAAGCACTGGGTCCCGGCTTTCGCGGGATGAGCGGAGGTTGATTACTCCGCCCGCGACCCGATCGTCCGGTCGAAGAAGTCCAGATACGTCCGCCACTGCTGCAGTTGCCGCTCGTTGCCCCGCACGCCGTGACGCTGCCCCGGATACAGCATCAGCTCGAACGGCTGGCTGTTCGCCTGCATCGCGTCGATCACCCGCGTCGAGTTCTCGAGGATGACGTTGTCGTCGGCCATGCCGTGCATCAGCAGCATCCGCCCCGTCATGCTGCGCAGGCGCGGGATGGCGTCCGAGGCGGCGTAGCCCTCGGGGTTCAGTTCCGGCGTCGACATGAACCGCTCGGTGTAGTGGGTGTCGTACAGGCTCCATTCGGTCGGCGGCGCGCCCACGGCGGCCGCGGCCAGTCCCATCCTCGGCTCGGTGATGGCCATCAGGCTCATGAAGCCGCCATAGGACCAGCCCATCATGGCGATGCGGTCGTCGTCCACGAACGGCAGCGAGCGCAGATAGTCGGCCGCCAGCACCTGGTCCTCGATCTCGGGCTGGCCCATCTTCAGATACAGGGCCTGTTTGAACGCCGCCGAGCGGTCGCCCTCGCCGCGGTTGTCGAGCCGGAAGACGACGTAGCCGGCTTCGGTCAACAGCTGGTTGGTGGCCGGCTGCCAGCCGCGCTTCACCCCGCCGCCCGACGGACCGCCATAGACCTGCATGATCACCGGGTACGTCTTCGACGGGTCGAAGCCCGGCGGCGTGGTCATCTGCCAGACCAGGGTCTCGCCGTGGCTCTCCAGCGTCCCGAAGGTCACCTCGCCGCGCCGCGAGGCGTACGGGAAATACGGATGGTTCTCGTCCAGCCGGTTCTCCTCGATCCAGCGCACGAAGGTTCCGTCGGCGCGGTACAGGCCCGACCGCATAGGCGTATTCAGATCGGTGTAGTTGCCGACGAAGGCCGTGCCGGTCCGGTTGACCGAGGCGTTCCACCAGCCGCCCGCCGGCGTCACCGCCACCGGCTCGACAAGCTCGTTCAGACTGGCCCGGAACAGCTGCTGCTCGATCGGCAGTTCCTCGCCGCCGCGCATGGACGCGGTGAAGAAGACCTCGCCGGTCGTCTGGTTGACCCCATTCAGTCCCTTGACCGGCCAGTCGCCGCGGGTGATCGCCCGCAGCCGCCTCCCGTCACGGTCGTACAGATACAGGTGCCGCCAGCCGGTCTCTTCCGTCGACCAGATGAAGGTCCCGTCGTCCAGGGCCTTGAAGTCGTCGGTCAGCTCGACCCAGGCGTCGCTGGTCTGGGTGGCGATCACCCGCGACGCGCCGGTGGCCGGATCGACGCTGAGCAGGTCCAGCGTCTTCTGGTCGCGCGACTGGCGCTGCACATAGAGCGTCCGCCCGTCGACCGACCAGTTCACCCGGGCCAGATAGATGTCGGCGTTCTCGCCCAGATCGACCTTCGTCCGTCGGCCCGTCTGCCGATCGTGCACATACAGCTCGACCACCGCGTTCGGACGCCCGGCGCGCGGGTAGCGCTGCTCGATCACGGTCGCGCCGCCGCCGGTGATGTCGAGCCGCGGGATGATGTCGACGGTCGATTCGTCGGTCCGCTGCAGGGCGATGTAGCGCTCGTCCGGGCTCCACCAGTAGCCGGTGTCGCGGTCCATCTCCTCCTGGGCGATGAACTCGGCCGTGGCCCAGGTGATCAGGCCCTCGCCATCGGTGGTCACCGCCGTCTCGCGCCCGTTGGCCAGGTCGTAGACGACCAGGTCCTGATCCCGGACCCACGAAACGAAATTGCCGTCCGGCGACACCTTGGCGTCGATCTCGTCGGCCTCGGTCTCGGTCAGCCGGCGCACCGCTCCGCCCTCACGCTCGGCCAGGAAGACGTCGCCTTCCAGCGGCGCGAGGATGTAGCGGCCTTGCTCGTCCCAGGAATATTCGACCACGCCGCGCGCGCTGATCCGCATCCGTTCGCGCCGGGCCTTCTCGGCCTCGGACAGCTCGCCGGCGTCGGGAACCAGCGCCCGCGCGTCGATCAACTTGAACGGCTCGCCCTCGCCCGTCGGCGCGGCCCACAGGTCCAGCACGTCGACGTCGTCCTCGCGCGACCTCAGGAAGGCGACCAGCTCGCCGTCGGGCGACAGGCTGACTCCCTTGGCCACCGGGCCCGACAGCGACGGGTTGGCGAACACCCGTTCGGGCGTCAGCACGGCCGGGTCCGGCGTTTGCGGCACACTTTGAGCATGGGCGAGGGTGAACGGCGACTGGACCGCGAGAAACAGGGTGGAGGCGAGAAGAATGTTGCGCATGACCACGACGCTAAAGGCGAATTCCGCCGCCGTCATCCCCTTGTTCCTCATGCGCGACACCCCATCCCTTCCCCCTCCGCCTTCCGCCCCCTAATAAGCCCCCGATGACCGACGTCGCCGTCTCCGCCCCGCCCGCGAAAGCCTCGCCCTTCCACGAGCTGGAAGTGCTGTGGGTGCATCACTGGACGGACCAGCTGTTCAGCTTCCGCATCCGCCGGCCCGAGGATTTCCGCTTCCGCTCCGGCGAGTTCGTCATGCTCGGCCTGCCCGGCGATGACGGCGCCAAGCCGATCCTGCGCGCCTATTCCATCGCCAGCCCCAGCTGGGACGAGGCGCTGGAGTTCCTGTCGATCAAGGTCCCCGACGGCCCTCTGACCTCGCGCCTGCAGAAGATCCGGCCCGGCGACACGGTGCTGATGGGCAAGAAGCCGACCGGCACCCTGGTGCTCGACGCCCTGACCGGCGGCGACCGGCTCTGGCTGATCGGCACCGGCACCGGCCTGGCGCCGTGGCTGTCCGTGGCCCGCGATCCCGATACCTACAGCCGCTTCGGCCAGGTCATCGTCTGCCACACCGTGCGCAATGTCGCCGACCTGAGCTACCGCGACTTCTTCACCTCGGGCATCCACGACGACCCGCTGATCGGCGACGAGGCGAAAGCCCGGCTGACCTACTATCCGACCGTGACGCGCGAGCGGTTCCAGACGCCCGGCCGCATCACCGACCGCATCCGCTCGGGCGACCTGTTCGCCGACCTCGGCCTGCCCGCCGGCTTCTCGCCCAACACCGACCGGGTCATGCTGTGCGGCTCCATGGCCATGATCAAGGAAGCCGGCGAACTGCTCGAGACCTGGGGCCTGAAAGAGGGCTCGAACGCCGAACCCGGCGACTATGTGCTGGAGCGCGCCTTTGTCGGCTGATCTGAAAGACGCGCAAACGGTCATGCCCGTCGACGCCCGCGTCGCCCCGGAAGCCTGCCTGACGATGGCCGAGGTCCGCCACGGCGTCGACGCCCTCGACCGCGCCCTCGTCGTCCTTCTGGCCGAGCGCCAGCGCTACATGGAGGCCGCCGCGCGCATCAAGCCCGACCGCTCCGTGGTCCACGACGGCGCCCGTATCGAGGACGTGGTGCAAAAGGTGCTCGCCGCCGCGGCCGCCGCCGGCCTCTCGCCGGCCATCGCCGAGCCGGTCTGGCGCACCCTGATCGACCGCTGCATCGCCCACGAGTTCGAGGCGTACGACCGGACGCGCGGCTAACTCCTCAGCGCGGATCCGACAGGATACTCCAGGCGCCCAGGGCTCCCGTCAGGATCAGAGTCAGTACGGCGATGATCGAGACGTAGAGACGTACGCGGTTTCGCTCCCCGCCCGTTGGGTTCGGCAAGAGCGGCGACGGGCTGCCGCGACCAATCCTGCGAACCTTGAAAAAGGAGATGAGGCCCAAGATCGCGAGTGCGGCGACGAGCGACAGATAGCGCGTATCCATGCCCTAACGCCTCAGCCCCCGCAGCATCAGCTCATGCCGGTACGCCGCCACATCGGCCAGCGCGACATCAAGCGCGTCCCGCACCCGGTCCAATAGCGGCGGCGCCCCGGCCTTCTCCGCCGCCTCGGCTTCCGCGCAGGCCTCGGCCAGGGCGCCGGCTCCAATTCCCGCCGCCGCGCCGCGGATGGTGTGCACGCCGTCGCGCCAGCCGTCCTCGCGCACGTCCAGCAGGGGCGACCACATCGCCGCCTGCTGCACGAACAGGCCCAGCACCTCCTCGGTGATGGCGTCGTCGCCGCCGGTCATCCGCTCCAGCACGGCGAAGTCGACCGCGCCTGACAGATCCCGGCGGGCCATCAGCCCTCGACCTCCTCACCCTTGGCCAGGCGGGAGTTCCAGGCCGACCAGGCCAGGTAGATGACCAGACCGATGCCGTTCCAGATGAAGAACGCGGTCTGGGTGAAGGGCCGCAGGCTGAAGAAGAACAACAGGCAGCCGACCACGGTGATCGTCCCCACCAGCCACCAGAGCGGAGCTTTGAACATCCGCTTGCGGCCGGGGTCACGCACCCGCAGCACCATCAGGCACACACCAACGGCCGCGAAGGCGCACAGGGTGCCGGCATTGGCCAGCGAGGCCAGTTCGTCCAGCGGCAGAAGCCCGGCGAGGATCGCCACCACGATGGCGGTGAAGACGGTCACCACCGCCGGCACGCCGCGCACCGAGACGCGCGCCAGCCTGCGGGGCAGCAGCCCATCGCGGGCCATGCCGAGGAAGATACGGCTCTGCCCGAACAGGAAGGCCAGCAGGACGGTTGGCAAGGCGATCACAGCCGCGCCGGCGACGACCTGCGCCGCCCATGGCGAGCCGAGCTCCCGCAGGATCAGCGACAGCGGTTCGGTGCTGGACGCGAACTCCGACACCGGCCGCGCGCCGATGGCCGCCGCCGCCACGAGAAGATACAGAGCCGTGCACACCAGCATCGAGCCGACGATGCCGATGGCCAGGTCGCGCTCGGGCTTCTTGGTCTCTTCCGCGGCCGTCGAGATGGCGTCGAAGCCGTAGAAGGCGAAGAAGATGATCGCCGCCGCCGCCATCACCCCTGTCTGGGCCACCGCGGGATTGCCGGTTATCTGCTCCATGAACGGAAGCTGCGGCGAACCGAAGCCATTGGGCATGAACGGCTGGAAGTGGGAGGCGTCGAACATCGGCAGGGCGATGAAGACGAACACCGCCAGGGCGGCGATCTTGATGAGCACGAGGATCACGTTGACCGTCGCGCTCTCCCGGGTGCCGAGCAGCAGCAGGGCGGTCACCACGCCGATGATGAACACCGCCGGCAGGTTGATGATCCCGCCCGCGTGCGGCCCGGCGGTCAGGGCGAGGGGCAGGTCGATCCCGATTCCCTGCAGGAAGGGTGTGGCGTAGCCGGCCCAGCCCACCGCCACGGCGGACACCACCAGCGAATATTCGAGGATCAGGCTCCAGCCCACGATCCAGGCGATCAACTCACCCAGCACGGCGTAGGAATAGGTATAGGCGCTGCCCGCCGCCGGCATCATCGTCGACAGTTCGGCGTAGGCCAGGGCCGCGCAGGCGCAGACCAGCCCCGCCAGGGCGAAGCTGATCATCACCGCCGGTCCGGCCAGTCCGGCCCCGACCCCGATCAGCGTCAGGATGCCGGTGCCGACAATGGCCCCGACGCCCAGCGCCATCAGGTGCGGCCAACTCAGCGTCTTCTTCAGGGCCGGGCCGCTGTGCGGCGCTGTCAGCGCGTCGATAGAGCGCCGTCGATTCCAGAAGGCCATGAACCTCTCCCCCTTCGCCGCGCTGCCCGCGGCCGATTCCGGGCGCGAGCCTACGGCGTTCCGCGGCAAACCGGAATGCGCCCGAAATATCTTGCGTGCGCGGCCAACAATCTTTATGTCCGCCCCCTCTCGCCGGGGCCGGTCATCGACCGCCGCGACGGGACGGCGCCGGCCCCTCGGGACCGCCGCCCGACGCATGGTCCGGGTGATTAGCTCAGTTGGTAGAGCAGCTGACTCTTAATCAGCGGGTCGTAGGTTCGAACCCTACATCACCCACCATCGTCCCTTTTTCAGCATCTCCCCCGGTCGGGAATCGAAAACCGCCCGTCCGGCCAGCGGACGGCCGGCATCCGCAGGCGCGCCGACAACGCCCTGTCGGTTGACAACAGTGTTCTTCCGACGCCTCCTCCCCGGATCGCGCAAGTTGCACATCGGGGGGACTTCATGGGCGCCTGGTCACGGAGGGCCGATCCCACCGGCGGAAACAACGCGCTGGGAAGGATCGACGGTCATGGCGGACCCGGCTCGGGCGGCGCCAGGTCCGAACCCGGCGCCCGCGCCGTCACCGTAGACCCGCTCGCCACCCCCCACACCGGCGGGGTCTCGATCAGCGGCACGGCGACCGAGAACCAGGTCCTGACCGCCAACACCAGCACCCTGGCGGACGCCGACGGCCTCGGCACGCTGCACTACCAGTGGCAGCGGGACGTTGGCTCCGGCTTTTTCAACGTCGGCGCCGATCAGGCGACCTATACGCTCGGCGACGCCGACGTCGGCGGACTCGTCCGGGTGGTCGTCACCTATACCGACGGAAGCGGCACGCTCGAATCCGCCACCAGTTCCTCGACCCCCTCGATCTCCAACGTCAACGACCCCCACACCGGCGGCGTCTCGATCACCGGCACGGCGACCGAGAACCAGGTCTGACCGCCAACACCAGCACCCTGGCGGACGCCGACGGCCTCGGGACGCTGCACTACCAGTGGCAGCGCAACGTCGGTTCGGGCTTCTTCAACGTCGGCGCCGATCAGGCGACCTATACGCTCGGCGACGCCGACGTGGGCGGCCTGGTCCGCGTCATCGTCAGCTACGTCGATCAGCAGGGCACGTCCGAAACCGCCACCAGCACTTCCAGCACCGCCATCTCCGGCGTCAACGATCCCCACACCGGCGGCGTCTCGATCACCGGCACGGCGACCGAGAACCAGGTCCTGACCGCCGTCTCGACCATGGCGGACGTCGATGGTCTCGGCACGTTTCACTACCAGTGGCAGCGCGATGTCGGGTCCGGCTTCGTCAACGTCGGCGGATCGAACCAGTCGACCTACACCCTCGGCGACGCCGACGTGGGCGGCCTGGTCCGCGTGGTCGTCAGCTACACCGACAACCAGGGCTTCGCGGAATCCGCCACCAGTTCCTCGAGCACCGCCATCTCCGGCGTCAACGATCCCCACACCGGCGGCGTCTCGATCACCGGCACGGCGACCGAGAACCAGGTCCTGACCGCGAACACCAGCACGCTCGCCGACGCCGACGGCCTCGGGACGCTGCACTACCAGTGGCAGCGCAACGTCGGCTCCGGCTTCTTCAACGTGGGCGCTGATCAGGCGACCTATACGCTCGGCGACGCCGACGTGGGCGGCCTGGTCCGCGTCATCGTCAGCTACGTCGATCAGCAGGGCACGTCCGAAACCGCCACCAGCACCTCCAGCACCGCCATCTCCGGCGTCAACGATCCCCACACCGGCGGCGCGTCGATCTCGGGAATCCGCATCGAGAACCAGACGCTGACGGCGGTCTCCAGCCTCGCCGACGCCGACGGTCTCGGGACCCTGCACTATCAGTGGCAGCGGAACTCCGGCTCGGGTTTCGTCAACGTCGGCCTCGACCAGGCGACATACGGCCTCGGCGACCCCGACGTGGGCGCGACGTTCCGCGTGATCATCAGCTACACGGACGGCCAGGGCACGGCCGAATCCGCCACCAGCGCCACGACCATCCCGATCTCCAACGTCAATGACCCGCACACGGGCGGCGCCTCGATCTCCGGCACGGCGACCGAGGACCAGGTTCTGACCGCGGTCTCGAACATGACCGACGCCGATGGACTGGGAACCCTGCACTATCAGTGGCAGAGGGACACCGGCTCGGGCTTCGTCAATGTCGGTCTGGATCAGGCGACCTACAGCCTCGGCGACGCCGACGTGGGCGGGACCGTCCGGGTGGTGATCAGCTACGTCGACCAGCACGGCTCGACCGAGTCGGCCACCAGCGCGGCGACCGGCGCCGTCGCCAACGTCGTCGACCTCCCGCTCGCCTTCAACGACGCGGTGTCGGGGACGGAGAGCGCGTCCTTCAACGGCAACGTCTTCTCGAACAACGGCTCGGGCGCCGACAGCGACCCGGACGGCCCGGCGCTGAGCGTTTCGGCCGTGAACGGCTCCGGGGCCGGCGTCGGCAACCAGATCACTCTGGCCTCCGGCGCCCTGCTGACGCTGAACGCCAACGGGACCTTCGCCTACAACCCCAACGGCATGTTCACCTTCCTGCCGGGCGCGGCCTCGGGGGCGTCGAACCAGACCTATACGGACAGCTTCACCTACACGCTCGCCGGCGGCGGGACGGCGACGGTGACGGTCACCGTCCACGGCCAGGACAGCGACGGCGACGTCCTGTTCGGGACCTCGGGCGCGGACGCCCTGTCCGGCGGGACCGGCGACGACGTCATCGACGGCGGCGACGGCGACGACCTGATCGACGGCGGCGCCGGGTTCGACACCATCTACGGCGGCGAGGGCGCCGACACCATCTACGGCGGCGGGGAGACCGAGGAGGACGTCCACGGCGACAACGGAAACGACATCCTTCATTCCGGCGGCGAAGGTCACTATTTCGGCGATGCCGGCGACGACCTGATCTACGCCGGCCTGTCCGGATACCCGGCGGAAATTCTGGACGGCGGCGCCGGGATCGACACCCTGGACACCCGCAGCTGGAACGGCGTCTACACCATCGACCTGACCACCGGCGCGACCGACTACGGCGAAACCTTCACCGGGTTCGAGAACCTGACCACCGGCGACGGGGCCGACACCATTACCGGCAACGGCGCGGCCAATGTGATCCGCACAAACGGGGGGAACGACGCCATCGACGGCCTGGATGGCGACGACACCCTGGCGGGCGGCGGGGGCGTCGATGTCCTGAAGGGCGGCGACGGTTTCGATACGGCGGACTACTCCACCGCCGCGGCCGGGGTCACCGCCCGTCTGGACAGCTTGACCGCATCCAACGACGGCGACGGCGGGACCGACACCTTCACCTCGATCGAGGCCCTGACCGGCTCGGCCTTCAACGACACCCTGATCGGCGGAACCCTGGGCGACACCCTGAGGGGCGGGCTCGGCGCCGACACCCTGCTCGGCTTCGGCGGCAACGACATCCTGTGGGGCGGGGCCGGCGTGGGCAACCAGCTGCAGGGCGGGCTCGGCGACGACACCTATGTGCTGGAGACGCTCGACAGCATCGTCGAGGTGGCGGGACAGGGGACCGACACGGTCGACGCCCGGATCGCGGTCTACACCCTGGCCAACAACGTCGAGAACCTGGTGTTCGGCGGGACCGGGAGTTTCACCGGCACCGGCAATGCGCTCGCCAACGTCATCACCGGCGGCACGGAAGCCGATGTGTTCCGCGGCCGGGGCGGCGTCGACGTGCTCAACGGCGGCCTGGGGATCGATACGGCCGACTACACCCTGGCCGCGGCCGGGGTGGTGGCGCGGATCGACCTGCAGCGGGCCACCAACGACGGCGACGGAGCCACCGACACCTATACCTCGGTCGAGCACCTGATCGGATCCAACTTCAACGACACCCTGATCGGCGGGGCCGGGGCCAACGTGCTGATGGGCGGCACCGGGGCCGACACCCTGCTGGGCCTCGGCGGCGACGACGTCCTGATGGGCGGCTCGGGCGGGGTCAACAACCAGCTGCAGGGCGGGGCGGGCAATGACTGGTATGTGCTGGACGCCTTCGACACCTGCGTCGAACTGGCCGGCGAGGGCGTCGACACGGTCGAGGCCCGGGTCGGCTCCTACACCCTGGCCAACCACATCGAGAACCTGGTCTACACCGGCCCGGGCAAGTTCGTCGGCAACGGCAACGCCCTGGACAACGTCCTGACCGGGGGGAACCTCAACGACATCCTGCGCGGCAAGGGCGGCAACGACACCATCCACGGCGGCCTGGGTCTGGACGAGGTGCAGTTCCGCGGGGCGAAGGCCGACTACACGGTCACCGCGGAAGGCTCCGGCTACCGGGTGGTCGACAGCGTGGGCGGCCGCGACGGCTCGACCTGGGTCGACAGCGTCGAACTGCTGCGCTTCATGACCGGCAACACCACCACGGTTCTCAGCTATGCGCCGCCGGTCCCGGCTCCGCTGGAGCCGGCGGCCAAGGCCGGCGGCGACACGGCCCAGGTCCTGCCGTTCCTGGCCGAGGACGACGCCTTCGCGCCGCCGGCCCCGCCCGCGGACCAGCCGCTGGTCCTGCCCGGCGTCGAGGATCCGCTCGTCCTGCCGGGTACCGACGAGGCCCCCCTGTTCCTCGCCCTCGAGGCCCGCCTCGCCCCCGCCGGCGGCTGGATTGCGTTCATCGACGACCAGGGCCGGCTGCTCGGCGACGCGGACCTGCGCAGCGACGACTGGATGG